>ERZ1036416.109-NODE-109-length-36562-cov-32.270825_pt1 | contig 36562 bp, 33 predicted proteins | sample MGYA00514219_ERZ1036416 | MGnify/ENA primary metagenome ERZ1036416 (study PRJEB33795, sample SAMN09464945) | human gut metagenome | host: Homo sapiens | place: USA: Stanford, California | collected 2016-11 | study: EMG produced TPA metagenomics assembly of the...
GAGGGTGTAGGAAACCTGCCGCCAACGGCGGCAAGACGCCTTTACCCTACCCTACGATTTTCTGGCAAGCCCGGAAATTGAGAATATTTTTGAGAACTCGGATTTCCTCGTCCTGCTTGCACAGGCACAGGGCGACCGGCAGATCATCGCAAAACAGCTCGGCATCAGCCCGCACCAGCTTTCCTATGTGACCCACACCAATTCCGGTGAGGGCCTTTTGTTTTTCGGGAACGTCACAATCCCCTTCGTAGACCACTTCCCGCAGAATACGGAACTTTATGCAATCATGACAACCCGCCCGGAGGATAAGAAGAATGAGCCAAAACAGGAATGACACCACTTCGGGCCAACGTGGCCCGAAGCTCACGGTACGGAAAATCCCCAAAGAGCAGGCCATCGGTTTTATCCGCCGCTACCATTATTCCAAAATCATGCCCCGGCTGAATAAGCACTATCTGGGCTTTTACACTGGAAACCGGCTTGCGGGCGTGGTGGCGCTGGGCTGGGGAACCCAGCCGCTCCAAAGCATACGGAAGATGTTCCCCCGCCACAGGCTCCAATCCGGCGACTATCTGGAAATCGGGAAGATGTGCTTTCTCCCTGAAATGAACGGGAACCAGTGTTTTGGGAGCCGGGTGCTCTCCCAGCTTGTAAAATGGCTGAAAAGGAATACGGACTGCCTGTTCCTCTACACGCTGGCGGACGGCATTATGGGGAAATGCGGCTATGTGTATCAGGCCGCGAACTTCCGGTACATCGGGAGCTTTCCCACCAGCGTCTACCGCTGTACGGCCACCGGAGAGAAAATCCACCCGCGGAGCGCAAGGCTCTTACTGGAAGAAAACGCCGCCCTTGACGGGGTAGAAAGACGGTTCTGGCTGACCCATGGCTACTGTGAATACAAGGGGATTGAAAAAATAAACGGCCTCATGTTCCGTTACCTCTACCCGCTGAACCGGAAGGCGGAAAGAATCCTGAACGCCTACCCGGAGTACCGGGGGCTCCCAAACCCGAAGGATAAGGATTTAAGATTTACCATGCGCACCGCCCCGGGGGTATATACCCCAGTCCCGCCGCCGGTATTTAACCGTGATGTATGCCAGTTCAACACACAGAAATGTTGAGGCTGGCTTTTTTTTGTTCCGGGAAAGGAGGAATGACCTATGGGAAAGAAATCAAAAAAAGGCAGGCCAAAACAGCCGCCGCCGGAAACCTTCACCTCGGGCCAACATGGCCCGAAGCAGGAAACCAGCCAGCCGCCGAATTCCGCCCCTTCCGGCCGCCTGCGTTTTGAGGAAGGGGACACGCCGCCGCAGGCCGGGGCCACCTCGGGCCAGCATGGCCCGAAGTCCTCCAGGAAGTTCCGGCAGGATACGGAGCGGGCCCGCCCCTCCGACCATATGCGGCGGGAGGAAAATGCGGACGGCGGCGGAGGGCAGGAACCCCATGACAAAGAGGCCGGGCCTGACCGGGCCGGTAAGAAACGTACTGATGGTGAGAAATATGCCGATGGGGAGAAACGGGCTGACGGCAAGGAACGCTCTGACGGCAGGAAACCGGACAAGACGGAGAAGGCACAGGAAAAAGCGGATAAGGCCGGGCGGAAACTGGAATCGGCCCGGGAAAAGCTGGCCTCACAGAAGCCGCCCAAACAGCCGGGACTGGCAAAGAAGGCTGTCCGGGGTGTGCGGGCGGAGGTATGGTTTTACACCCACAACAAAATACACGAGATTGAGCATGAGAACGTAGGCGTGGAAGGAGCCCATAAATCCGAGCTTGTGGCAGAGGCAGGAACCCGTAAGCTCGCCCGGTTTGCCAGACGCCGCTACCGTGAGCACCCGGCCCGCCGGGTGGCGAAATGGGAACGAAAGGAGCTGGCGGCACGGGCCAATCTGGATTTTCAGAAGATGGCAAAGGAACACCCGGAGCTTGCCAGCAACCCGCTCTCCCGCATGGCACAGAAATGGAAACTGAAACGCCAGTATGCCAGACAGGCAAGACAGGCCGCAAAGCAGGGGGCACGGGCGGCGAAGAAAACAGCCGCCACAGCCGGAACCATTACGAAACGGGCGGTTCAGGCGGCGGCCCGCCACCCGGTATTTATCCTGATTATCGTGGTACTGTTCCTGCTGTTTTATATCCTGTCAGCGTTTTCCTCCCTTATCCCCATGCTGGGGAGCGGCCTTGCAAACGCCATATCCGGCACCTCCTACGCCTCCGCTGACAGCGACCTTTTAGGGACGGACGAGGACTATACCGCTCTGGAAAATGACCTGAAACAGAAGATTGCCAATATCGAGCACACCCACAGCGGCTATGACGAATACCGCTACAACGTAGATGAAATCGGCCACAACCCCTATGAGCTTGCCTCCTACCTGTCGGCCAAATACCACAGCTATACCCGGTCAGGGATACAGGGCGAACTTGGGGAGGTCTTTGAAGCACAGTACGAGCTGACGCTGACCGAGGAAGTGGAAATCCGCTACCGCACAGAAACCAGCACAGACGCGGACGGCAACGAGACGAGCGAGGAAGTCCCTTATGAATACTATATCCTCCATGTGACCTTAAAAAACCGCACTCTCCCCGCCGTGGTGAATACCCGGCTTACCATGGAGCAGAAGGAGATTTATTCCGTCATGCAGGAATTAAAGGGCAACAAGCCCCACCTGTGGGAAGGCATTTACACGGGAGGCGGCACAGGGACGGACCCCGGCTACCAGATACCCGGGGAGGCCCTGTCCGACCCGTCCTTCGCGGCCCTGATTGGGGAGGCGGAGAAATACTTGGGCTATCCCTATGTATGGGGCGGTTCCAGCCCGTCCACCTCCTTTGACTGCTCCGGCTTCGTCTGCTGGGTATTTTCCAACAGCGGCGTCCATAACCTGCCCCGCACCACGGCGCAGGGCATTTACAACCAGTGCGCCCGTGTCTCCCCCGCTGACGCAAAGCCCGGCGATATCATCTTTTTTACTGGCACCTATGACAGCGGCGTGCCAGTCTCCCACGTAGGAATTTATGTAGGCAACAATATGATGATCCACTGTGGGAACCCAATTCAATACGCCAGTATCAGCACGTCCTACTGGACGCAGCATTTCTACGCATTTGGCCGTTTATCAGGAAATTGACCGTCATAAACAGAAAGGAGATTCGCATGAACAGACTTGAAAAAATCGAGAAGGATTTGGAGAAAGCCCGGGAGAAGGCCGCCGAGTGCCAGGCCAAAGTCCGGGAACTGGAAAAACAGAAACAGGAGGAGGAAAACAGCCAGATCGTGCAGGCGGTGCGCTCCATGAAGCTGACCCCTGCCGAGCTCCTGGCTTTCCTAAACAACCCGAAGGACACCCCTGCCGCTTCGGGCCAGACTGGCCCGAAGTCCGCTGACGGAAAAGAAAAGGAGGACGAAGCCCATGAAGAAGCCTAACCTTCACCGATTGTCGGCGCTGGCCGCCTGCCTGCTGTGCGGTACTTATTTTACAATCCCCGCCTACGCCCAGAGCAGTGAACCGCAGGCCGAAACCACATCGGCTGAAACTATCCCAGTTGAAACCGTGACCCCGGAGGAACCGGCGGAGCCCAATCCCTTCACCCCGGACGGAACCGGAACCGTGGTGGATAAGGCCACCGACAAGGACGGGAAGGAATTTTACACCATCACCACCCCGGACGAGAATATCTTCTTTCTGGTGATTGATAACCAGAAGTCCAGCGAAAATGCCTATTTCCTGAACGCCGTCACGGAAACAGACCTCCTTCCCCTTGCGGAAAAAGACGGTGAAGGAACGGCTGTGGAGCCGGAAACCACACCCGCACCGAAAACGGAACCGGAAACGGAAACGCCCACGGAGGAACCAGAACAGCCGGAGCCAGCGCCCAAAGAGGATAAGGCAGACAACGGCCTGTTCTCCCTCCTTCTGGTTGCGGCGGTAGTCCTGATTGGCGGCGGGGCCGGATATTACTTCAAAATCTATAAGCCCAAACATCAGGCCCCGGACTTGGAGGACGATTATTGCGAGTATGAGGAAGAAGCCGAGGAACCGGAAGAATCCGAAGAAGATGATACCCCGCCGTGGAACGAAGAAGAACCGGAAGCAGGCGGGGAGGACAAGGAGGACAGGAAATGAATTTCACAGACAGCCCTTTTGAACAGATGATGAAGGAGGTTCCCCGTCCGGGCAGGGGCAGTTCCGGTCCCTGCGCCGGGTGCCGTTATGCTAAAGAGTGCAAAAACCAGAAAGGACGCTGCCGGAAGAAGTTCCGCGCCCTGCTTGTGGAGCCGCAGGCTTCGGGCCAACGTGGCCCGAAGTCCTGATGGCCCGGGAGCTGACCCGTGACGAGAGGAAGAAAATCCGGGGGCTTGTCACGGGCATGTGCGCCAACTATGACAGCGAAACCGGCCTGTGCCTCCCGCTGGACTGCCCTTGCTATATGCTGAATAAATGGTGGACAGGCGCTTACTGCCGCTACTTCCGTCGCTCCGTCCTGCCCCTCAATCCGGCATTGGAAACCACCTTATTGGAGAAAGGGCCCGCCCCCGGGCTCCGACCCTGCACGGTCTGCGGCAGGCTCTTTTTGCCAATGGGGCGGCAAGCCTACTGCTCCGAAGCCTGCAAGGCCGAGGGGAACCGCAAAAAGAGCCGGGAACGTATGCGGAAAATGAGAAGGAAAACGGAGGGCCCCTGTTACGTTTTGCCCTCCGGGAAAGCCTGATTTTGCAGGATTTCTAAGAGGCAGAACCGGGGCCGTGATAATCTGATACCTCTGTCCCCGGTTTTGCTGTTTATTTCGTAACATCATCAGACTTCGGGCCATGCTGGCCCGAGGTCGGAAAGGAGAATCTGCATGGAAGATTTAAAAGGGTATCAAATCCAGAAGGAGGCCGTCTTTGAGAATGGCCGGGGCTTCGCGCTGGCCCATAACCCGGAGGCGCAGTCCCCCTTTGTAATCTGGCATTTCACGGTTATGCCGGAAGGGGAACGCAATTATTATGGCTATACAGCCTGCCGTGGTATCCTGCCGCCGGAAAAAGAATTTGAGAGGTTCCTGTTCGCCTACGACTATGTTTACAAGGTTCCGCAACTGCCGGAGGGCAAAAGGCCGAGGGGAACGGATTATTACCGGTATTACACCCGCTATCCCCTTGACGCGAATGCCTTCCCAAAATCAAAGGAGCTGGGGCTGTTGGAGATTGCCCCTTACGATAACCGGACGATGGTGGAAGGCAATTCCATACGGACGTGGGGAGAACTGATTTATACTAAGCCGCTGCCGGAAAAGCTGGTGGCTGATTATGAGCTCAAACCCTCCCGCCTGAATCCTGACGTAAGAAGGAAAATGGAGGAGCAGACGCAGGCGCTTGGCAAATGGGAGGACAGCCGCCATTTCGGTGATAAGCGGCGGTTGACATGGTTCCATCCGGATTTTGGGACGTATATCCTGAAACAGCCCCTTTCCCCAGAACAGCTTTCCGAACGGATTGAGGCCATGGAGGAATTGGAGGCAGAGCGGAAAGAAAAACGGTCAATCACCGCCCAGCTCCGCAAAGAGACGAATCAGGAAAAGGAAAACAGGGAACCGCCCGCGAAAAAGGGCGGCCACTCCCACGAGGACAGATAGGAGGACGAACCATGCACGAAAAAGACAATTATTTAAAAAATGCAGAGCTTTCCACAGAGCAGAACTGCAACATGATTGACGGGATTCCCAATAATACGCCGCTCCCTCCGGCTCCCCCGGAACCGGACAGAAAGCCGCTGGATAAAGTAAAGGAGCCACCCTCCCGCAAACGGAGCCGGGAACGTGAGGACAGATGAAAGGCCGCAGGCGCGATATCCACCTTCATGTGATGGTGACGGCAGAGGAACTGGCAAGAATAAGAGAACGCATGGACGAGGCCGGTATCACCAACGCCGGGGCCTATGTGCGCAAGATGGCCTTAAACGGCTATATCCTCCATGTTGACCTCTCCCCCGTAAAGGAGCTGGTTTCCCTTCAGCGGCGGTGCGCCAACAATCTCAATCAGGTGGCCGTCCATGCCAACATGTACGGCGTATACCCGGAGGAAATCGCAGGGCTCCAGCGTGATTATGAAACGCTGTGGGGGCAGGTTTCCGATGTGCTGAAAGAGCTTTCCGAGCTGGTGGCAAAGTAACAGACGGGGCGGCGGCCATGGACTGACAGTTATGGCCTGCCGCCCTTTCTTTTTTTGAGCTTCGGGCCAATATGTCCCGAAGATATAGTCAAAATCACGTATATATGATAAAATACAAATATTATGTAGAATCGTGTTCGTTAAAATTGAGAACCAAATTATCAGAGATTGTTTGTATAAATATCGTATGCAGGAGGATACAAAAGTGAATAATTTAAGAGGCTCGGAATGGCATAAGTGGGATTTACATATTCATACAGCTTCATCATATGATAGTCCTTATCGGGGAGATGATGCTGATGAATTACTTTGTGCTACATTGCATGATAACAATATTAGTGCTGTAGCTATTACAGATCACTTTAAAATTGATGCTGATAGAATTTCCCATTTAAGGTCTTTGGCTCCCGATATCGTATTTTTTCCAGGAGTAGAACTAAGAACAGATAAGGGCGCAGACAATCTTCACCTAATAATTGTGTTCTCTAATGAAATAGATTTATCAACATTATCAATGGATTTTGAAGCAATTATGTTAAGGACTAATGCAAAATCAAATAGTTCACCAGAAACAATCTATTGGACATTTGAAGATATAGTAAGTTTTGCGAAATCACATGACGGACTTATTACAATTCATGCGGGAAAAAAGACAAATGGTATTGACAAGGAAATTTCTAATGCTCTTCCAGTAAAAGAGGCAATAAAGGCAGATATTGCAGAAAATATTGATTTCTTTGAAATCGGTAAGAAAACAGATATTAATGATTATTATAAATGGGTATTTAAGGAAGTAGAAGAAAAACCTTTAATTATGTGCTCGGATTGCCATGACCCGAGAAAATATACATCTAAAGAGAACTTATGGATTAAAGCTAATCTTACATTTGAAGGTTTAAAGCAATGCCGCTATCAACCTACGGAACGCGTTTATATTGGTAGTATTCCACCAGCATTAGATAGAGCGAACAAAAATGGAAAGTCTAATATACAACGAATTTCTGTCCATAAAAATGAGAATCCTAAAAATGTAGATATAGATTGGTTTGATTTTGAATTGCCACTAAATTCAGGTCTTGTAGCAATAATCGGAAACAAGGGAAGTGGTAAAAGTGCATTATCAGATATAATTGGCCATTTATGTAAATGTAATACTATGGAAAATGCTTCGTTTTTAAATGAAACCCGTTTTCGTAAACCACCGAAGAATTTTGCAGAAGATTACATTGCTACTATACAGTGGGGAGATTCTCACGTTGAATCTATATCTTTATCAGAAAGTAACTACAATACAACCATTGAAGATGCCCAATATCTCCCTCAAAAATATATTGAGGAAGTCTGTAATGATATAGGTAATGAATTCCAACGAGAAATTGATCGAGTGATTTTTTCTTACGTAGACCGTACTGAGCGTGGCACAGCAACCAATTTAGAAGAATTAGTTTTTAATAAGTCAAAAGCTATTTCTTTGTCCATGCAAAAATTAAACATTGAAATTAATGATATCAATGATACCTTGATTAAACTTGAAGAGAAGAAAACTACCCAATATAGGATACATATAAGTGACAGCCTAAAAAAATTAAAAGATACTTTAGAACGACATGAGAATACTAAACCACAAGAAATAAAAAAGCCCGAACCTAAGGAAGGTAAATCAGATTATCAAGATAAATTAAAAACTTTAAATAGTTCTATTGAGAGTTTAGAAACAAAAATTGAAGAGTATCGTAATAATTTAACGCAAATAAACATTGTAATAGATGAAGCAAACCAACTTATTGCCAAACTGGATTTATTAGAATCTAATGTAAAAGAAACAGAGTTATTATTGAAAGATTTTATAAAAAAGTATTCATTAGATGTTGACGAAAGCGGCATTACGTTGGTTACGCCTAAGGAAACTATACAACAGTATATTCTTAAATTAAGTAATGATAAGATTGTATTTCAAAAATCACTTAATGGTTCTGATACAGAAGATGGTCTTTTAGATAAACTCGAAAAAGAAAAAGAAAAGAAAAGTTCGCTTATATCCACAACGGATAGCGAAGAAAAGCAATATCAAAAATATTTATCTGATCTTGATGAGTGGGAAAAACAGCGCAAATTAATTATTGGCACCAAAACTACAGAAGATACATTAACATATTTTCAAAATGAAGCCGACTATATTGAAAACGAGTTAGATACAATTTATGAAGGCACAAAAAGTAGACGAGATGAAAAAATCAGAGAATTATATCTACAAAAAAGTAATCTTGTTTCAGTGTATCACGAAATATATGCGCCAGTAGAAATTGAAATTAAAAAGCTGTTAGGAGAATTAGAAGAAAGCATAGAATTTGCCGCAGAAATTCAACTGGAGCAAAGTGATTTTGCTGAAACCGCTTTATCCTTAATAAATCAAAAATATGCCGGCCTTTTTAAAGGAAAAAGTGAAGCATATAATAAAATGAATCAGTTGCTTAGAAGGACTGAATTTGATAACGTGGATAGTGTTATAGATTTTATTCACGATGTTCTGGTTGTAGTGGATGAAGATTTAGATAATTCAACAAAAAAAGTTCCTGATAAAAAAGCATTATATAATTTGTTATGTTGCTTGGATTATATCGGAGTTTCCTTTAAATTAAAAATGGGAGAAAGAGATTTGGAGGAATTATCTCCTGGCGAAAGGGGCATTGTCTTACTTGTCTTTTATCTGGCATTAAGTCAAAATAATATTCCAATAATAATTGACCAGCCAGAGGATAACTTAGATAACCAGTCTGTTTATAGTAAATTAGTTCCTTGTATATGTGAAGCTAAGAAAAAACGACAAGTTATTATAGTTTCTCACAATCCAAATATAGCAATAGCATGCGATGCAGAGCAAATTGTATATTGCCATATGGATAAAAATACACATACAATTACCTATGAAGCTGGTGCTATAGAAAATTCAATAGTAAAAGGTCATGTCGTTGATGTTTTGGAAGGTACTATGCCTGCATTTAATTTACGTCAAAGGAAATATACACAGAAATAAACGGATTTTTAGGGAGAGCTACTTATGCTCTCTCTTTTCTATTCTTCGGGCCACACTGGCCCGAAGTCCCGGGACAGGATTCGCTAATCATTCGCAACATTCCTGTCCCGGGGCCGCCATGGTAAAATATAGGTAGAAAGAATAAAAGGCGTTATAAATGAGATTACTGCTAAAGCTGTTTGCCGTTCCCGTCATGCTGGCGCTGACAATCCTTGCGGCCATGTTGATGTTCCTGTTTGATATCTGTTCGTATCTCCTGACAGTGGCTTCTGTCATAACAGCACTTTTGGGTATCGGGCTTTTCTTTACACCCACTCCGCACGGCGGGTTCATCTTCCTGTTTCTGGCCTTCCTGCTTTCCCCTTATGGATTGCAGGCGGTTGCCGGACTTCTGATTGAGGCGGTGGACGGGCTGGGCAGTTCCCTCCGCCAGTTCCTCGTAAGCTGATACTGCTTCGGGCCACACTGGCCCGAGGCCAATGACGGCGGCTCGCAAGGGCCGCTGTTCTGTTTGGGAAGGAGGGATTCATCTGGCTACCACCACTCTTTTGAAGCGTCACGCCAATGAGGGAGAAACCATAGCCGAGGCAATCCGTGACTGTCTCGACTATGGGAAAAATCCTGAAAAGACGGAGAACGGAAAATACGTTTCCTCATACGAGTGTGACCCGGCTACGGTGGCCGCCGAGTTCCTTTTGGCAAAGGCCAGCTATAAGGCTATCACAGGCCGGGAGCAGAAAAAGGAGGACGATATCCTGTGCTATCAGATACGCCAGTCCTTCCTCCCCGGGGAGATTACGCCAAAGGAGGCAAACCGTATCGGGTATGAGTTGGCTATGCGCTGGACAAAAGGCCGCCATGCCTTTATCGTCACCACCCATACGGACAAGAAACACATTCACTGTCACATTTATTACAATTCAACGACCCTCGACTGCACCCGGAAATTCCGTAATTTCTGGGGCTCGTCATTCGCCCTGCGCAGGCTCTCCGACCGGTTGTGCCTGGAAAATGGGCTGTCCATTGTGGAGAATCCAAAGCCCCGGAGCAAAGGAGATTATAAGAACTACGGCGAATGGCTCCAAAACAGGGAGAGGCCGCTTAACTTTCAGGATAAACTGCGGCTGGCAATCGACACGGCACTGGCAAAGCGCCCCGGCGATCTGGCGGCCTTCCTCTCCCTCATGGAACAGGCCGGCTATGAAATCAAGAAGGTCAGAGGCGGCGGCCTGTCTTTCCGGCTGGCCGGACAGGGGCAGGAACGGTTTACCCGTCTGCGGGCCTCCACGCTGGGGGAAGGGTATGACTTAAAAGACATACTGGCTGTCATAGACGGGAGCCGAAAACACTCCGGCCAAAGCCCCCGCAAGGTCAATCTGCTGGTGGATATTCAGGCAAAGCTGGCCGAGGGAAAAGGGGCGGGATATGAGCGCTGGGCTAAAGTATTCAACTTAAAACAGATGGCCGCCGCACTCGCCTATTTGCAGGATAACGGCCTGACGGAATACGGGGAATTGGAGAAAAAGGCCGCCGAGACAACAGACTGTTTTCACGTCCTCTCTGACCGGATAAAGCAGACGGAGAACGCCATGAATACCAACCGGGAACTGAAAACGGCCACGGTACAGTACGCCCGCACACGGCCTGTCTTTGAGAAATACAAAGCGGCAAAATACAGCCGGAAATTCCTTGCGGAGCATGAGGCGGACATTGAGCTTTACCGGGCGGCACAGGCCGACTTGAAGCGTCTGCTTGACGGGGCGAAGCTCCCGAAGATGGACGTATTAAAGGAGGAAGGCCGGAAACTGGCGGAGCAGAAACGGAAGCTCTATGCAGAGTATCAGAGAGTACGGCGGGATATGCAGGAAGTCAACACGGCGAAAGCAAACATTGATTATCTGCTGGGCTACGCCGGGCAGGACAAAAAGAAAGAACAGGAGCGATAGAGACGGTGAAAATAAGGAGCAAAGCGACGCTGCCACTTCGGGCCAGTATGGCCCGAGGTTCCGGGTTTGGGGCGGGCCCCAACAAGCGTCCTCCGTGCCATCTGTGGCCACGGAGGAATTGCTTGCCATTTAGTGACACCCCGAAAAATGACACAAAAAAACAGAGGCTCTTACTCCTGAACCTCCGTTTCCCTTGCTTTTTTCAGCCCTTCGGCTGTGGCCTCCATGACAACAAGCTCCTTCTCATTCATCGCATTGAGCATAACATCAATGTGCTTACGGCAACTTTCCCCGCTCCGCTGATTTTCCTTGTAGAAAAACTGGTCTACGGAAATATCAAACATGGTAACGAGCTTGAAGAACAGATTAAAACTGGGGTGTTGCCCCTTGTTCTCAATATTCATAATTGTGCGGTCAGTTTTTCCAACTAATTCCGCAACATAGGCTTGCGTCCAGCCCCGTTCCTCACGGGCCTTTTTGAGAGCCAGCCCTAAGCCATGAAAGTCAAACTTTCTCTCGTCTTGGTACATAATTTATCACCCTATGTCATTGTACATTTCAGGTGATAGTATTGGAATGTAATAGAATTTTATGCAGAGTAGTATTTTATTTCATATTATTATAATGTTGCCATGAAAAAGATGTTCATATATAATGTATGTGGTTTAATGTAATAAAGTTTAACACAATATACATAAGGAGTTGCCTATGCAAAACATATTACTTATTGAAGATGAAGAAAATCTCAATCGTGGAATTAGCCTAAAATTAAAAAAAGAAGGCTATACGGTTTTCTCTGCCTCCACTGTAACCGAAGGTTTATATATATTTCACAATAATAAAATTGATCTTGTCATTTGCGATATTGGCTTACCTGACGGAACTGGCCTAGACGTCTGCAACACTCTCCGCAAAAAAAGTGATGTACTTTTTCTATTCCTAACCGCCTTAGATACAGAGGTGGATATGATAACCGGCTACGAAATGGGGGCTGATGATTATATAACAAAACCATTCAGTATGAGTGTGCTTATCTCAAAAATCAACGCCATATTAAAACGTAACGCTAGGTCACTTGATACGGTAATTCATTCAGGAGAACTCACCTTCTTTTTAGACGAAAAGCGTGTTACAAAAGGTGATACTCCCCTCTCCATCACACCAACGGATTGGAAGTTATTGACGGTCTTTATTGAAAATCCACGACGTATTCTTTCCCGCAACCAACTACTTGAACACTTATGGGATATTAATTCAGACTATGTAGATGAAAATGCTGTTGCTGTTAATATCCGGCGGCTTAGGGAAAAAATCGAAACAGACCCCTCCAATCCTGTTTATATTAAAAATGTGCGCGGATTAGGATATGTCTGGGAAATGGAGTGTGACACCAAATGATAGTCAAAAAAGAGGTTTCACTTTTGTTCAAGCTAATTCTGATTTTCTTGTTTGTTATTTTTGCCGCTGAAATTATTGTACTGCCCAAAATAGAACATGATATGTTAAAAGAGGCAGGCAGGCAAGAACTGGTAACAGTACAACAAATCTGTGGGGCTGTGCTTGAAAACAACCCAGAGCTTGAACAAAATTTTATTTTGGGGCTTCGCAAGCCAACAAAACATTGGCAAGAAACCGGAGAAAAAATTTTGAATCAATATGGCTATGACGAGAATCATTTACTATCGGATAACACACTTTACGCCTCTTACCTGATTGCATGGAAAAACTGGACAGCCTTTTTTCTGATTACCGCAATCCTGTTTCTGTTTGCCTTGCTTTTATATATTTATATTAATATCCGCGGTTATAACCTGAAATTATCGCAGATATTAGAACAGTATTTATCAGAAGATTTCTCTTTTGCATTTAGTACGGAACCGATTCGCAAAGGTCGAATTGATTTTATGATAAATCAGGTAGGCGACCGCCTAAAACAGTTAGGACACCAAATTAAAACAAAAAATACGAAAATCATTCAAGAAAAAGAAAGCACAAAAGCACTTGTCACAGATATATCTCACCAACTAAAAACACCGATGGCGGCGTTAAAAACATGTTTTTATATGTATCTTGATGCTGGGAACACTGATGAGAAAGCCGAATTTTTACAAAGAAGCCAGACACAATTAGTAAAGCTGGAGCAGTTGATTTCCAGCTTGATGAACATATCACGTTTGGAGACTGCCATGATCTCCCTGTCCGTACAGCCTGTATTTCTAAATGATTTACTTGTAACTGCGGTTAATGGAATTTATGAAAAAGCCAGAAAGAAAAATATTGAAATTGCCTTGCAAGAAATTGAAAATATCTCCTTACAATTAGATGAGCATTGGACGAGCGAAGCGATTATCAATGTCTTAGACAATGCAGTGAAATACAGCCCCGAATACAGCCATATTAACATTTCCGTGCAGAAACAACATTTTTATACCCGCATTGAAATTACAGACGAGGGTATCGGTATACAAGAAAGCGAGTATAATAAAATTTTTCTGCGCTTTTATCGTTCCAACGAGCCAGCCATAAAAAAGATAGAAGGAAGTGGTGTCGGTCTGTATTTGACCCGTATGATTCTGGAACGTCAGGGAGGAACAATCAGTGTTAAATCAGCTCCGGGAAAAGGCAGCACCTTTATTCTGCAATTTAAAAATTGATTGATAAAAGGCCGGAGAATCCGGTCTTTTGTTATACATAAGTAAGCTGTGCTATCTTCGGGACAGGTTGGCCCGAAGTATCCCTTCTGTTATACAACGGTAAGCTATCCTGTAAGGTTCCTGTAAGTATTCTTTGATAAAGTAAATTAGGGAAGGGTACGAAGGAGGTGAAACATGGATACAACGTTAATTACTAACTATTTTGAACTCTATGGTGGTTTGGCAATCTTTGTTATTGTCCTGTTGGAATATTTGAATCTTCCTGGATTTCCAGCCGGGATTATCATGCCGCTGGCTGGTGTCTATGCCGCAAAAGGAGGACTTAGCCTCTTGTCAGCAATTACTATTTCTGTTGCCGCCGGAGAACTTGGAAGCTGGATATTATATTTTTTAGGCGCATATGGTGGAAATGCCTTCTTAAAAAGGTATCTGAATAAATTCCCGAAGCATGAACCTGCCATAAACCGCACATTTGAGTTAATCCGGCGCAAAGGTTATTATGGTATTTTTTTCAGCAAACTGATTCCGATGATCAGGACTGTAATTTCTATCCCAGCCGGAATTATGAAGATGGATTTTACAAGGTATTCTATTGCTTCGTTTTTCGGCGTAACTGTTTGGAATACGGTGTTTGTCGGAGCCGGGTACATAATTGGAGAACCTATATTGAATTTAATTGCGGGGAGGTGAGGGAATGAGGATTGCTATGATGACAAATAATTATAAACCGTTTGTCGGTGGAGTACCTATCTCTATTGAGCGTCTTGCAGATAGTTTACGGGCTTTAGGAAATACTGTTTATATTTTTGCTCCAGATTATAAATCCAATGTTCCAGATGATGAATATACGTTTCGGTTTCCGACAACACAAAAAAGAATTGCAGGTGCGGTTCCTGTTCCCAGTCTTATGTACCATCATGTTAAGGGAATCATTTCAACACTGGCTATTGATTTAATTCATGTTCATCACCCTGTTATGATTGGAAATGTAGCAACTCGTCTGGGAAAGGAATTACATATTCCGGTCGTGTTTACTTATCACACAAGATATGAGCAATATCTGCATTATTTAAAACCTCTGGGATATTTGCAAAATAAGGCTAATGAGGGCTCTGTCTTTGGAAAATTAATTATCGGCTTTGTCCAGGAGCAAATTGTACAACGCTATCTCAATTATTTTATTAAGAAATGCGATATGGTTTTTGCGCCAACAGAATCTATTCAAAAGCGCCTAAAACAGTATGACTTTTATACGCCCGTAAATATCGCACCAACGGGCTTGCCAGAAAATAGTTTTGAAGCCCACTCTGGGGCTACAGAGATTCGACAGCGCTATTTACAAGGCAAAAAGTATCTTTTCTGCACTGTTTCCAGATTGGCAAAAGAAAAAAATCTTTCCTTCATGCTTCAAGGTATTGCAAAAGCAAAAAAACAGTCAGGAGATATTTTCAATGTAATTGTCATAGGTGATGGACAGGATAAGAACTATTTACTAAACCAGTCTGCCAACTTGGGAATTGATAAAAACGTATTTTTTATTGGTGAAATACCCAATCAGATGATTCCAGACTATCATCAGGCTTGTGATTTGTTTCTATTTTCTTCAAAATCTGAAACACAGGGGATTGTACTATTAGAAGCCATGGCCGCTTATCTGCCTGTTATCGCAATAAACGCAACCGGTGTTGCTGATGTTGTGGAAAATGGACAAAATGGAATACTCTCCACTGATTCGACAGAAGAATGGGCGAAAAACTTAGTCTTTATTATGAAAAACCGGAATGTTCTTACAGGAATGAGAATAGGAGCCAGAAGAACAGCCCAGCGTTACAGTGAGAAAATAATTGCGGCTCGTATTTTAAGTCATTATCAATATCTACAAAAAAACTATCAGGCAGAACAATGGCTTTATTATCATTTAGGCAGAAACTATCAAACCATATTATTAAAGGAGAATTATTAAGATGGATATTATTCTTGAAACAAAAGACCTTATAAAAACATATGTCACTGGAATCAATACTTTTAATGCGGTGAATCATACTTCAATCCGCATTGAACGGGGAGACTTTGTTACGATTGTAGGTAAATCCGGTTCCGGCAAAAGTACACTGCTTCATTTAATTGGAGGTTTAGATTCTCCCACTTCAGGAGAAATCTGGATTGACAATGAATGTATCACAAAAATGTCTGAAGAAGATTTATCTGCATTCCGCAGGCGAAAAATTGGTTTTATCTTTCAGGCGTTTAATCTGGTTCCCTCGTTAAATGTTTGGGAGAATATAATCCTGCCTATCGGTCTTGATGATAAGAAGCCAGATATGCCCTATCTGAAAGAGATTATCGAAATGCTGGGACTGACTGATAAACTCACCAATCTTCCTAATACATTATCAGGAGGACAGCAACAACGTGTTGCTATTGCAAGAGCGCTTGCAACAAAACCCGCTATCATTTTAGCAGACGAGCCGACAGGAAACCTCGATTCTAAAACCAGTGATGAAGTAATGACACTTTTAAAAACCTCTGCTTTCAAATATGAGCAGACACTTATTGTAATCACGCATAATGAAGATATTGCACAGATGGGAAAACGTAACCTGATAATTACAGATGGCAAGGTGGTGGAAGAATGAAAACAGTTTATCATTTAGCATTCAGCCGTTTAAAGTACAATAAGGGACGATCTTTTCTCACTGCTATTGCTATTGCTTTAATGACAACGCTCCTAATGGCTATCGGCAGTTCTGCTTTTACCTTTATCCGCTATCAGCAGATAGAAACCGAACAAAATGCTGGGAATTACCATGTCATTTTGAAAGGAGTTACACCAGAACAGATTTTTAAATTGGAAAATCATACTGATGTAGAATCTGTTTTGACAAGGGAAAGTATTGCCTCCATAGAAATTTCAAAACTTAGCGCATTTTTAAATTATGAGGTATTAAGAAAAGGAAGTATTAAACAAACAGAATTAAAAGAAGGTAATATGCCATCAGAGGCAAACGAAATTGCCGGGCCTCCTGCTCTGTTTGAGCGATTGGGAGTAGCACCGCAAATTGGGCAAGAGATACAGCTACCCTTACGGATTCAAGGGGGCGCTATACAAAATTTTGAATTTGTGATTAGTGGAATCTTGGAACAGCAAGATATATCTAATCTCAATGTAAATGAAACACGGCTTGTCTACGGCGCATATATTTCAGAAAAATTCGTTGAACAGAATGTTATGCCGGAAAAACGTGTCTATAATGCTTATCTCCGCATTATGAATGAAAAAGAGTATGCCAAAGATGAAATCGAGGAAATGTGTATAGAAATAGCTGAGGATGTAGGGTTGAGTAAAGCGGACGTTTCCTACAACGACCAATACCTTACTTATATGACTAATCCCAGTATAGAAGCGCAGAAGGTAATGGTTGGATTTGGACTTTTGGTGATTATCCTTGGCGGCATGGTAATTTACAGTATTTATTATGTTTCCGTCATATCTAACATTCAGGAGATGGGCAAGTTAAAAGCACTTGGAGCAACAAAGAAGCAAATACGGCGGCTACTTTCAACAGAAAGCATGACACTTTCTATTATTGGTATTCCGTTAGGGATTCTGTTAGGCTACCTCATAACAGCGGCCATGTTTACGTTGATTATATTTACAGGCGAAAGTGAGGTCGATACATTTTGGTATCCTGCTGTAGTTCTTGCAGTCATAGCCGCCGTTCTGCTCACGATATTAGTTTCTATCCGAAAACCAATGAAAATGGCGTCGGCAATATCACCAGTTGAAGCCATGCGATATCAAGAGCCGCAGGGGAAGAAAAAGCAGAAAAAATCTTTTAAAACTCTCTCTATCTCAAAATTAAGTTATGCAAATTTACAGAGAAACAAACGCAGAACCATAGTGACGCTATTGGCACTTGGTTTCTCTGGAATTTTATTTATGGTGACTGCCAATGTCGCAAACAATCTGAAAGCAGAAAACTATGCAAGAATGCTTATGCCAAAAGGTGACTTTGAAATAAGCCTTAATTATGCGTTGAACGATCAGGAATACCCGGAAAATAATCTGAATTTCCTCCAACAACAAAATTTTTTTGGAGATAGCTTAAAAAATCTAATAATGTCTATTAATGGGGTGGAACGTATAGAAGAAAACCATACTGTATTAGCAGAACCGGAAAATGTAAAATTAGAAGAACAGCGGGTTGAGTTGAAGGGAATCTCTGAAGGTGATTTAGATTCTTTGAAAGGCACATTAAAACGTGGTTCTCTGGACTATAACCAACTTATACAATCTAACGGAATTATTTTCACTTGGGATATTTTATTTGAAGAATATGGATTTCATATTGGGGATACGATAGAATTAACACTCTATGATGGTAATAGGAAAATCCCTTTTACTGGTACTTTATTAGCCAGTACAAACAGTAGTGAAGAAACGTTCTTAATTGCTGATGACATACTGGAAAGCCTGATTACTGATGTAAATCCTACAACAGCATTATACATTACTGTTCGTCCAGAAAAATTTGATAGCATAAAAACACAACTGAACTCACTGCAACAGAATAATTCCCATTTTTCATTCAAAGCATATGATGAAGAAATGGGTATAGCTGAACATGTAATTCGTTCTATCCAGTTTACTATCTATGGACTATTGGCTGTGATTGGTATTATTGGATATATCAGCCTTGTTAATACTATGATCACAAGCATTTTGGTCCGAAAAAAAGAATTGGGAATTTTACAGGCTATTGGCTTATCAGACAAACAGCTCCGGCAAATGATACACCGAGAAGGAATGTTTTTCACATTTGGTACACTATTATTAGCTCTTGTATGTGGCAACGGATTAGGTTACATATTGGTACGCTTTATAAAAAACACGAAAATATTGATGATAAACAAATATGAGTACCCATTTATTCCAACGGTTCTTTTAATTGTTGCAATCTTTCTGGGACAGATAGCTATTACATTTTTTACGAACCGATATATCCACAAACAATCATTAGTTGAAAGAATGCGAGATTAAAACGAAAAACTGATTATCATTCCATCTGCCCGGCGGCAGAAAAGAAAAAAACCGTCGCTGGGTAGCACTTTTCCATGCCTATATTGTATATCGCAACGGCGGTTTTGATTTTTCAAAGCCGCCGTTTCTTTATGCCTCAATGGGGAGGAATGACGACTAATTCTGGCAATAATGGCGGCTTATGGAGGTAGCCGCCATGACACAAAATAAGCGCCGACAAATTACGACAGAAATCTTCCTGTTAAAAAAAGTCCGTATCCTACGCAGGGACAGTCTGGTAGCTTATACGAAATTCTTTATGCCATAACCGATAATGCAATTTCATGCGCCTGTATAGCTTTTTGCTGTGCAGGCGTTTTTGCGTTCTTATGGACAAACCTCGGGCCAACATGGCCCGAAGCACAGCCCCGGTGCCGATCTCCACCGCCTCTATTTCGGTTGCTCATTCACCCAACACCGAAATGGAGGAAATTATGACTACTATAAATCTCCGGGACTATTACCCGTTTTATACCCACGACTATTTCATTGACGTACCTGACGAAGTGGCGGAACTGTTCAAAGAATTTGACCGAAAAGAGGCCGCCTATCGTCTGCGTACATACCGCCATAAAGCCTACTACTCTCTTGACCGGAATGACGGCATTGAGCATGAGGCGCTTTTTGTTTCCCTCTCTCCCCATGAACTGTATGAGCGCAAGATTTCCATGCAGGAGCTTCATGCCGCCATATCCAGTCTGCCGGACAAACAGGCGAAACGTGTCTATGCCCATTTCATTCTTGACATGAGCCAGACAGATATTGCCAAAGCCGAAGGTGTCAGCAAAATGGCGGTAAGCTATTCCATTGAACGCGCTTTAAAGTCCATGGAAAAATATTTAAAAAATTCTTTGGATTGACTTTACAGAGAAGCGATTTTTGAAATGGTTTATGAGAGGCAAACAGCCTCGGGCCAACGTGGCCCGAAGAAAAATACGCCTTGACTGCAATTTGAAAGCTGAATAAAAAGATACCCGGATACGAAGGGTTGATGTGTCCAGTGACAGGCCCGCCATGACCTCCATTGTCAGAGAATGGGGAGAGCGAAAAGGCTCATGCCGCAGGCAGGCCGTGGCTGGTCTGCCGGATAAAACACAAAGACCTTGTTACTTGCGTTTAGTCACCGTCCGAGCGTGAAGCGGCCTTGCAAGCCGTGAGCCGTCGCAGGCCATGAGAACGCCTTGCCATCAGAATGGGGAGAGTTGAGATACTATGGGGTGGACATGCCTACACCCGTCCGGGAATCTGATAAGTAACATCATATCATGGGGAGCCACCCGGCCTTACTGTCTTGTGACAGGCCAAATCTTCCGGTGCGGCTTCCCTGTTTTTCAAGAAGGAGTTTTTCAATGGGTAGAACATTTGAGGAAATTCAGGCTATGGCGGCAGACCCATGGAGTAATGACGCCTGCCGTGGCTACGTCATTTGGGCCATGGAGAACTGCGGATTTAAGCCGCCAGAAATAAAACAGGTTGTAGCCGAGTTATACACCGTATTTGACTTTAAGACCATTGAAGAAGCGGCCAGTCATTATTATGAAAGTTCTTTTTAACTTCGGGACAACCTGACCCGGAGTTTTAATTTTGCCCATTTTAAATTTCATCTATAGGATAAGCCTCAAACCGCATATGATGTAGCAAGCATACATAGAGGTGATTGTTATAAAAAGAGGAAAAGAAATCTGTTACTTACTTCAAAAAGCTGACACTGACAGTAATGAAATTGCTGAAAAAAAAGAACATCTGATAAAGCAGGGGTATCTTGTTGTCACCATTATCGAGGGTGCGGAACACATGGAGAAAGGTTTGCGGGAGGTTGTGAAGAACCATTTCCACTAATCATTCGCAACATTGTGTTATTCCCCCTATATAGTACAATATAGGTATAACGATAAGGAGGACGATATTATGATTTCAAAATTAACAGATACCCCTGAAATTATAGATGGCTATGTTCGGCTTTCCAGAGACGATAATAAGCGGAACTACTCGTCTATTGAAAACCAAAAAAAGATTATCCAACAATATGCAGAAGAAAATAACATGATAATCCGCCACATTTATGAAGATGACGGAATTTCCGGTTATTCATTCAACCGGCCCGATTTTCAAAAAATGATGGCTAGTCTTGATACCATTAACATCATTGTTGCTAAAGACTTATCCCGAATTGGCAGACACAATGCAAAGGTACTACTCTTTCTTGAAGAAATGGAGGAAATGGGAAAACGTGTTATCCTGATTGACGATAACTACGATTCTTTTTACTCTGATGATGATATAATCGGTATCAAAACATGGGATAATGAACGTCATGTAAAAAATACAAGCCGGAAGGTAAAGCGAATCAAGCGCATGGAGCAGGAAAGCGGAACGCTTGTCAGCCAGACACCATTTGGCTATACCAGACACCCTCTCAATAAACAGATGATTTTGATTGATGAAGAAGCCGCCGCTATTCTTAATCTGGAAAAGGAAATTTATCTGGACGGCAACGGAATACGAAAAACGGCTGAAATACTTTCAGAACGTGGTGTTCCCACTCCCAGTATGATAGATAAAGAACGTCATGAATCGTTAGGGCTTGTTTATAATAAGCAGGTAGCCTATCAGTGGAGTTACGGAATGGTAAAGGACACATTATTCAACGACTATAACAATGGTGTCCTTAGAACACACAAACGGGAACGTGTTACAATAAACGGTAAAGATAAAAAAGTTCCTAAAGAAAATCAATATATTTTTCCGAATCATCACCCCAAAATTTTTGATGATGATACCATGAAGCTGTTAAATGAAGTCAAGGACAGCCGCCATCATAGCAAATATAGAGGACAGAGAGCCCATGTAAACCTTTTTTCCGGCTGTCTGTACTGTAAAGACTGTGGCTGGAAACTAACGGCAATTAACCGCCCTAACCGTGGGAAATATTACGTGTGCGGCACTTACAATAAAAAGGGAAAGCAGTTTTGTCAACATGCCCACCTTGTGACAGAAGAAACCCTGATGGACGCTCTTGTTAAATATCTGGTTCTCTGCCGCGACAGTCTTGCAGATATTATCCAGAATTTTGACTTGTCAAAGCTAAAGGTAGAAACCTTCACTCCCACTGACAGCAAACAGCGTTTAGAGGCCGAACTTGAAAAAGTCAAAGAAGAACTAAAGGTTCTCATAACGCAAAAGGTAAGGGAGATTACCGCCAATCCTTCCATGAATGAGATTATCACTGAAACTTATACGGCCCTTCAAAGTGATAAAATGGAGCGTATTTCCGCTATTGAAAAAACGTTGCAGGATTTAACAAAGGAGCCTCATATCCCCTCCACCACAATCAAGCCCAGCTTACAGACGGCGCTGGACATTCTGAACGAGGTTCTTGAAAAGAAAGAACTAAGCAGAAAAGATATTGAGGTTCTGGTTGAGAAAATCATAGTGGATAAGGACGGCAACGTAGATATTTACCTGAAACACGGCCTTGGCAACCTTGCCGCCTATGATTTCAGGGCAGACAAAGAAAACCTGAAACTGACTATGCTGATTGAATCTATCCGGCTTCTGGAAAAGGACGAAACAGGCTTTACCTCGGTAAAATTCCTTGCCGACAGCCTGAAAGAGATGGGCTATCCCATGCACAAAAAGAAGTTTGTGACTTACATGGAGCACTTACTTGACTTAGGGCTGGTTGAGAAAACAGGAATCTACCATTATCCCTATAGAATCGTGGCTTCTCGACAGCAACTGCGTGATGTGGAAAAAATGTTCATCGTGGTAGGGCAGACTGGCGGCATGCCCCAGATGGTCTTTGAGTATATCTTAAAGAAGCACGGCATGGACCCCAAAACAGACCTTTCCATTGACCAGAGCATAAACTTCGGGCTGACCGCAGCTGCATTTACCAGCGATGATGCGGACTACACCGTGGAATTTGAGCCTTTTGCAACCACTCTGGAGAGCGAGGGAAGCGGGTATGTGGTGGCTTCTCTTGGAACAGAATCCGGATATGTACCTTACACTGCTTACTGTGCCAGGAAGAGTTACGTTGAACAGAACCCGGAAATCATTCAGAAGTTTACCAATGCCATCCAAAAAGGCATGGACTACGTAAACTCCCATTCAGCCGAAGAAATAGCCAAAACCATACAGCCCCAGTTTAAAGAAACACCGGTGGATAAACTCGCGGTTATCGTGGGCCGTTATAAGGACCAGGATACATGGAAAGATGACACCGTATTTGAGAAAGAAAGCTTTGAGCTTCTGGAAAATATTCTGGAAGAGGCAGGCGAACTGTCGGCACGTGTTCCCTATGAAGACCTTGTGACCACACAATTTTCTGAGCAGGCGGCAAAATAGACGGTAATACAGCCAGCAATACAGATAGCTGAACAGATAGTAGAACAAACAGCAGGCCAAACAAATAAAAGCAATCAATCGGACAATACAACATACAACAAACCTGACAACAAAACCAGCTAACAAAGTTATGCCCTTTTAGCTGGTTTTGCTGTCATTTGCCCTGCAGTCTTTTGTTTTTCACTGCTCTTTAATTTTCTGTCATTAATTTAGTTTATATCTGTTTTCTACTTCTTTACTCACCATGTTTTGCCAGCGAAAGCGCTCCACTCCAATCAACCATTACGCTGCCCAAAATACAAGTTTCTCATCCAACCCCATATCCCCAATCCGTTACTCCACAGAGCCTCATATATTTTGCCGAAGGTCATAGAATGCGATGGAATATATAGAAGTTGATAGGGGCACATTGAAACAGTTAACAAAAACATTTGCGGCATTTTAATCTCCGTTAAAAAGGCTGCCATCCATCAGGATGACAGCGAAATTAATACCCCTTATTTCATTACCCTGAATATCAGCCCCTGCAAATAATCCTCTGCACATAAAGCTATTAGCTACCGCCGGTTCAGCTTCCAGGCCCCCACAAGCTTCTTCAGATAATCCATATAACCTGCCTCCCGTATGCTCCCGTTGGTCAGCACATTAACCTCTCCCAGTTTTTTGCCTCCCAGGGAGTACTCCAGCACACCTGCCTTCTGCCCCGGTTCCACCGGAGCGGGTACGGATTCCAAAAGCACCAGCTTTTTCTCAATAGCTCCCAAATCCTCCCCTTTAAGGCTCAGATAGGAAAATGTTCCCTCATAGGTAAGCCCTACCTCATCCTCCACGCCGCCGGTAACCGGCATCTGGGGAAGCGGCAGATGTTCCTTGTCTTCATAGAGTTTGCAGTTTGCATATCCATAGTTGAGAAGGGTCTGAGCGTCTGCAAACCTGGCCTTGAAATCCGGCGCAGCCATGATGGCAGCAATCAGGCGCACCCCGTCCTTTTCCGCTGTGGCAGACAGGCAGTATTTTGCAATGGAGGTGGAACCTGTCTTAAGGCCTGTGACCGTAAAATTAGTTGTCATCTTAAGCAGCTTATTTGTATTGGACAAACCGAATTCCTTGGTTCCCTGCTTTGTGACATGTGTTATATTCTCCATCCATATAGTGGAGTAATTATGTATCTGGGGATATTTATTAATCAGCTCGCGGCTCATAATGGCGATGTCCCTGGCCGTAGTGTAATGGTCCGGGGATTCCGTAAGGCCGCAGCAATCCACGAAATGGGTGTTGGCCATGCCAAGGCCGGCTGCCCTTTCATTCATCATACGCACAAATTCATCCTCGCTGCCTGCTATGTACTCCGCCATGGCCACAGACGCATCATTGCCGGATGCAATTACAATGCATTTAATCAAGGTCTCCACGGTCTGTTTCTCGCCTTCCTCCAGGAACACCTGGGAACCTCCCATGGATTTGGCATGGGCGCTGGTAACTACCTCGTCCGTCAGCTGGATCTTTCCGGACTGAAGTGCATCAAAAATCAATATCAGCGTCATAACCTTGGTAACACTGGCCGGGCTTCGCTTTTCATCTGCATCCTTTTCATAGATTACCTGTCCGGTAGATGCTTCCATGAGAATGGCCGATGGAGCGGCTATCTGGACAGCTGCCTGACTCTGGTCCGCAGGCGCTGCCTGGGCATCTCCCGTCGTCTGAACATCTCCCGCGGCCCGCGCGTCCCCCGCCGTCTGCACATCTACCGCCTGCGCGTTTCCCGACACCCGAACATCTCCTGCGGCCCGCGCGTCTCCCGCCGTCTGCACATCTACCGCCTGCGCGTCCCCCGACGCCCGAACATCTCCCGCGGCCCGCGCATCTCCCGCCGTCTGCACAGCTACCGTCTGCGCACTTTCCGCCGCCTGTACATCCTCCCCTGTCCATCCATCTTCCTGTCCATAGAGGCTGCTCCCTGATACCCCCGCTCCCACGGGGATGGCGATTGCCGGTTCCTGGCCCAGGGCGGCAATCCCGGGATAGGAGGCCAGTATTGCCGCCGAGCATAATATCGCTGCAATCCGTCTCATATTTTCCTCCAATAAAATCATCTGCTACTAATTGTATGGGAGTGGACAGACAGCTTATGCCCGCAAAGCCTTGATTTTTACCGCAAAAAAATGCAGCAGGCCGTGATTGTCTCCCGGCTCCTGCTGCATATACCCCTTTATCTTCTTACCTTATTATATTTATACTTCCTTCAGGGCCTGTCTTAAGTCCTCTGCCATCTTCTCGTACTCAGCGTCTGTGAGCATGGTCCTTCCGCTGTTCATCTCAAAGGTGCCGCCCCATTCTTCACCGCCTTTATATTTGGGGACAATGTGGAAATGCAGGTGATGTCCTGTATCGCCGTAAGCACCGTAGTTTACCTTGTCCGGCTGGAATACCTTATGTACGGCGCGGGCCACCTGGGCTACCTCTGCAAAGAAATCATTCCTCTCCTCATCGGTCAGGTCAATGAGCTCGCTGACATGCTTCCTATGCGCCAGAACAACCCTTCCCTTCTTGCTCTGCTCCTTAAATACATAGAGAAAGCCTGTCTTCATCTCACACACAGGATAACCGAACTTAGCCACCAGTTCGCCCTGCATACAATATGCGCAATTAGGATCCTTTACCATATCTTCCATGTTCCTGTTCTCCTTTATGTTTATTCATACCAACTTAAACATACCACGGAACAAGTTGAATTTCAATTCCAATATTTGTTTTTTCTTTCATAGTACCCACTTCATGGAATCTATGCTATAATAGGTAGGCAAGTACCAGTTACAGGAGAAATTTTATGAGCAGAGCAGATTTCAGACGCCGGCAGTCCCGCAGGCGCAGGCAGAAGCTTGCACGGATGTCACGGCATCTTCCTACATTTATTTTATTATTAGCAATCACTGTACTGGTAGGGGGCGGCATTTTCGCCCTCTACCGGTTTGTTTTAGCGAAACAGCCGGACGGAACGGTCCAGGTCATAGCCTCATCAGGGAACGGCTCCCCTAATCCGGACGGGGGCAGCAATTCCGACCGCTATCCCGACAGCGGTTCCGGCCCCGCTTCCGGCGGCGACTCATCAAACCAGCCTTTTGCCGAAGTTCCCCAGGACGACATTTCCCGGCTCATAGCCCAGGCTGACCGTATCGCCATGGGGTATGATTATGATAAGGCGGCAGAGCTTATCAACTCCAGCGGCCTGGACCTTAAGGACTCCCGCATGAAGGAGGCGCTGGCACGGTATGAATCACAGAAGGCCGCCCTGGTTCCAGCCGATATGAACGCTGTCACCCACATTTTTTTCCACTCCCTTATCATGGATACCTCCAAGGCTTTTGACGGGGACTCGGACAGCGCCAACTATAATTCAGTCATGACCACCAAGGACGAATTTCTTAAGATACTGGAGGATATGTACCAGAAGGGCTATGTGCTGGTCCGCATCCACGATGTGGCCTATGAGGAACCTGATGAAAATGGAAACGTGCGTTTTGTAAAGGGAAGCGTCATGCTCCCGGAGGGAAAGAAGCCTTTTGTCATGTCCCAGGACGATGTCTGCTACTATCCCTACATGGACGGGGACGGGTTTGCCAAACGGGTCGTGATTGGCGAGGACGGAAAGCCCACCTGTGAGATGGTCATGGACGACGGCACCACCTCCACGGGTTCCTATGATTTGATTCCGCTTTTGGAGGATTTTATACAGGAACACCCTGACTTTTCCTACAAAGGGGCAAGGGCCATTATCGCGTTTACCGGCTATGAAGGCATACTGGGGTACAGAACCGCCTCCTCCTACCAGGACAGCCCCACCTATGAGGCTGACCGTGAGCAGGCAGCCAGAGTGGCCCAGTGTCTGAAGGATAACGGCTGGGAGCTGGCATCCCACAGCTGGGGCCATCTCCACCTGGGGGTGGCGGATGATCCGGAGGCCGGATTTGCCATTGACGAGGAACGGTTCCGGGCTGATACGGACAAATGGGAGGCTGAGGTGGAATCCCTCATCGGGCCCACTGATATCATCCTTTATCCTTACGGCAACGACATTGCAGACTGGCGCCCCTACCATCAGGACAATCCCCGCTTTGCCTATCTGGAATCCAAGGGATTCCGCTATTTCTGCAATGTGGATGCCAGCAAGCCCTACTGGACGCAGATGGGGACAAACTACTTCCGCATGGCCAGAAGGAACCTGGACGGCTACCGGCTGTATGAGGACCTCATCCAGACAGATCCGTCCAAGAAACGACTGACTGATCTGTTTGACGCAGCCCAGGTATTTGATTCGGCCAGACCCACGCCGGTAAGCTGGAGTTACCAGAAGTAGGGAGGGGGTCCCACGCTCATATTGTTATCATGCAGGCTTCCTGCCGCTATCAAGCGGCAGGGGCCTGTTTTCTTTTTCCTGCTCCGGGCGAACGGTTTCCCGTTGTCTACATATAATAAATCAAGGAATTGATTTCTAATTGAAAGGAGCTTCTTCATGATTCCCAAACTGGAAGTAAACGGGGTCAGCTATTCCTACCATTCGTTAGATGGTGAGACGCTGGCCCTTGACCATATATCATTTGATGTGTCACCCGGGGAATTCCTGGCTATCGTGGGACCTTCCGGATGCGGCAAGTCCACCCTTCTGTCCATGCTGTGCGGACTGACAAAGCCTGAGGGCGGCACCATCACCATAGACGGCGTCCCCCTGACCAAATCTCCTTCTGCCATTGGATACATGCTGCAGAAGGATCATTTATTTGAATGGAGAAATATTTTCTCCAATATATCCCTTGGCCTTGAAATTCAAAAGCGGTTGGACGAACCTGCCAGGCAGGAACTGCTGGAAATGATGGCAGCCTACGGTCTGGCAGGCTTTGAATATGCCAAACCTTCGGAGCTGTCCGGCGGCATGCGCCAGAGAGCGGCCCTTATACGGACCCTGGCCCTTAAGCCGGACCTTCTTCTCCTGGACGAACCATTTTCAGCCCTGGATTACCAGACCCGGTTGTCTGTGTGCGACGACATCAGCTCCATCATACGCCAGACACACAAGACCGCCATACTGGTAACCCATGACCTGTCTGAGGCCATCAGCGTGGCTGACCGCATTCTGGTCCTGTCTCCCCGTCCCGGCCGGGTCAAAAAAATCCTGTCCATTGATTTTCCGGAAAATTGCACCCGCTCCCTGGACCGCAGGAACTGCCCGGAATTTTCCACTTACTTTAATATGGTATGGAAGGAGCTGAAGACTTATGAATAGAGATAAACAGCCTGTATCAGCCTGCAATATGTCCGTGGCCCAGCAGGAATATGTGGCCCGTGAAATACGGCGCCACCGCCAGGTGACCATATGCCGCGTCATGCTGCTGGTCCTTCTCCTGGCCCTGTGGGAGCTGGCGGCCGACATGCACTGGATTGACAGCTTTATTTTCAGCTCCCCTGTGATGATTGCCAAATGCCTGGTTTCCATGGCAAAGGACGGAAGCCTGTTCCTCCACACAGGGGTCACCCTTATGGAAACCCTTATCAGCTTTGCCGTATGCACCATCTTCGGCCTGGCATGCGCCCTGCTTCTGTGGTCCAGCAAAAGTGTGGCCCAGGTGCTGGAGCCCTTTCTTGTCCTGTTAAACAGCCTCCCAAAATCCGCCCTGGCCCCCCTTTTGATTGTGTGGCTGGGCAATAACATGCGGACCATTGTGGTGGCTGCCGTGTCCGTGGCTGTATTTGGATCCATTCTAACCTTATACACCGGATTTTCCCAGATGGATACGGAGCAAATCAAGCTGATTTACTCCCTGGGAGGCGGAAGGAAGGATGTGCTCTTAAAGGTTCTGCTGCCCGGTTCCCTGCCCCTGGTCATCAGCAATATGAAGGTGAACATCGGGCTGTGTCTGGTGGGTGTGATTATAGGCGAATTCCTGAGCGCAAAAGCAGGCCTGGGATATCTGATCACCTATGGCTCCCAGACCTTTGCCATGACCATGGTGGTGACCTCCATTGTGATCCTCTGCATTGTGTCAGGGGTGTTATACCAGATTATCGCATATGCGGAGCTGAAGATTAAAAAGAGACAGTGAGTTAAAACTGTCTCTGGCCTGACAATATAAGGGACAGGAGGAATGACAAACCCTCCGGTCCCTTATATCCTGATTTTATCACACACATATTCTTTGTTCCAAACAGCCTATCCCGCGTTCTCTGCCGCAAACTGGCTGTTATACAGGGCTGCATAGTAACCGCCCTTTGCCAAAAGCTCCCTGTGGTTTCCCACCTCCTTGATATCCCCATGCTCCATGTACACAATCAGTTCCGCATCCTTTATCGTGGATAAGCGGTGGGCGATGACAAAGCTGGTCCGGCCCTCCATCAGTTTATTCATGGCCTTCTGGATTGCCACCTCGGTTCTTGTATCCACGGATGAGGTTGCCTCGTCCAGAATCAGGATTTCCGGGTCTGACAGGAAGGCCCTGGCAATGGTCAGGAGCTGGCGCTGGCCCTGGGCGATATTGGAAGCCCCCTCATGAAGCTCCATGTCGTAGCCTCCCGGCATAGACATGATGAATCCATTGGCGTGGGCTGCCCTGGCAGCGTCCACGACCTCCTGGTCAGTGGCATCCAGCCTTCCGTAGCGGATGTTCTCTTTTATGGTACCTGCGAACAGCCATGTATCCTGCAGCACCATGCCTATCATGGAGCGCAGGGCCTCCCGTTTCATATCCCGCACATCCACGCCGTCAATGGTAATGCTCCCTCCGTTTACATCGTAAAAACGCAGAATCAGATTGACCAGCGTTGTCTTTCCAGCTCCGGTGGGTCCCACAATGGCAATCTTGTCGCCTGCGTGTACATGGAGGTCCAAATCATGAATAAGGGTCCGGTCCTCTGTGTAGCCGAACCGCACATGGCTGAAATCCACATTTCCTTCCCGGCTTTCGGGGAATTGCGGCTTCTCTGCTTCCGGCACCTCCTCCTCGGCATCCAGGAACTCAAATACCCTTTGGGCCGCAGCCATGGTGGCCTGCATGATGTTGGCAATGTTGGATACCTGGTTGATGGGCTGGGAGAACTGGCGCAGATACTGGATAAAGGACTGTATCATACCGATGCTCAGCCTGCCGTTGATGCAGAGCCATCCGCTGACAACCGCCACCCCCACATAACCGATGTTGGTCAGGGCCTGTGTTAAGGGCATGATGATGCTGGAAGAAAACTGCGCTCTCCAGCCATTGTTGTAGAGACGGTTGTTTATGTCCTCAAAATTACCGATGACGTCCTCCTCTTTTCCAAAGGCGGCAATCACGTTCTGTCCGTTGTACATCTCCTCCACATACCCGGTAAGCTCCCCCAGCGCGGACTGCTGCCCCTGGAAATACCGCTGGGAATGTTTTACCACCTTCATGCTCACCAGGCCGCAAACCGGAATAACACAAATGCCGATCAGTGTCAGCACCGGGCTGACCACCAGCATCATTACGAATATAAATACCATGGTACAGACGGCTGTGATAACCTGGCTGATGCTCTGCTGAAGGGAGGTATCTATGGTGTCCACATCATTGGTGACGCGACTCAGCACATCTCCGAATGTATTGCTGTCAAAATAGGCCAGAGGCAGACGGCGGATTTTCTTGTCTACTGCCATGCGCAGATCATGCATAGTGCGCTCCGCCACTCCTGCCACAATGTACTGGCCGGAATAGTTGAAAAGAAAGGCCAGTACATACACACAGCCCAATTGTATCAGAACAGTGATGAACGTTCTAAATCCCTGGAGGACCCCGGCGCTGTCCACGGCCACGGCCACCAGCGCATCCATGGCCCTGCCAAGGGTATATGGCCCCTGGGTGGTAAACACGGCTCCCATCACAAGGCAGGCCACCATGAGAATGATTCTGATTCGGTATGGTTTCATAAAACGGAACAGACGGCCCATGGTGCCCTTGGTATTGATTTTCTTATCTGCTGCCCTCACATTCATTTGCTTCATGCACTCATCTCCTCCTCTGACAACTGGCTCCGGACGATTTCCTGGTAGGTGCCGCAGGTATTTAAAAGCTCCCTGTGGGTACCAATTCCCATGACCTTCCCTTCATCCATCACTATAATCCGGTCCGCATTCATGATAGTGCTGACACGCTGTGCTACGATTACCACAGTGGCATTCCCCGTCTCTTTGGACAATGCCTGGCGCAGGGCGGAATCCGTTTTGAAATCCAGGGCGGAAAAACTGTCGTCAAACACATATATCTCCGGCTTCCTGACAATGGCCCTGGCAATTGCCAGGCGCTGCCTCTGACCGCCTGAGACATTGCTTCCGCCCTGGGAAATGGATGAGTCAAATCCGTCCGGTTTATCTTCGATGAAATCCGTGGATTGTGCAATGGCGGCCGCTTCCTTCACCCGCTCATCGCTGGCCGAATCATCCCCAAAACGGATATTTTCCATGATGGTACCCTTAAACAGCAGGGCTTTCTGGGGCACATAACCGATTTTCCGGCGCAGGGTCCTCCTGTCATAATCCTTTACATTGACTCCGTCCACCAGGACCTCGCCCTCCTGGACATCATAAAAGCGGGGAATCAATCCCACCAGCGCCGTCTTTCCGCTTCCTGTACTTCCGATGATAGCCGTGGTCTCTCCCGGCTTAGCCTCAAAGCTGACATGGCTGACAGCGGGCTCTTTTGCCCCCGGAAAATAGAAGCTTACATCGCGGAAGGTGAGATATCCCCTCTGCCCGTCTGACAGCTTGGGAACCGCCGGATCCCCGATGGAATTTTCAGTATCCAGCACCTCACATATACGGTCCGCTGAAGCAGCACATCTGGGATACATGACGAAAATCATGGAAAGCATGGTGACAGACATCATGATCTGCATGACATACTGGATGATTGCCAGGATATCTCCCGGCATCACAGGCTCCGTGCCGATTCCCTGGCCCGCGCGCCAGAGAAGCCCCACCACGGTCAGGTTTAATATCAGTATCAGGGACGGTCCCAACAGCGACATGGCATGCATCATTTTCATGGCATTGTTCATCAGGTCCTTGTTGGCGCCGTCAAACCGCTTTTCTTCGTAATCCTCTGTCCCAAATGCCCGGATAACCCGGATACCGGAAAGCTTTTCCCGCATAATCAGGTTGATTCGGTCAATTCTTGTCTGCATCTTTCTGGAAAGCGGCATGGCTCTCCTGCCAATCAGGCTGATAATCAGCACCATCACCGGCATGGACACCACAAGTATGCTTGACATTTTCGGATTTTTGCTGTAAGCCAGCATGATGCCCACCACGCACATGATAGGCGCTGTCAGAATAACGCGCAGAAACATGACCATGAAATTCTGTACCTGGGTAATGTCGTTGTTGGTGCGCGTAATCAAAGACGCGGTTGAAAATGTGTCGATCTCGGCCTGGGAGAAATATTCCACCTTTGTAAAAATCCTGCTCCTCACATTCCGTCCTAAACCCAACGCGATTCTGGAGGCAAAAAAGCCTGTGGTAATATTACATACCATTCCCAGAATAGCGATTCCCAGCATAATAACGCCGGTGTGAAGAATGTAATTCATATCCTTATCCGCGATTCCCCTGTTGATAATATCTGACAGATAGGTGGGAAGCCCCAGCGTGGCTCCTACTCCGGCCGCCACACTGACCAGCACGCATAGAAGTTCCGGCCGGAACGCGTTCAGCTCCGCAAATATTTTTTTCATGTTGTGCCTCCTTGTTCTTGCTGTTAAGTGACCTGTAAAACGTGAAAAAACCTTGAAATATGCCCTACAAACCGTGAAAAACCATCTATGAGCATTGACTTTATCTCAAAATATCTTAAGCTTATCTCAAAATAAGTCAAAGATATTTCGCATTAGCTTGTAACAGCTTGTGCAAGAGAGGAGGATGCTTATGGATGGTTTTTCTAATTCAAGTAACAACGCCGCCGTCCGTGGTTACATCATGCGAAGCTTAGTCAAGGGTTATCATTTTTGCTGCTTAGTCAAAGAATTGTCAAATAAGATGATAGCCAACGGCCTGATCAGTGACCCGGATATTTCAACTCAGCTGTATTACCTGGAACAATGCCGACTGATTGAATTTACAGAGAAGCATGTAGATTCATTCAGTGCATTGAAGGAAGATGCAGTTGTCCGTCTCACTGCTGAAGGGATACGCTTCATAGAAAATGGGGGTAGTCCAGAAATGGGGATAGACCTATGACGGAGAAAGTAAGGAAGCCCCGCTCTGATTCAAAGATGTATCAGCTTCCCAAGGATGCCCTGAATCAGGTTAATGATATGCTTCTGAATGAGAATACAAAGTACTCAGATATCCAGCATTGGCTTAATACTGAGTACGGTGTAAAAATCAGTCTGTCATCCATATCGAATTATGCAATTAAACTCTACGAAGCGGCTCAACGGGTGGCAGATGATTTGGAGCGGACTAAATATTTTCTTGAATTCATTGGGGATAAAAGCGAGGTGGATGCAAGCAAGGCAACCACTGCCATATTAAAAAGCGGCCTGCTTCAAAAGATAGCTACTGCTGAAAATGAATTCAATGAAATGCCCGTGGAAAAGGCCGGGCGGCTCCTGGTGGAACTCAATAAGGCAGAGATTGCCCGTGAACGTTTGGAGCTGGATTATAAAAAGAAAATGCAGCTGGCATTTGAAGCCTTTGAGAAAAACATTTTGGACGAGATAAAAAAGAATCCAGACATCAAAGAAAGATTTTCGTCCCTATTAAGGGACTTAAAGCGGGCGATGCAGCTGGATGAAGAATAGGAGGAACTATTTTATGACAAACATATTAGCACGAAACCACGTATTATTAAATCAGTTTGGCGAGAATATCACTATTTTCCCAGTAGAGGAGGGCGTAACCATAGAAGAGGGTGACTTTGTTGTGGTGAATACACGAACATGGCTTGCAACCCTCCCCCGTAAAGAAAGCGGCTATTACACTGTAGGACGCGCTATACGGCTGATTCCTGCCCAAAACGGAACAACCTATGTCATTTGTAAGGATGGGATTTTCTCATGCAGAAATACCCGCAGATGTGAGGATAAAATTTTGACAAATGACGTAACCCGTGCCTGTTACTTTGAGGACGGTAATACCGTATCACTGGACAATATCAATTCCACAAAGGTAGGAACTGTTGTCAGTGTTTATAAAAAGGATGTTATTGTCCGGGTGGATGTAAATGAGGGGAGTGGGATGGAATGGTAATCAATCAGGCTAATTTAAGGTCACTATTTATTGGGTATAATACGTCATTTAACAAAGCGTTTGAGGAGTCCCCCGTCCTTTATCCCCGTATTTCAATGACGGTCCCTTCATCAAGCCGTGATGAAACATATGCATGGCTCGGGCAGATACCCAGCATGAGGGAGTGGATTGGCTCAAGAGAAATACAGAACCTTTCTGCTCATGACTACACCATCAAGAATAAGACATTTGAACTTACAACGAAAATCCCGGTTAATGATATTGCCGATGATGTGTATGGGATTTATACCCCACTGATTTCTGAAATGGCCCTGTCTGCCAAAACGCACCCGGATGTGCTTATCTTCGACTTGGTAGGGCGTGGATTCCTGGAAAAGTGTTATGATAAAGCCCCATTCTTCAGCGATAAGCATCCGTTAGGCAAGCGGATGCAATCTAACATGGGAACAAAGAAGCTAAGTGCGGCCTCTTATGCGGAAGCCAGATGTCAGATGATGACGATTAAAGGCGATAAGGAGCGGACATTGAGTATTGTTCCCGACCTTCTTGTTGTTGCTCCGCAGAACGAAGCCATTGCCAAAGAACTTCTTTTTACTGACTTGATAGCAGGAAGTACCAATGTAAATAAGAACACCTGTGACCTCCTTGTCGTACCGGATTTAGCAGACTATCCCGACCAATGGTATCTTTTTTGCACGAAGAGGTATGTCAAGCCATTGATATTCCAGCAGAGGGAAGTTCCTAAACTGATAAGCAAAAACAAAGAAACGGACGATAATGTGTTTTTTGAGGATGAGATTATTTATGGAGTCAAAGGACGCTACAATGTCGGCTTTGGTTTGTGGCAGTTAGGCTATGGAAGCACAGGCAAAGATGCCTAAACCTGAATTGAAGGAATTGCGGTGATGAAATGGGGAAATATCAAAAAGTGTTATCCTCATCAACGGAAATCAGGGAAGTACCTGGATATATCAGGGTACTTCCTCTTGGTTATGTGACGTCAGAAAAAGGGGATTTCATTGTAGATGAGGAATGCTTCAAGCTGATGAATGCACATATGCAGCGCAGAGCAATTGATATCGTAATTGACTATGAACATCAGACATTGGAAGGAGTACAGGCTCCGGCCAGCGGATGGATAAAGGAACTCAGCTTAAAGACAGATGGTATTTATGCAAAAGTTGAATGGACGCCAAAAGCAAAGGCGTTTTTAGCCAACAAGGAATACCGCTATCTGTCCCCTGTCATATTGGTTAGGGAGAGCGATAAAAAAGCGGTTATTCTGCACTCGGTTGCCCTGACGAATACCCCGGCAATTTCAGGAATGACACCAATTGTAAATTCAGACAAGGATTTAAAGAATGACTATGAATTCAGTAGGACAGAGAAAAACATACTTAGGATGTTGAATATTACCGAACAAGATTTTTTGACATACGGTTTCAGATAGGAGGTAACTTATGGACTTTAAAGACTTTCTTCCGTATGTGGTTCCTTCCGATGTTCCTGAAACCTATCAGCTGCTTGTTGAAATGATTGGCCTGGATGCTTTTATGAAGCTCTGCCAATATTGCATGGGAGATAAACTATATATTCCCACGCCTGATACCATTACAAAAAAGGCACGGAACCGAATGATTGTAAAAGAATATGACGGGACGAACATCAAGAAACTTTCAAGAAAGTACGGAATAACAATACCTCAGCTTAGAAGCATTTTGAAGGATACAGACGAATAAAGCCGCCGTGATTCAGCAACGGCGGCTTTACTAATGCCATTTAAGGCGGTTTTCACTATGTAATCAGGGATTTCCTCACCAGGTGAAAGTTAACGCGTTATGACGCGTGTTAACGCGGTTCATAGTCAGATTAAAGCTGCATAAGCGAGCGTAACAACTGTACTCCTGCTACAAACCCGATTTTATATGAATATTTGCTTGCTGTTGTAACTATATTTATTGTCTGGTCTGTGATATCGCTGCCTGGAGCATAATTTATTCCTTTTTCTTCTAAGAAATTATCAAATTCATCAAGCATCATGAGTCTGTGAAAGTTTTTCTGTAATTAAAGATTTATAAGGTCTTCTATGATAA
>ERZ1036416.114-NODE-114-length-35748-cov-13.835822_pt1 | contig 35748 bp, 64 predicted proteins | sample MGYA00514219_ERZ1036416 | MGnify/ENA primary metagenome ERZ1036416 (study PRJEB33795, sample SAMN09464945) | human gut metagenome | host: Homo sapiens | place: USA: Stanford, California | collected 2016-11 | study: EMG produced TPA metagenomics assembly of the...
GCATAGTTAAGATATACCAGTTTAATCCCGTAGGGATTATCCCATACGGTTATATACCGTCCTCTATAACTCGTATTCTAGAGCCATTTTTTTATTTATATTTAATTTTTAGCAGTAATTTAGCAGTTGATATTTATATTTAAATACTAAACTTTAAAAAAAGTATTTGTATTTTTTCTAAATAATGTATTGTTCTTTGACATATCTATATAACCTCCTTTAGTATCTTAGTGTACAAAACACTTTTATTCAACACAATCTTGAGCATTTATTGCTTTTTTTATTATAATACTAATGAGGTGTTAAATATGAATTTAAAAGACAGAAAACTGCAAGAGGCAAAAACAAAATTAAAGGTACTGGAAGAAAAACTAAAATTCTTGGAATTCTCTAATTTACAGGATAAAGAAGAAAAAATAATAGACTGTAAACATGCAATAGAAAAACAAAAACGTATAATACGAAATGTCGAAAGTTATTATTAAAAGATACAGTGTCATATTTTATGGCATTGTTTTTTTTATTTTTAATAAAAAATTTCCGAAAAATAAAAAAAGACTGATCATTTACGACCAGACTTGAACGATATACATTTATATGTATATTCCTGCCTATAAATCTTCCTTACTAAATTCAATTATTACTTTGTCGTTTTCATCAACAATTGCAAGCCTATTTCCTGTCATTTCAGCCAGCTCAATTAAATCCTTTGCCGTATATGAGCCTCTTTTCATTTTGTTACTTAGACTACTCTTACTCATTGACATGTGATTAGCGTAATCAGTTTGATTGAATCCAAACAATGCCAATAAAGATATTATTTTTTTATTCATTACATATCACCTCATTAGTATTTTATCACATGAATATAGTTCATTCAATAGTGAAAATAATTCATATAAAAGTGTAATTAAACGTTGACAAAGTTCACGTTTTGGTGTATTATATAAGTGTAGAAAGGAGATAGGATATGAAGAAACAAAAAAAGAGTTCCAAACCAATCGTCAAACAAGTCTTGGAACTCCTCAAGTTAATACTAGAGATAATAACTCTAATATTAGCAATCATAAAGAGTTTGGGGAAATGACTTCCCCTCTCTCTTAAAGATTATATCATATCTTTCTCATAAACGAAAGGAGCGATAATCATGAAACACTATGAAAAGATTAAAATGATACTTAACATTATAGTTATAGTATTGTTAGTAATTTTATTAATGACTTGGCTTTAATATCGCTATATAATAAGAAAAATGGAGGAAATTAAAATGGATGCAAGATTAAAAGAATTATTAGAAAAAGAACTATTAACAGAAAGTGAGATTGAGGAAGTTGAAGAACATGAAGAAATTGTTGAATTTATTAATAACGGACATTCCAGCAACAAATACACTAGCAGTACAACATGGTTTACTGTTAAGACAGCTGATGATGAAGAATTTGATATTTATTGTAAATACTAAGGTACGATAATGGTTAAAAGTTTAGCAAAAGACCGTGTAGGAACAACCGTTAGAGGATTTAAAATAATAGATTACAAACGAGAAAACAATCGGACATATTTCTATATAATATGTCCTGTTTGCGGTAATAAAAAGTGGCTGCGTTCCGATAGCTTAAATAATCCTAAAGTAGTAAGTTGCGGTTGCTATAATAAAGAAAACAATTTTATTAAACAGATTGATATTACAAACAAACGTTATGGTCGATTAACTGTAATAAAACCAACAAAAAATCGTGATAAATACAATGGTTCAGTTGTTTGGACATGTAAATGTGACTGCGGAAAAATGGTTGATGTAAGTTATAAAAATTTAGCAAGAGGTGAAGTTAAAAGCTGTGGATGCCTGCAAAAAGAAACGATGAGCAAAAATATAAAGAAAGCAGCTGTTAAACGTAATGAATTTAGAATAGATAACACTGATGTTAAAGCATTGGAGCAATCTAAAAAAAATCCTTATAGTGGCGTTACCTATGATAAATCACGGAAAATGTGGAAAGCAACTATAACATTTAAAAAAAAGATTTACCATTTGGGTAGATACCATGATTTTGATGAAGCATTGAAAGTTAGAAAAAATGCTGAACAAGCCTTATTTGATGATTTTTTAGAATGGTATTACCATGAATTCAAATCAAAAAAAGCCTAGATCAATTAGACCTAGGCTTACTTTTTATATATTTAGTTTCTATTATATGCTCAGTATATCCATCAGTTATAACAGCAAATAATGTATAACATTTTTTCAACTGCCAAATACGATTTGAGTTAATAGGTTTTTTTGTTTTAAAATCAACTGCATTAACAGTTATATAAACTTCACTCATAATAAACTCCCATTTGATTTTGAAGTTCTTCGGACAGTTCGTAATATTTTTTATACTGCCCTTGATAATAATCTCTATCACCTCTGGCATCATAGAGTTCCTGCTTTGTTAGTTCTAGATTGATTTTTAGGTTTCTAGTGGCTTGTTTCTCTTGTACTAAGGCAATTCCTAATAATAGTGATAATAACGCTAGAATAGCTAAAATTGATGTTTCTAAGCGTTTCATAGCTTTACACCTTTTTTAGATAATCACCACTAACCCAGCCGCTTGGAATTCTAGCCCATCCATTAGACCATTCTTTTACGGTAACACGAGTACCCTTGTTTAGACATCCGTCTTTATCATAATCATGTTTTTTTGCATCAACTGTTAATTCATTATATGTTTTTCTTCTATAATTTTCTCCAGGACCAGTACGAACACTTAAATCATTGGCAGTTACTTCATAGGTTCCGAGTTCTCTAGTTGTAGTGGTATTAGACGGTGTAGATGCTGCATCTGCTTTAACCGCATAAATATTAGAACCTTGTTTTAAGCATACCCATCCGCTAGGGCATCTGCCCCAGATATCGTTACCATTTTGATAAATTTCTTTAACTGTGATTCTAGTTCCACGATCTAACGCACCATCGTTATCTTTATCGTGTTTTTTTCCGTCAGTGGTCAATCCCGCATGGCCAACCGCACTGCCACCCGGAGTTTTTCTAACGATCAAATCACTTGCAATAATCTCATATGTACCAGCTGAGTATCCACTATTATCGGGTTGAGATGGTTGTGGTGCTGGAGTTACTACTGTCTGATTTCCATCTAGATTTGCTTGTACCATATTTAAAAACCTTTGCCACCCCATATCCAATGTTCTATGTGGGCAGTATTTATTCGCAAAATCCTGATGTTTTTTAACTTTACCAATACCCCAACCATGTGCTTTTAAACCATCTGCAATAAATTTAGCCGCATTTTGTTCAGCTTTATTAAATCTATCGCCACCTGATTTTGAATAACAGATTTCTACATGAATACCGTATAAATTTCCTTGTCCTTTTCCACCGTCACCGCTTGCAAATGCACTACGATTTTCTAATAGTCCTTGAACAACTTCTACATCATCAACTGCATAGTGAAAAGATACTTTATTGTCATTTCTAATCATATACGCTACTTCGTTTGATGCTGCTGCATCATTGTATGTATTATGAATAACGTAAAACTGCGGTGTTCTTTCGTAAGGACATTTAATACTGTATTTACCTGCATTGACTAAATTTTGTTTGATTTCCATTTTTGTTTTTCCTCCTGAATTTAATTTAAAAGAGCGGAATCACTCCGCTCCGTTTTCTACTCTCAATGGAAGCTGCTGCACTTTGTTATATAATCTTTCTGCTGTTCCATTACCTCCTAAAGCCCTGTAGGGGTTATAAAGATAATCCAGTTCCTTTAGATCATCAGCAGTAACATAACCGATTATCAGCAAACGCTCACAAAACCTCACGATACGTTCATGCAACATTGCACATAGTGCCTCTTCCATAACAATTTGTCTTTTAGTCTGGTCTAATTTCTCCTGCTCTCTTTTTTCTTCGAGTTTTTTTCGACTTTTCTTACTGTCTCTGGAATTAGTTACAAGATAACCAACTGCAGCAGTTAAAACAATAGACCATGTACTCATTAAAAATTCTTGCATCAGGATCTACTTACTCCTCTTTTTTATTTTCAATTACTCGAGTAAAAGCCTGATGCAATCCGGTACTAGCTAAACCGCATACTGCACCGGCTACAACTGTTTCTACTGTTACATTCCCGGATACGATGCAGTTTAATGCAGCACCCTCGAAAAACACAACTGTAGGAATCCATTTATTATCAACATCTTTTATCCATTTTTTAACAACATATCCAGTTGCTAGACATCCGGCCATTACGACCGGAACAAAATAATTTGAAATAAAACCTAAATCCATATTTTACCTTCTTTCTGGGCGAATTTTTATGCCATCCCGAGGCAATATAAAAAGACATATTTCTATGTCTTTGATAATTTTTAATACACTATTCCTTATAAAATTTAATTCTTAGTGTATTCGATAATACCGTAAATACGCCCTGTAGCCCACGCATTATAAAATCTTATATAATTTGCCTTTAATGATGTAATTAAAAGACAGTTGGTCCACTTGTTCTCAGATTCAAAAAATACATATGGCAGTGAAACAATCGTACCATCGCTAAAAGTGCACTTTAAATCAAATTTTACATACTCGGCAACGTTTAGATTATGTGTATAATCATAAGACGATGAAGATATGTTAAAATTAATATATTTTCTATAAATTTTCTTCCCGTCTATCCAGTACATACCGGTAAAACTTTCTTCACTGCTGTAATTTAAATTTAATATAATATTTCCATCTTTATTAACAAAGTTAGACATGATCTGCACCTCTAATCATAGAGATACAGCTGTTATGCTGCACCTCCCTTTTTAGAGATATAATCCGAAGACTGGATACTATTTTTCTTGTTAGTAAATAGTACCCCATCCCCGCAAATTTCATTGAATTAATCATACTTTTTTTACCTCTCTTTCTTTTCTTGGAGAGGTACTTTTAAGTGCCTGGATTACTAATATCCGATTACTCTCAAAATGTGTTCTTCTACTGCATCAACTGCATTACCATTAATGACTTGAGTACGGCCAGAAAGTGATACATTTTTTCCACTAAAAGCCAGCTGACATCGATAAACAGTAGTAACTCCGTTTATAACCTGCGCACGTTCCAGATGCATCTTACTGTCTTTAGAAGGAATCATTCTATCCGAACACTGCCCCAGAGTAGAATGCGGTCTCCAAATCACTTCTATATAATCATAGTTAGTATAGTAATCGGTTAAAGTAAAACTGCTTGTTGTATCACCGTCAAATAAAACAGTTCCCAACAGAACTTTTTCACCTCTTGAATTTAATAATTTTGCCATAAAGGCATTTAGACCATTTTTTTAATTATGCTGTTCTTTTCCACATATAGCATGTAATGTAGGGCTGGAGCAGTTCCGGGTCTTTTCCGGCTGTATCCGTTACCCTTGTTGTATGGGTTGCAATAACGCCGCCGCTTCCGCCTTCGCCGTCTGCACCGACATTTACAAACTGGTTATAATTTGGAACTCCAGTAACTGGACCCATTGCCTGATAACCAATTGTCTTATTGTTGCTGTTAACTGCACCAATCATAGCCCTTAACAGTGCTGTTTTATTACCGCCTGTTTTCTCAACAGTCTTGAAATCACTATCAGATGCATTTACTCCAACCGGCACTCTGCCAGAGCCCCATGCTGTCCATGTTCCACCAAAATATTTTGATGGATTCTCGTCAACTGTTGAAAAATATATACTGCCAATTGGGTAAATGTGGTCTACTAGGCTTTTGCCATTTGCATCAACAAGCATAATTATCACGTGACAAGTCTAAATGCTTGTCACCACCAGTCCTGTTAAAAATAAAAAGGCACTTTTGCAAGTACCTCTTAATAATATAAATACACGCTGTAGCGTGTGTGTGTGTGTGTGTGTGTGTGTTCAACCCTACCGGGTGTTTCACACTCTTGATAAATCGTTTATCCATCAAATTTTCTCCTATTCCTCATAGTATACCGCTAATCCAAGTGTTTCTTTATGATCATTAAGCACATCGATAAGCTTATTAATATACTGTATTGTAATTTGAATCTCACTCCATACCTCCCGAATATCTGCAGGATTGCTCATATCGATATCCGGCGGTACTGTAATTTTTGCAGGGATATTAACCGCCAATCAGATCACCCCACTTCTTTAAATCGTAAAGGTTTTTCCAGCTGTAGTTTTTTCCAACAAAATCCCACGTTCCTATAGAAACACGTATAATAAACTGCTCTTTAACTGCCAAAGTGGATTTTGTCAGTTCAACATCAAGAATTTTATAACTCATTTATCTTACCTCCACTTTAAACATTTCTTTCAGCGTTTCATCAGCAATAAAATATGTCACGATAAGATCGTAGCGGCCGGGCTCGTCTATACTTAGCATAAATTCAATATCGTGTTCATCTATTTCGCAGTCAATCTGCTTTATATTCTCACCATACTGCATAAGTTCAACGTATGCTCTGTTAATAGAAAAATTCTGTTCTTTCCTGCTGTGCACCGAAAAAACCGTTTTAAGATTTTCACCTGCAATCAGCTTTAATTCTTCACTGCACACGGCATTACCTCCCTTATCATACATTTATAGTCATTTTTAAACCTTACTGTTACATCGTAGTCAATAATTTTAATATGCCAGCATAAATTTGTAGTATCCACTTCAAATAATGCTTTAGACATATATCCTACATTTCCGGCTTTATCGTATGCATACAGATCAATATAGTATTCACCGGATAAATTAGGAGGCAGTTCCGCCTCCCATCTTTGTCCTTCAGTGAAATAGAAAATAATCTCAAAGTTTGGATTTTTTCCTATTACCTTTTCAACCATTAGTCTGTTACTTCTACTGCAACGACATACGTCTTGCCGCCATCGACCGGATTCGGTGTAATCGTAACGTTTGTAATTACCGGTGCTTTTGTATCCAGATTTAAAGTACGTGTAATTGTTGTATCGACACCGCTGGCACTTGTAGCTACAAATGTAACGGTATTAGCACCCTCAACTAAAGTAACGTTTCCTGTAAACGTACCGTCACTGATTGGTACATTCTGTGCATTTCCATTCCCTACTTTGACAGTTAATCTAGCTCCGTTTGTTGAACCGGCAAAAGCTACAGATGCATTTTTATGCCAAGAACCGTCTTCCGGACTGGTAATAGACAAGTTAGGTGCAGTTGCCAGTACTCTAAATGTTAACATTGCAGGTGTCGCAGCATTTCCATCATTATCGCTCGCATTTACCGTAACAGTGTGTTCACCATCTCTTAATGCAGTTGCAGGAGTATAAGTATATCTAAACCCTCCCTCGATAGCGGACTTGCTCAATCCGCTTACTGCACCATTATCAATTTTTAATGTAACAGTAGATTCATTAACACCCGAATCATTGTCTTTAACTTCAAAACTGATTTCCGGTTTGTTTTGAGACATAAGCTGACCGCTTGTTGGCTTTAAGATTGTGATTGTCGGTGCTACTTTTTCTTTAACTACTAACCGCAGTTTAGAACCAAGTGTTTCATGCTTATCATCTACAGTCACTGCATTGCCGGCTTTGTCTGTTGCCTTTATCTGTACGGAATAATAATGTCCTTCTTTAGGATAACTGGAAGTTGCGGGGGCTGTTAATGTTGCCTCGTATTTTCCAGTCTGGTTGTTTAAAGTCAATGTAGTCGTAACCCCGTTGATAATTGCCTGTACTGTTTGTATTGTTTGTATTGCCATTTATTTGCTCCTTTCTTTATTCTTCATATAAAACTATATTTCTTTCGCTGACATTTCTTAAATCTTCATTTTTAGTTACTGCATTCACTCCTGTAGTAACTTTAAACAATGGAATATCATAAACATTTCCACTATTTAAAATATCTTCATCTTTTAAAATAGTAACTGTTGTAAATGATCCCTCATGCCCGGCAGGCTGAGTCATATCTACCCTTATTACTATATAAAAAGTGCTGTTGCTCGGGAGTGTCAATGTATCACTTCCATCACAAAAAATGTGATGTCCATACACCATTGCACCCCCGTTTTTCAATGTGGCCTGCAGTCCGGTCACCTGAACATTCAGTTCGTTTCCATAACCTTTAAAAATATCATGCTTCTTATATCCTGATAAGTAGTGATATAGAGCAGCATCCTGCTTTGCTTCTATATCCTGATTATTGTCTGCCATTACTTTAATTGCCAAGATTCCACCTCCTAATAAAGTTTTTCTTTGATTTATACATATCCAGTATACGGTGAGGACAGTACATATATCTGTCAAAATCATTATGAAAATAAACAGGTAAGCTGCCTAATTTATTTCTTAACATTGAAATAAGAAGTACTGTATTTTCTACTGCAGTTATGAATTCTTCATCACTGCCGCGACTGCATATTTCAATTGCAATAGTATTTCTATTTCCCTGATCATATGCCTTACCCGTATGAAAAGCCTGAACATCAATAGGAAGGGCCTGAACAGCACCGCAGCTGTCAACAAAAAAATGCGCCGAGTAAGAACCTGTTCCCTTTAACATCAGATCATAATTTTCCTGCGCGGTAAATTCATTATTGGTGTTATGTATGGTTATTCCCAGTGCTTTCATATCACCGCCGCTGAACTGTAATTCTAGATTTTTTTCAATCATTGAAAGTACCTCTCGCTTGCTTTTGTTCTTACTTTTCCAAAAGTCATAGTAGCTTTTTCCAACACTGAATTTTCATCAAGATTTAGTTCATAACCCGTCCAGACAGTATCGTAATATTTACGGTTTATGCTTATTTTAAATTTTCCACCAGTTACAAAACTGTAATAATCATATAATTTATTATCAAGAATCAGTTCGACAGTAATTTTGTGATTATACATCTCTTTTTCAAGGTTTCCCGAAACGATAGTGCTGATTTCATCATCACTGTTAACTATTTTAGTATTTACTACATTAAGTCTTGTCAGACTGCTGCCGTCTTCGGTTATCCCGTCTTCCGTCAAATAATAAACACCACGTTTTACTGTCCCGTCCTGATTATAGATTATAAGTTTGTTTGTTTCCTGTATTTCCACAACAGGTGTCATTGCAGGGAGTACAACAGTATTATCAATAAGTTTATGTTCCACAGCTTCAACTGGTGCGGTATAAATAGAAGGTGTTCCTTCATTTATCGGAATAGAAACACTTATCTTAACACTGTAGTCATCATACATTTTTAACAGCTGTTCATATACATTCAGTGTATGTACCTCGGTATAGTCATAACCCCATTTCCTTGGATAACTATCACTTTCACTTATATCAAACTGATTTATCAGTGCAGTTATCTTTGGATCATCATTGTTGCTGTTTTTATAATGTTCCAGAATATATCTGGTTCGCGTATTACAGTTTTTATCACTGTAGCTTCCTGCTGAATAAAAATCTTCATCATCGAACAGTGTTAAAATATCATTGGCATCAATTTGATTTGACTCAATACTTTTTATTACACCGGTGTACAGAATCGAACCATATGCATCGACAAGAATTATTACATCGCCGTTTACTGCAGCGTTTGGAGTAGCTTCAAGCAAAATTGAACTGTTTTGACTTGTTAAAAGATCTTCGCGTACATTAAAACTAAGTGCCCGGGATGATGCATATGCTTTTTCAGACAAGGCAAAACGTCCTTTAAAGTAAACACGGTAATACCCGTTTCTAGACTGTTGCATATTCATCCCTCCACCCTACTCTTACATAACCGTCAAATTCTTCTGCAAATGTAAATTTCATTCCTGATGTTCCCGGTTTTAAATAACAGAATGTTAAATATGCCTGATTTGGAATTCCAACAGTAAAATCCTGATAATTAACTGCATTATTAAGCCATGCATCATCAAGACTTAACTTTATTTCCTCTAGACGGTCATCGGAATTTATATATACATAATCAAATGTACCAATCAGCCGGCATACACCGTAAACACTCCCGGAACGGTCATATAGTGTAAAGGACGGATTTTTACACCGCCCGATTATCTCTATTTCCATAGGAACATTCAACGGGCTGTTATTTATCAGTTTAATATCTTCGTAGCCCGCACTTGAATACGAGTATTTACGATTTAATTTGTATTTTTTACCTGTATTTTTTGCTGCTCCAGCTTCTACGACCGTTTGATTATCGTTTTTCCACATTGTAAGAGGCGTGAATGAAACGTTACATCTCAAAAGACCGGTTTCTTCGTCTACTTCACCCTTTTCAATACTGTTCATCACTACCTCGCGGTAGTAATTTTCATTTGACATTGCGGGTGTCTGATAATGAAAATACAGCGGCAGTATGCTGATAAACCTTACAAATACATTGTAGCTGTCATAAGCAAGTGCATTGTCTTCACTGTTTTGGAAAAGGAGTTCGCCCCCGAAAACTTCAAGATTGTCAGTTACAGAATTTAATTTTTGAGAATTGCCCAATCTGGTTACTGTTACTGTATTTGACGATCCCAAGCCGGTTGGTGTATTCAAAAATGCATCTTTGAAATCAGTAAGATCATATTTTTTCCCCTGTCCATTTATTAACCAGAATTTTCTAACAGCCATTATCTACCACGCCTTCCTAAATTTTCATCAACAATATCTGTAATTACATTCCCCCATCGTCTCAGCTCTGTCTGACTTATAGGAGTACCGTTATTGTTCACATTAAATGAAGTTGACAGATTTATATTTGTATTTCCCGCAGCAACTGCCAAATCACCAAAACCGCCACTGTCGAAAGGATTCAGCCATCCGATAAAATCACCTACTGATCCTGCAACGTCTCCAACAACATCAGCAATACCTCCAAATATTTTACCTACATTCTCACCAATCCATTTGAACGCATCAATAAGGCCGTTAACCACATCTGCAATTTTCTGAATGACATCCTTTAAGACTTTAAAAGCTTCTGTTTTCGAAAATGCATCATACATTTTATGGAATGATTCGACTGCGCCCTTGATTATATCTACAATACTGATAAACAAATTCCAGAGTCCAGATAAAACAGGCATCAGGAACGATCCAACAGCGGATACTATTTTTAAAAATGCCGGTACGAGCGTACCTATAACAAATTCGGCGATTGCAGAAATAATCGGAAGAATATACGTGCTGAACCAGTTCCAGAGTTCAATAAGTACCGGAATCAAAGTACCTGTCACAAAAGATGAGATATTGTTAAAAGCAGTCTGCAGCATCGGCAGTACAGTAGCTGCGATGCCGTCAATCAGCGCTCTGAAAGAATCCGACTGATTGTACAGCAGAACGAATGTACCAATAACCAGAGCAATAACCCCTATGATCATCATGAACTGTGATGTTGTAATTTTAAGAGCACCGGATAGAATCGTAATTCCTTCTTTTACCTTTAGAATTATTAAAATAAGCGGTCCAATGGAAGCTATTATCCCGGCCACTATTACAATTATCATCTGCATTCTGGGTGTAAGGTTATTAAACCATGCGAGCATATCCGCAGCAAACTGCGTTATTTTTGCAACAAACGGTTCAAGCCTTTTTCCTAATTTTGACAGCTGTTCATTTAAATCAAACTGTGCATTTGAATTATCGATAAGACTCTGATTGTTTTCACGGTATGCCTGATTAACTTCAGCCAGACCGCTTTCAGCAAGAGTTTTCATTACAAGTTCCTGCCTTTCGGCTTGAGTTTTACATTTAGCGAGTTTCTCGGAAAAATTATCAGCACCTATGCCCATCCGGTCTAAAAGTTCACCAAACTGCCCGGTTGCTGCACCTGTAGCCAGTGTCTCCTGAAGAGAATCAGACAATGATTCAATCTTTAGCGTATCGGGGAATTTTATTACTGCACCGCTTAGGCTGTCAACAACCTTCGTCAGATTACTGTCGGTGAATCCGGCCTGCAAAAGATTTGAAAGACCTTCTACGTTTGAATCACTCTCACCGGTAATAGCATTTAAATCTTTTAAGGCCTGTTTTGTAGCATCTAAACCGCCGCCGGCTTTATTGGAGTTTACTTCAAGTTTAGCAAGATCCTCACGATATTCTTTAGTTGCCTGAGTACTTGCCAGAGCAGCAGCTCCGACTGCAAGTATCGGAGTTGTTACCTTATCTTTTAATCCATCTCCAAGGTCTTTGGCACTTTTGGCAGTCTCTTCGATTTCACTTTTCAGTTTTGAAAGCGATACACTGTCAACTTTTTTAAGAGATTCTTCTGTATCCTTAATGTAACTGTTACACTGGACTATCTTGCTCTCTGCATCTACTATCTTCTTTTTTAAAGATATCCATTTATCCGAACCTATCTCACTTTCATCCATCTGAGAAAGCTCATCATTATATTTCTTAACCAGAGACTGGTTCAGTTTTACCTGCTGCTGAAGAGAGCCGAGACGCTGATTAAGTTTTTCAACATTTTTTGGATCAAACTTAAGATGTTTATTCAAGGAAATCGATTCCTGCTCAAGCTGCTTCAATGCTTCTTTTGTTCCGGCTACTGTATCCTGAAACTCCTTATCGTCGCCGTATATTTCGACGGTAAGACCGGTTATTTTTGTTCCGCCTGACATGTATCCTCCTTTCTAACAAAAGAAGCAACCTCACTTGGGGTTGCTTTCCTTCGTTTTGTCCTGCTGTCACCTGAAAGAGTATTTATCGACTCCATCAGATCAAATAATGTCCGCCACGTCTGTACATCTGCCCATTTTAAATCAATTCTCAGTTTTACCAGAAGGGCAGTGACATAACTGTAGCTTAGAATTTTTTTTTATTTTTCTGCCGCCGGTTTGCGGGGCTTTTTTTTCTGTTTTCTTTAGGAACAGTATCGAAAACCATTCCAATCAGACCGCTGACAAAATCAAAATCGTTTGCAATGTTTTTAATACCTTCGATTTTAATAAATTCATCAGCATTCATATTGCTGTTGCAGAATTCACCGTTTCTGCATTTCAGATAGCTTGCGCTTGCCAGGCATAAAATAAAACGCTTATCAAGCATAAACCTTACGATATCTTTTTCTTTTCGGTTTTTAATATCTTCACCTGAAAGCGCAATAAGAAGCGGTTTTTCATAGAGTTCTTCGAATATCCGATGCCCCTCGTGTGTCATAGAAAAAAACAGCTTCATAGGTTTTCCTCTAATCACTCTCGGCTCTCCCGTATTTCTGTCAACAGCAATCTTTTCAGGAGTGTAGTCATATTTAAATATTTTCATACCTATTCACTCACCTTGTCTGTTGGAAGGAGTACTTTTGTTTTAAAAGTATCAAACCACGTTTTATTCTGTTCTGTTCTTGTAATCCGTCCATACCCTACAAGTTTGCCTTCATCATCTTTAACAAAATCAGATTTTTTTGATTCGTAAGTGATTGTAAGTTCAGCGGCCTCTACTTCGTCTTCTACGGTTGACGTTTCCAGTGCCGGTTCTGAAGCAGTTACATCATAGATATAATGCAGTGTCTGAGTTTCCTCTCCAGTAACTGCATCCATTTCGGTAGAAGTGAAAAAGAAGCAGTGTGCTTTTTTCTTCCCTGTATCGGTGATCATCCCGCTTGCATTTTCAATATATCCCAGACATTCAGTGTAATACTGTACCGGGATGTATGTAACGGCAGCCTCTGCACTTCTGACCTTTGCACCTGCAATGATTGCAAAGGTCGTATTGTCAGCAGCAATCTTCGTTGATGATTCCTCAACCTCTATTTTTGAGGAAATCATACCCGGAAGCATTACAGGCGCTGAGAATTTCGGTGTTTCTTCAGAAGTGTCGATCAGCGCATAGCCAAAATTGTCATTTCCATATATAATCTTTTTTTCCATTTCATGTCCTTTCTATTTAGCGATGATTTTAATAAGTTTTGCTTTGTTTTTAATACTGGCCTCTAGTTTTTGTTCCATCGGTCTTACATGAGCCTGTCCTTTTACCCAGTTCAGCTTTTTAGACAGATGCCCGTTTTCAAGCAGATGGGTAAGCGGTGCATGCTTTTTGTTGTAGATTATGAATCCGTTCCTGACTTTTTTATAAGCCCATCCCTTTGCATAGCTTCCGCCCCCGCTTCTTTTAGGACTGCGTTCCTGAAGTTCTTTTTTTCCTTCCTCTGCAAGTGCCTTTAAAAAATCGTTTAAATCGATTTCCACTTCAAAATCATTAATCATTCCAGTCACTCACGATCATTTTTAATACTGCAGAAGCAGTAAAAATATCCCCGCTTCGTCCATAGGTAAACGGTACATCGAACGTGCCGCTTATAAATCTGCATATTTCATTACGGTCAGCAACTGCCCTGCAGTACACCGTTAACTCAATCCGATTGAAACATACATTTTTTTGGTTATCGGCATAAATGATACGGTCGTCAAGACGACGAAGAAAAATATAATCGCCTGCCTTGTTTTTTCCTACATCTTCATAGTAGCATTCACATTCAAGCGGATTGCTGCGTAATTTTTTCATTAATTCCTTCTGAGTGATGTGTATCATTAGACCTTATACTCCTCAACATCAAGAATGCATTTCATTTTTCTCTTTTTATCGCTTAGAATCTGTTTTATTTCATAGCGGATACATCTGTAATCTACATATCTAAGCTGACCGCAGGAACTGTGAAGATAATTTCTTGCAATTCTCAAGTTGCATGAAAGCATCATGTCTCTGTTTCTGTCTTCATAATATCCGCTTGACCATTGACCAATATCATCACATTTAACTGTTTTTGAAGTTTCTATATTTACAGGGTTTCCATTTATATCGACCTGCTCATCAATATAAATCAGTCTGCATTCTGTTTTCATAGGAATTCCAGTCTTAATGTATTTACAGCGGTTATATACAGCCTCTGCAAATTATCATGATTAAATTCTATATCTAAAAATTTAGAAACTTCCATAGCAAGACATATCGCATAACTGTCGCTAAATTCTTCATCTTTTTTTATTTGAGGTATACCGGCGGTTTTTAAGGTTGATACTGCACCGCCGAGCAGCAGGATGATCTTGCTGTCATAGATCTCGGTATCCTCTATATCTAATAAATCTTTTATTTTTTCAACATAGTACTGTTTATCTTTATTTTCCAGATTCATGGTTCTCACCTTTTGTATTTTTAACAGGACTGATCTTGTCTTTTAACAGTTCTGCCTGCTGTTCATCCAGAATAACAATAGAATCTTTATTAGCTACTACCGTGGCAGCAGCTAATAGTTTATATTTCTTTTTCATATTATTCTCCTGTTAAGCAGCCGGTTTTTTAACAGTACAGAAGTGAAGCAGTTTTGTAACATTTCCACCGGCCATGATATCAGCGATGTAGCGGATTTTTCCATCAACGCCAAGAGTATAAGGATCTCTTAACAATGAAACAGCAAAACCGTTAGGGAAGTTTGCACGGTATCCTTTAAAATCACCAACTACCATATATGTCTGATTTTCAGTTGCTTTTGAGTATTCAGGCAGATCATTTGCAAATTTAACAAGCATACCGTTATAATAGTAAACAGCCTTTCCAGTTGTAGGATCAATCATTGATTTAAAGATAGGCTGACCTGTTGTATCTTTCATCTGCATAACAGTGTTAAAAAATGTTTTTTTATGCATGATGCAGACAGCATCTACATTGTCGTCCAATTCTGCCTGAGCATTAAATCCAGTACCAAATCCTAAAGATTCTTTGATGGATGCAACGATTTTAGTATCAGCTACAGTATCAATACCATTTAATCCTTTATCCCCTTTTGCATTTAGAAGCACCTTTTTATCACATGCAGCTAAAATACGTTCTACTAAAAGATTTGTTACATAATCTGCAAAGGCATCAATTGCCATAGTTTCCATTTCTTTTGTAATAGAAATCCATTTAACAATAGTGCTTGGTTTTAATGATACTTCTCCTAATTCGATTTCAGATTCAGCAGGTCCTGATGCTCCCTCTTCACGGTCTTTCCCCTCTTCACCTTCGTCAATTTCATACGGAATCGAAGTCAATCCGGGATAAGCTGTAATGTTGCAGAGAGAAATGATAGAACCGCCATGGCGAACAGCGTGTTCGATTGTATTTTCAAGCATAGTAGGAACCAGTACCGCTCCGCCTTGAGAGCTTCCACTGTCATTTGTAGAAATAAATCTTCTTACATAATCATCTGATCCGCAACGAACAGATTCGAACCATGCATTGCGATATTCACGGCTTGAATAAATGTCGTCTGTAATATTGTTATCCATATCATGGAAAACATCCATTCTGCGGTAATTTGGAGCCGGTGCAGGTTCTGGTTCCGGTTGTGACTCAGGAGTATTTTTAAGATCTCTTTTCAATCCCTTGATTTCTTCCATCAGCGCACTTCTCTGCTCGGCAGTGATATCCTCATTTCGTGCCTCTGCTTCTTTTTGTTTGATTAAAGCTAAAATTTCTTCTCTATTCATAAATTTCCTCCATAATTTTATCTAGTTCTTTAATTTGTTTACGATATTCCTTTTCTTTAAAATGCTTTCTGGCATCCTCGTCAATCCCGCCGCCGGAACTGTCTCTTGATGCAGCAATCTCTGTTTGGGGATAAGCTGCGAACGTAACTCCGCTGACATCAAAAAAGCGTCCAAATTCAACGATATCACGCCTGTCCATCTCTTCATCAACAGATTCTGTCCATTGTGATTTTTTTACATATGCACAAAAAGACATAGTTGTAATTAGACCGTTTTTTACCAGTTCATAGAAATCACGTCCGGTCTGCGTATTAGCTATTACTCCACGGATTTTTAAGCCCACATCATCAACAATCAGTTCAAGTGATTTGTTTAAAGTTCTGGCAACAAGTTTACTGTCATCATGATTCATATTTAAAACAACATCACTTATATCAGCTGAATTCATCGCCTCTCGTTTAATGGATTCAATCCAGCCCCAAGGCGCCTGACCGATGACTGTATCTTCATTAAATCGCAGTGCATAGCCTTCAACGATCATTTCATTCGTCTGCTCTGTATCCTCTACAGCCCGCATTTCTGCACAAAATGAACGCTTGATAATTTTACTCATCTGTTTTTTGTTCCTCCTTTTCTACAAAATTTAAGTTATCAATAAGTTTGTCTCCGCCTGCAAGCGGACCAAATTTAAAGACCATTTTTCTCATCTCATTTTTTGTTGTGAACATAGCCCCTTTATATGCACTGTTCATAGCTTTGTCTATCGAAATATATTCAAACGGATTACGCCTGCAGTCGATTACAGTTCCGCTGTCTCTTTCTTTTTCGTTCAGTGACTTATAATTCATTTCTTCTTTGTACTGTTCACTGAACGGTGCAATGATCTTATTGAAATAGATTTCCATTTCACTCTCATTAGCAGTACCATTTACGACCTTTTCATTTATCCCTTTAAACGAATAGATCATTTTTGTAAGATTGTTCTGTTCATCGACCGACATTGTCCTGAACGGAGCTTTCATATCCTGCCACTTTTCACCGGCATCAAGTACCAGTACACCTCCGCCGGCTTTTTTTATACGTTCAGTTATTTCATCCTGTTTAGAAATCTTTTTATCCTTGCTTGCAAGCGACTGATTCAGTCCACCCAGTGAGGCAGACCCTATTTCAACTATCCCTCTTATTTCACCTGATTTCAGCATTTCGTTCATTAAAACATTAAGCTGAGTATCAAATAGTCTTGTCAGTGTTAAAGTTGAATTATCAAGATTGGACTTATCACCCTGAAATATCTCATTGGGATTGTTTCGTAAAAAAATAAGATCCCCGGTATACATAAGTTCGATTTTCCCGGTGGTTTTATTTCGTGTTTTAAGAAATGTTTTTCCATTGTTCAGCTTATATCCGCATCCAAATTCATAGTTAGCCATATCGAGCGGTGTATAATCATAAACATTTCCTTTTTGATCCCGGTTGATAACTGCTATTGCTTTTCCGTATTTTGCATACTGATAAGCCATGATATATTTAAAGTCATGAGCTGTCAGCAGTTCATTGGGACGAAGCTGAAGCAGTTTGTTCAGTCGATTATTTTTCATATCATCATATTTGATTTCATCTTTTTCTAAAAATTCCCGATAAACAAAAAAATCCAGTTTTGAAAACTCGCTTGCAAAAGTTGTATAAGCTGTTTCAACTATTGGACTATGTTTTGTTTCAATAAATTTACTTGACCAGTCCTGAAACGTAATCCTGTTTCCATTACTGTCATAAAAATTAAACCCTCTCTTTACGACATGCCATGCATATCGCAGTCTATCAATAATTTCCATCACATCCTCCTATCATAATCAATATTAAGTTCATCATCGACTATAGTTTCTTTTTCCACGACTGCTGAAAAGCGATGATGATGGATATCATGACAGCGTTTATGACTGCATACCAGATTATCCAGACCAAAAGCTATTTTCTCGTCCTGATAATTTTCCTCGGTAAGCTCAATCAGATGATGAACATCGAGTCGGCTTAAAATCAGCTTTCCGCAAAAATAACATATGCTCTTATCACGCCTGATTACTTCCGGCCTTGTTTCATTTTTCCATCTTGGAGTTAGATAAACGGCCCGTTTCCAGTAAGGCATTGATTCTTTCTTCATTTTCTCGCCACCAGTCTTTCAATAATTCCATATTTTTTGAACCGGTAAATTTATTAGTGGTAAAAACATTGTAGGCACTTTCCGCAGCCGCCTCAGCAATAACTCCGTCTTTACGGCTGTTTTTAGGATTTACAAGTTTAAATCCAGTAGAAGTTTCTTTTTTCTGAGCTTCAGCAAAATGAAGTTCCGTAAGCTTGTTATTGCAGAATACTTTTTTTTGAGCACGAACATCTTTCATTTTCTCTAAAACAGGATTAGATATAGATGATTTTTCCATTTGAAATTTAACACAAAGATCACGATTATCTATGGCTGCAACATTAGCATTAAAATAAGCCTCTATTTTTGAAGCCTTGTTTGGGTCGAGTCCAAATTTTACTATCTGAATACCCATCAGCAGCTCAAGATATGCCAGATAGTATATAATAAAATCTTCTGTAACTCCTGTCATATCCGGTTTTGCATTGACTCCATAGATATCTACAATTTTTTTGCACAGTGCTTCATCTATGATTACTACATCGCCCTTATCGGCATAAAGCTGATATCCATACTTCTTTTCTTTTTTATTGTAAAGAATATTGCTGTCCTGTTTCGATTTAAGCTCTATCATATCCAGCAGTTTTGAATTTAGTGCCCCGTCATCCATACTTTGATAGTTATAATACTTCGGCAGAAAAAAAATATCCTTGTAATACCTTCTCTCTGTAAACGGATTTACCATCAGCAGCGATATGCATGCAAGATCGGCACTAGGCGAACGCGTCCATGCCATATCAAGACCAATAAAGACAGGTGCATTGCAGAATATTTCTTCATTAAAGATGTTTGTCATGCATTCATCTTTTGAAAAGAAACTTGATTCACCGTTTTGTGGGATATTAAAGTTTTTTGTTAAATTTACCGTTCTTTTCGAAGGGTCATCGATCATTTCTCTAATTTTTCCAGTCAGCATAGTTGTATCAACTGCAAAACCTAATGACGGGTTAGACTTTTTGAAAACATCGTACTTTTTGCTTCTGTAAGCTTCAAATACTTCATTTTCACTGTCCTGCTCAAAAATAGCAAAAAAACTGCGATACTGCCTGTCCTCTGTTTCACCGTCAAGAACTTTAGTCGCATAATCATAACGTATATCAAGATAACCGCCTCGAACAGTACCATGCGTTGAACTTTCGATAATCAGCATATCACTTCTTTTTGTTGATTTTCTTAGATTGTCAGCATATGCACTGTCTTTCATTACATGAATTTCATCGATTTCTATTACTGCCGGAATAATACCTTCCTGATTGTCTCCATCACTGGAAACAGCAACCAGCAATGAATTAGTTTTTTCAACACTTATTCTTGATCGGCTGTCTACGATTCTTGCATATTTCTTCAGCATCCTGTTTTTCTTGATGATTTCCATGGTACAGTCAAAGCAGATTCTTGACTGCTGATGAGAATTTGAGCCTATAAAAATATTAGGTGATGCAAATTCAGGACTGTAAAGCATGTAGGTATTCAAAAAAGCAATCGTTGTAGTTTTAGCGTTTCCGGATGCGATAAGCAGCATGACATCATTGACAACTCTGCTTATTTTTATTTTCTTTCCTACCTCATTGCCCGAAGTATCATATTCGGGCTCTTCAAATTCACCATAAAAACAGAATATTGAATAGTAAAACCACTTCTGCCATAAAAGAAGTTTTACAGGTTTCCCTGCATTTTCACCCTCTGTCAAAATGCAGAATTTTTCAATCCAGTCTACACATCTTTTTCCCCGTTCTTCTCTGAATTCAAAAAGATGCAGCATTTCCTCCTGCATCTTTATCTGCTTATGAATTTTTTCAGGATACTCATCAGGATATTTTTTAGAACGCTCAATAAATTCAAAGAATGGATTAGCTGACTGCAAATGGATCATCCTCTTTAACTGATGCAAGCCTAATAATATCTAATGTCTGTTCAAGTTCCTGAATCGTTTTATTCAAAGCAATATTTAACTTCATATAGTTTTCAAGCTGCTTGATCTGCGGAATAGCTGATGTTCCGCCTGAATGGTTTTCAAAAGTAGTACAGTTGTTTTCTTCAACGTACTCATCTATCTCATTTTTTAAACGACTTATAATCTTGGCATTGTAATTGTAGTCATTTTTTGCATTTAAAAGTCTTTCCTTGACTGTTTCTTTTTCTTCCTCGGTCAAGTTTTTTGCTTTGAATCTAGGTGAAACAGAACTTCTTTTACATGTGCTTTTTAACTTTTTATTGCTTTCGGTCCTTTTGCTGAAATGATCAATAACATCCCTGATAACATTTTCATTTATATTCTTTTTATCATAGCCCTTTTTTTCAAAGTATTTATAAATTGTAGGTCTTGTTGTACCTGCCAATTTCGCTAATTTAGTTATTGTCACATTTTCAGCTCCTTTCGTAAATACAGTGTACTTTTCTGTAAACTCATAAACTAGGTGTAAAGGCCGCTTTTTAAAATCGATTCTCAGCGATTACGTACCCATTCACCGTTTTCCCTACTCACACTTTGATTTCGCAAACCCGGGGGGGATTTAAAAAAATGTAAAATTATTTTTACAGGAATAAATTAAATAATGTGTAAACTTTACAAATAAACGCAAAAAGAAACCCTTTCGAGTTTCTTCTTATCAAAGTGCTGATTTGTTAATGTTGTGGTGTTCTTTCAAAACTTCCACAATATCATAATAACACATTTTTAGGCGTTTTTTTTCCGGGATTTTTCCAGAGATTCAATTATTACTGTATTTTCCTTACAACCTATATCTAAAACACTATCTAATATATTATAAGACTCATTCAATAAATCATAAAAACTACTCTTTGAAAAGCCTGCTTTTAAAGCCTCGTTTATCCTTTTTTCACAGTCTCCTTTCCATGGATTATTTGAATAGATTATAACTGCTTCCCGTTGATCTTTATTCAGCATTGTTGCTATGGCGTTTTCTAATCTGTCTATTAAAAAACCATATGCCTTAATATAATCATCATAAACCTTTACATCTTCTATTAGTTTATTGTATTTGTCTGCAATACTTTTATGTGATCCACCCGGAAGTTCGTTTGTATATGTAATAGCTTTTATATTATTCATTAGCTCATTTTTTGTCTGAACAAGAAGATACTTTGTTGCTTTCCATTTTTTCCAGTTTTTTATCTGATATTTTGATTCCTGCATTACTTACCTCCCAGTTGCTTTTTTAACATTAAATAATTATCAGCGATATAAATATATGTATTTATATCCAGTCCACTATACTCCTGCCGTTCATGACTGTAAATTGATGGCTGTTTAGGATAATCTTTAAATACGTGATTCACAGCTGCCTCATATCGTTTAATATAATCCGCTAATACGTCATTGCTTATACCTAAATCATTAGTTTTATTTATCGTCATTTTTGCTCCTCTACTAATTCATTTGGATATATCATAAAACTGTTTTTATCTGTATATATAACATATGGCAGCTTTTTTCTATCAATAGTTCTATATAAATCCTGTTTTTTTGAATCAGTTAAATTTAAATCACAGTTAAAAAATTTAAATTTCATGTTTGTACATGCAGCAGTAACAACAGCTATCTTTTCTACTTCTTTCTTCCATTTTTCTATTCTTCTTTTTCGAATATATTCTTTAACCCATTTCATTTTTTACCTCCTTTAAAGTAACTGTTTTTTTCTATTCCATTTGTAAACCCCGCCCTTAAATAAGCACCACTTTTCCAATCTTCATAAATTCCTAATTTCTTGTATTTCTTTTTTGTTTTTCTCGGTAATCTCGGTTTCTTATGATTGACTTTATTTATCATATTAACACAATCAACAAAATTAGAAAGAACATCACAAAAAAGGTTAATTGCGTTTTGAAATGTTTCTAATACTCCTTCACCCACCAACTCAATTCCTTTCGAAATTTTTTCAGCACTGTTTAGATTTTCCATTATTCTGCTCCTTTAACCGCGCAATATATCCAAGATGTTATATTGCATTTATATTTTCTCTCTAATCCCTTGCTACATAAGTGATTAGAGAGATTTTTTAATCAAAATAGTTTTTGTTAAATTTCTGTCCTTTTTATAAAGATATAATCATCATTTTCAATCATTGATTTAATATCATTCATAACTTGATATTCGAGATCTTTAATCCTTGTACTATCAGCTAATAATACTGCAAATAACGCGGACTTATCATTAAGAGAAATAAGCTCGTTTAAAACATCTTCTTTGTTTATAATTTCATCTTTATATTGCTTTTCGCTTTCACTCATTTGTTGAATCCTCCTTTTTAGTTTCTTTTAACACTATCTCCATATTAGAACCATTTCCCGCTGGAAAGAAACCAATCAATTCATAATCGCCATACACTTTAATAAGTGTTTCATTATCCTGTCTTTTAATTGTGATCCACTGATTATCTTCCATTATTTTAATCGATAATTCCTTTCATCATCATAAGCGATTTGCACGATGTAATCAGCTGACATTTGTTTTATCCGTCCCGCTATAGCAGCATCAACATCTATCAACTCTTGTAACAATAATTCACTTGAAATTATTGTTACAAGGCTATTGTTGTAACGATAATTGATTATATCGAAAGCAAGTGTCTTATCAGTCTCACTGATCTTACCTTTAAAAAAATCATCAATATATAATACATCAGCCATTTTGACTTTATCTATTGCTTTGTAATCATCGCCATATAACTCATTTTTAAGATTTCTAATATATTCATCCCAGACTATATATTTTACTTCTCTATTCTTGCTTAAATAGTTTCTAGCAACAACACTACACAAATGTGTTTTACCAGCTCCGCTTTGCCCTAGCATAACAAACCAGTGATTTGATTTATATTTTAGATACTGTTTGACTTTATCTTTCATAGTTCTTTGAAAGTCTTTATTAACATTAAATTCATCCAATCTATAATTTAATAATTTTTCAAGTCCGCTTTTTCGAGCGTTTCTAATTGTTTTGCGTTTTGCCATGCACCCACACTCAAACCTAACCGCATGATCATGACCATCCACCATTTTATAAACATATCCTCGATTTTTACATAGAGTACACTCGACACCATCACGTTTATTTAACTCTCCGACATTATCGTTAAGAAAATCAGCTTCTGTTTGATATTGGCTAGTGTCTGCATCTTTTGGAATTCCAAGCATATCTTTAATACTTCGCACCTAAATCACCTGCCCTACTTGTTTAGTGGTTTTATTTAATGTTTTTTTATCTTTATTAGCCCATTGGCAAATCGTTGCATAATGAGATTTATATTTTTTGCCTTTTGACGAAAGATAGAAAGATAAATCATTAATCATGTGAACTAAATTTCTATCTTTAAGTTTTTGATATTCTTCATCTGTTAGCATTACATTATTCAATTCACCATAAGGTTTTTTTTCCTTAGATGGAATAATATTATTATTTATATTATCTAATATATTATATTCTTTATTATTGGTATCAATTTTTGATACACCCCCGTCCAAATTTTGATACACCCCCGTATCAATTTTTGATACACCCCTGCCCAAATTTTGATACATTTGTGTATTTTTTTGAGTAGGTGTATCAATTTTTGATACACTATAATTATTCTTATATCTGTTATAAACAATTCCATTAACAGATTGAGTATCTTTAAATATAAACCCTTTTCCTACAAGTGAATCTAAAGCACTTCTAACAGTGTTTTTAGAAACACCTAGCCAATCTTGTAAATATGTTAAAGAACCAGTAAACCAACTTTCTCCATCTTGAGTGAAGCCAAATATAATAGCATAAATGCTAAGTTCATTACCTTTTAATTTCAAATCGTTTCTCATAAATGATTGAACTGTATAATAATTACCCTCTTTAATTTTATTGTTCATATACTTCACCTAATCTTTTATTCAATCTTTGCAGCTTAAATTCAGCATTGACCTTTAGTTCAGTTTCATCGATACCGAAAATAAATTTAAGCTGTTCAAGCATTATGTAGACATCTGCCATTTCCATAGCTATATCACTTCTATTTTCTTTACCTCTGCGGTTTTTAAGCAGTTCTTTTGTAAGTTCGCTCATTTCCTCGATGGCCATATCAACTTGCGGGTTGTTCCCGTAATGCTCCAGCGCATCGAGCATGACATTAATTTGGTTTGTGTTAAATTCCATGCTATTTCCTCCAAATTTTAATTAAATATCTGATTCCCAAAACAAGAGACAAAATAAACGCAATAAGCATCATTAGAAAAAATACGAATGCTATTTGTTTAGACGTCATTTTCTTTTACCTCTTCATTGATAAATGAGTAGTCAATATCATGTGTTTCTTCAAATTCAAATATTTTGTTATCATCAACAAATAATATTTTAAAACCTTTATCAGATAATTCTTCAATCAGTGTTTGGTAATCGTTGTATGAATTTTCATAGTTATCTAAAATACAATCAAATTCATATAATCTCCCCTCTGGAACAACTACATTTATAAATATATTTCGTTTATATCTTTCTGTAATTTGTAGTCTTAATTTATTACTCATTTTCTTTCACCTCATTTTTAACAAATACCAACCAGTGTGTTTTAGAACGTTTATTTCCAAATAACGGTTTTTGATTAAAACACTTCAATACTTCACTAAGTTTTACTTGTTCTTCATTCCATTTAAAAATCAATGTACCGCACGGTTTTAAAACTCTCATACATTCATTAAAACCTCTAGATAAATCATCTTGCCAACTAGCAAAATCCAGCAATCCATATTTTTTAGCCAACCATGAATTTTTACCGGCTTTTATTAAATGTGGTGGATCAAATACAACCAAGTCAAATTCATCATTAGAAAATTGCATATTTCTAAAATCACCTATTACATCTGGATTCACTTCCAATTTTCTTCCATCGCACAAAATATCACTGTATCTGCGTATATCCATGTATGTAACATTTGGATTTTCTTTATCAAACCAAAACATTTTTGAGCCACAACATGCATCTAAAATTTTCACTAACCCGCTCCTCCAATCTCTTATAAAAAAGTTACATAATCCCTAAGAGTGTCAATTTTTTTGATAGATAACCTAAATCGTTTAAACTCTATAGCCATCAACACTCTTAGCCAATTATTCGTTGTTATTTTTTTAAAAAAAAGTTACCGTACCCTTGTTTTACGTAAAATCACGCTTTGAGGGTGCTAAATATTAGATAAATTTATAAGCAAATTAATCAATTTATCCTTTATAATTACGATTAGTTCGGTGGAACTATAATCATTAGTAAATTCTTTTGTTATATCATCAACCGTTGTTTCATAAAGTTTATTTTGCCGCTCCAACCGTTCGATATGTCTTTCCATTTTGGCCGATTTATCGATCAATCCCTTTATAGGTTTTAATACCTCATGTACATCACCCATACGTAAAACAGCTTTTGCATTGCTTCCCTCATATGCATTCATTTCTAAAAAAACTATTGCTTGTTCTAATGATATTTCTTTATTTTCCATTTTTATCCCCTATCCAATAACGCTTAATTTCATTAAAGACGTGTGTTTTGAAGTGTCCTAATGGTCTTTCTCTAAAATAACAAATGAACAAGTAACCTACTAATTCCTGCTTAACAGCAAAAATAGAATTACAGGAACATCCTATTTTTGTAGTTCCAATTCTTAACGTTTCTGTTTGTCCTTTATCGCTAACAATATAATCATAGTCTTCTATTCCAAATGCCGAACATATCGGTTTAATTTCTTTTAGCACCTCAATACGTTTTTCTTGAAGATATTTTAAGTAATCATTCATTTTCATCATCCTTTTCTTTTTGTCCTAAATAATCAACAACTAAGATTGTTATTATTGCTTCTGCTGCAATAGTTAGGATCACACCTAACCAAAAATCACTTATCATTCAATCACCTCTAAAACTTCAAATTTTCGAGTTTACGCCGTTTTTGCTCGTTTGACAACTTAGTATACTTCCTTGTAGTTTTTAAATCGCTATGCCCTAAAATATCAGCCAAATCAAGATAGTTTCCACTGTTCTGATTTAAAAATACTTGAGCAAACAAATGTCTAAAAGAATGCGCGTGTACATATTCTTTTTTTACTCTTGCCTTACCTGCAATTTTCTTCATTCTTCGCCATATTGTACTTTTGGCAGGCATTTGCCCTTCTTTTTGGCCAAGAAAAACATAACCCGAGCTAATTTTATTTTCTTTGCAGTATTTTTTTAATTCTCGTCTTAGATCCTGTCTAATCGGTACTACTCTTTCTTTACCCTTATTAAAAACACGAATATAATATTTATCCAAATTCTCAACTGTAAAGTATTTTAATTCCTCAATTCTTATACCTGTCATGGCTAAGGTCAGCATGATGTAGTACGTCTGCATCATCTTCATTCTTTTAGCCATTCTGAGAAGCCTTTTATAATCTTCTATAGTCAATACATCTTCATTGTTAAATTCTTCCTGCTGCCTAATTTTTTTTATTTTAAGTTCAGGAAGTTCTATCCATTTTAAAAATTTGTTAAGTGTGGTGATCCATGCATTTGCTGAATTAAGTGAACTAGATATATCACGAAGATAGCTTTTATATTCAATCGTAATATCTTTTGTTATATCAACATTTGAATAACCGCTATTTTCTAACCAGTTAATAAACTTCGAGACACCATTTTTATAGGTCTTAAGTGTATTTGTAGACAGTTCATCGTACTTCTGTTCAAGTATCCAGGAATCAAGAGCTTTTTCTAAATCTTTCTTTTTCATACAAGTCTCCTATTAAATTTTAAATCAACCAACACTTTGCTTTTTTGTATTTTTACACCTGTTTTAGGTGGAATCGGTGCGCAATATAACCTAAATATTATATTGCATTTATATTTTCTCTCTAATCCCATATGTACCAACGGATTAGAGAAATTTTTTTATTAAAATAGTTTTTGCAGTTTTTCTACCTTGTTTGATTAACTAACTGTTTTGCCATATAATCTCTTTAAGGAGGTTTATTATGGATAAAACAAGTAAAACAGTGCTAAACTATTTTAAAAATTTACCTAATCAAAGATTACTGTACTTTGATTCAAATGTAAGCGATGCTGCCAAAGAATTAAATCTTTCAACTAGCGAATTTCAAGCATGTTTGAGATTTTTAATTGAAAACAAATATCTAGAAATAATCAATTCATCAAAAGGACGTAAAGCCGGTGTCGTACTGTCTCATACTGGTTTACATCATAGCGAATTTAAACGAATAAGTACGATAAATTATTTAAAAGATAAATGGATAAGCATATTTGCTCTAATTGTTTCAATAATCTCATTAATAATTTCATTATCTAAGTTATAAAAATACCGATATAAGAATTGCTATTGTGGATATGATTAAACTCAAAATATCTATCACATTAGCTTTTTTATCTTTTTTCATTAATTGTTGTTACTCTCCTTCAATCATTTTTCTAATATTTTCAACTGCATTATCTTCGATTGCTTTAATTTCAGTTGTCATTGCCGTTATTTTTTTGCTGTGCTTATTTTCAGCGATGCATCCTAAACAAATTAATGTATTAAAGATTTCCTGAGCATAATCCCTTATTTTCTGCAGTCTTTGCAGATCATTAAATTCTTCATAAGTTATCTTCAATTTGCTACTCCTTTTAATATTCAAATCCACCGAACCAGTAGTGATCTTTGTGGATAGTAACTCTTGTAATTTTCTTCTTTTTAAATATCTTTCTAAACTGTTTTACTGCCTTTTTATAGGCTGTTTCCCTTGTTTCTGCATAAATAACTAAGGGTAGTACAATTACCTCACTTTCTATGTAAATGTTGTATTTAAACATCTTCTACAACGTAATACTTACCTTCCAAAACACCATTGTGGCACAACCATACAGGTAAATAGATTGGCTTTATTTTCAACAGCTTACTAAGCTCATCACTCCATATAGAACCGCAAACATTTGTAACATCATTAATATCTAGCAATAGATACTTAACCGGCGGTTTTGGCATAAATATCATCCCTTTCTAAGCATCTTCATTTTGTTTTAAAATACTGCTTTTTAAGTTAAATTTTCTTCTCCACCCTTCAACAAAATCTAAAACCTCATTAACAGCAGTGCAGTTATTTTTTCCTCGAAGCTGCTTTATTTCATTTTTACTTGACAGTTCTAATGTGTAAAACGGACTGTTTACATCATCACGCTTTCTAATAAGAAATATACTGGTTTCTCCACTGGCATACCTTTTATCATATGTCCTCACGCAGTGATTAAGTTTTGCACTTTCATTTATTAGATCAGCGATTGAATTCGCTGGTGTAATAACAAAATCATCATCAGCAAATCTATATTTAGATAACTCGTTGCTTACCCTTTCTCTAATCATCAGGTCATCTTTAGCAGATTTTTTTGTCTCAATCTGTATCATTAATCTGTCGTGAGCTTCTCCTATGTTATCCGGATACCTGTTGCTGTGATTCATCGGAAGTCCTAGTTCTTCACAGAATCTGTAATAATCTTTTATAATGTACAAAGAAGTACCCTGCATTTTAAAATAGTCAAGTGCATAAACACTTATATTAATATCCGCATATTTAATTTTTGATATTTCGATAAGTTTTAAGAGTTCATTAAAATCACTGCGGTCCTCTATCTTAAATTTATATATCAGATCTCTATACTTTTTGAATTCCTTTAGCGGGATATGCAGCTTTTTCAAACGCTCGATATCACATTTTTTTATGCCCAGAATCTCAGTTCCTTTTTTAGACCATCTTAGTACCCTTAAATCGTCCTTGAGAAGATAAGACAAGCCTATTTTTGATATCATTTCAACCTCCGGATGTTTATCATAAATGGACAGATATTCAAACAGTTCATCAATGCTGTAAACACTGTATTCAAATCCACTGTATTTATAAACAGAATTTTCAAGCAGTGAAGCCAGTTCACCGGCAGACGTATGTATAAAATAGTTGCTCCTTTTCCAGCGCTGTCCATAATACATGCTGCCTTCTGTACTTACATCAAAAGTCCCAATCTTATGAATCTGCCATTCATTATTGTTTCGATAATCGAAAGGATATGAGTAATCATATGTCCAGCATTTGATTCCACCACCCATAGAAGCATAAAGTCTCCGTGTTAGCTGGTAGCTGCATCCAGACAGTTGCCTTTTAACCTCAAATATATCTGTAACTTTCTCTTTATGTAGCCATCTTTGCGAAATATAAAAGGTACGGCATATAATCCGATTTTTCCATTTTTCATAAATTGCAACATAGAATCCATAAACTTCAGTATCTTTTTTTGGGCGTTTCCAGGATGGATCATCATCACTTATCATATATTCTTTAAAATCCGTGGCCTTGTACTGTTTTAATTTCAATTTTGACAGTCTGTTTAGTAATTTGTCACTTTCACTTAATTTATTTGCCATATAATCAGCCTAATCGAAGAGTGACATCTGTGCTCTTTCCATATCCTCTTTATGTTTTTTAGCTGCTTTTTTTAACTCTTCTCTCTTCTGTTTTTTTACTTTTTCTTCCTCCCGGATTTTTTCAAGTTCAGCCTTTACCTTTTGATTGACAATTGCATCAATATCTTTTGCATGCTCCTTAACATCTTGTTCCTTTGGCATTAATCTTGACAGTTCCGCACTGCCGTCTGCATTGGTAGTAAAATCCTTCTTTCCAATTTCAAGATTATCTTCATCAAAATAGTGAACAGCAAGTGAGTATATTTCATCATCTTCACCGGCAGCATAACCAGTAACGCCCTCTTTTACGCTCTGCTTTGATATCTCAATTAAAATATAATCAAAACACTCCTTTAAACTCTTATTTTGATTATTTAATTTATCCTCTAAATCGTTTCTTGATAAAAGATAATTACCTATTTTTTTTATCCATGGATTTTGAGAAGAATCCATTTCCGCTTTGATTTTATCCATAAAATCCCTCCTTTTTCCTAAAAATGGTGCAAATAAAAACAGTACCCTAAAAACACTGTTAAAAACCTATATATTTTTTATTATCCCGACAATAAAATCGAGAATGATACCTGAAGCTCCCGCAGCTATAAAACCTACCAAAATAATAATTAAAACGATTGTATAAAAGCCTCTGGCATTCAGTCTGTTAATGTACTTTTCCATTTTCGATATTCTTTGACACACTCCTTTTTATAGTCTATAATTAACGTGGTTTCATTGATTAGCTGCTACTGGACATAGCAGCTTTTTTCATGTGTTTTTCATGTGCTGTTACTGCTTCAACATAATTACTCATGCGTTCGCCACGATATTCCTTTTGAAAATCTAGGATTTCTTCTTGGCTAAATTTCCAACCTTTTCCTAAAAAAATCGGATTAAGCAAGCCTAAATCAATAAAAATGTTTAGCTGTTTAGTAGAAATTCCTAAATCTGTCTTAACCTGCTCGAATGTAAGCATTGCTGTAGGTCTCATATATATCCTCCTTTTTGATTTATTTTTCACCTTTGCTATAATTTAGTTATCGACACTGCCATGTCGAAACTCAAATGAAAGCGAGGTGAAAGTATGACCAAATTAACGTGGAACGATTTAAAAAATTTAACATGGGGCGAACTATCTCAATCTGGCTTAAAATGGGAAGATTTAGATAAAGATTTATTAGATTTTGCTATTTGTATTAAGAAAAACAACTATAATCTTCCTGACAAATTTATTAAAAAGATAGATTTACTTGTTGCAGAGTTAATTGACACATATGACAATATATCTGATGATAAATACCATCCGAAAGAACAAATGTCATTAAAAGATAAAATAAATCTAATATGTACTATATTAACTTTAATCAGCAATTTGATTGGTATTAATTCAAATTCTGATATAATCAATCGTTACAATGAAATTAAATCTGAAATAAATCAATTAAAAATTGAAATTAACAATGATATTGATATTGAATTTAATATTGAAATTAATAACCCCACAAACTCAAATAATAAATAGGCTTCTACGAAAAATGCTATTTGTGCAAAGTATCTTGACAATTTGTTGAGATACTTTATCGTTTCTTCTACCTCTGTATTAAAATCTAACTTTGTATTTATGTTTCTTCTAATTTGTATATGCTTTCGTATTAGTCCAACAAACAGCACTGCATATATTACTAAAAATAATATTTTCATCTAATCCGCCTCATTCACGCTTGAAATTTCAATCTGTAGATTATGATCCGGTCTCCATCCCTGCAGATATTCTTTTGCCTTTTCGAAGTCTATCTTTAGGGTATCGCGGTAACTTGGAATCTTGAAATAATCCTTGTAATCTCTCCATAACTGACAGAACACTTTATGATGGAGCTCTAAATACGCTTGACTGTCTTTACCTTCCAAGACTCTAACTGCTGTTGCACTCGCGATTTTTCTTAGTGTGTACTGCTTTCTACTGTCTACAGTAGTTGTGTTTTCTAGATTAGTTACGCGACTGTCAATATGTTCAACTCTATTGTTTGTCTGCTCGGTGGCTTCAAACATCAACTTAAGAGCAGTCATTGGATCATCTGGAACTTGATACGCGCCATATTTTCTAATAGATGGCAATACCTCATTTGTTACCCATCTTTTAAATTTTTTTGCAGTCGGCAATTTACTAGATAGTATTAGGCTATATAAGCCGGATTCATTTATAATCATCAATCCTCTATTCGGAATTTCTAAAGTACCATTTTGGTAGTTTTGAATTACTTGTCTATCCTCTTCATCAACGTGTCGCTTAATATCTCTACTACCATTTTGATACCCCAAAATATCAGCAATCTGTTTTCCAATAAACCATGGCTCATTATTTATTAATAGACTTCGAACTTCTCCAAATTCTTCATTTTTAAAAACTTTTAATTTATTCATTTTTACACTCCTCTCTAATTTTCTTTTTTTGAACAAGTAGCTAATTTGATACCTTCTATCATCCATTTAAGACGCTCTGAAATTTGAGGGTCTTTTTTCTTTAATTCACTTAACATAATAGCTATCTCAATAGCATCCTGTTGAGCATCTCTAAATTCTTGTGCTGTCATATATTCACCCCTTTCGTGAGTTAACCCCTCAAACCTGTATACCATTTTAGTTGGGAGAGGGGTAATGATATACAGGTTTCAAAAGTTAAATAATTCGGTTATCTAACTTACATCGATTATTATATATCGGTAAACTAACTTAGTCAATATATTTTTGTTAAGTTACCGAAATATTTTTGTTTACTTTTGTTCGGTAATATATTAATATAGTGTTGTGAAGGAGGTAAAATATAATGTCCGTGGGTAATAGAGTTAAAACAGTCAGAAAAGCATTAGGAATTAGTCAAGAGAAATTTGGAAACCAAATCGGTATTTCAAAAGTTGCCATTTCAGATATTGAAAATGAAAAAACATCTCTTACAGAGCGTAATGCAAGATCTATTTGTCGTGAATTTAATATTGATTATTTCTGGCTGACCGAAGGTACTGGAGAAATGTTTATCGAGTTTCCAAATGTGGCAATCGATATGATCGTAAATGATTACAAACTTGATGAGACTGATCGTATACTTATAGAAACGTACTTAAATGCCAGTGCTGATGAGAGAAAATATTTAAAATCTTTTTTACAAACGTTTGCGAAAAATTTAGAAAACAAAAAAAGAGAGGACAAAGATTAATTGCTTTGTCCTCTCTTTTTGTTAGTGATTGGAATATATTTGCATTGTAACAGCATACACTTTTTTTATTTCCAATAATTCCATATCTTCCAACATTTTAAATATTTTTCTTAAGTATAATATTTTTGCTGTCATAACTCCTCCCTCTCCTTACTATCCATAAATTAATTATATGTCTAAAAACATAATAAAAAAAGGGAAAACAGCATAATTCCCATATATGGGAATTTTATTACGATTATTCAAATTTTACTTGACTTCTGAATCAAATAGGTCTGTAATTTTAACATCCATTGCTAAAGCAATCCATTCCATTTCCAGCATATCCGGCCAGAGATCTTCACGTTCATATCGGCTAATAGATGATTTGCTTATCCCGGTCAATTTTGCTAATTCAATCTGCGTTAAGTTTCTTCTTTTTCTGACTTCTCTTATTTTTAATTTCATAAACATACTATTGCCTATTTTACATTATTTATTGCATAGTTTATTAAGATAAAAATTATGCTATTATATTTATAGGGAGGAGGAATAAAAATGAGATACGGTCCAAGAAAACCAAGTATAAAAAAGAGTGTAAAAGCCAGAACAACAGGGAAAGCAAAAAGAGCAATGAAAAAAGCAGTTATCCCGGGATATGGAAAAAAAGGCACTGGATGGATAAAAGATCCTAAAAAAGCTGCATACAATAAAGTTTATAACAAAACAACATATGGTGTTAATCCTTTATCCACTTCCAACAGGAAACGCAGCAAAACAAGCAGTAATTATGGATATATTAACCATGAAACTGTAGCTGCTGAAATAACCAAACCAGATAATATTGAAATATTCACTACAATTTTCTGCGGTTGGTTTGGAGCACACAAGTTTTACAGAAAAGAATATTTAAAAGGATGCCTATATTTTTTTACAGGCGGAGGACTTTTCATTTTATGGATTGCCGATTCATATAAAGTGATAAGACGTTATATATATTTTAAAAATAAATAAGAGTTATTAATCTAAAATAGAAAAGAATCGTGCGCTAACACGATTCCCGAAGTATAGTTATAACGGATTATTCCAATTATAGACTGTTATAACTATGCTCCTATTATATCAAATAAAGGAGTTGTTTTAAATGTCAATTAGAGAAGTAAAATCAAAAAAAGCAAAAAAAGGAGTTACATATAGAGTTTATTTCGATTATAAAGATAAATATGGAAGACCTCAGCATTATTCAAAGAGTGGCTTTGTTAAAAAAACAGATGCACAAAATCATGAAAGACTTATATATTCTAAAATAGTTGATGGATCGTTGATAAATATTAAAAAAACTTTTGGCGATGTCTGGGAGGAATATATAGAAACTGATCCCCACACTTCATTGACTACAAAACAGATTCGCAGTTCATATTATAATAAACATATACGACCACAGTTTGAGGATGCTGATATTACACTTCTTGATTACACCATAATTCAGAATTTTGTTGCAGAAAAAGGAAAGGAGCTTTCCAAAAGTACAGTTGAAAATATAGTGAAGGTATTTAGCGGAGTGTTTAAATTTGCCTATAATCGTAATTATATAGACCGTCTGCCATATGCGCGGTTAAAAATAACCGGCAAAGCCAAAAATGATTTGTTTAAGAAAAAAACAGTTGCTGAAAATGAATTTAAAGAGCTTCTAAGCGTTGTTGATAAAAACAGGTCTATCAGATACCGCTCATATAAAATCGTGTTTATGCTTGGATATTATATGGGATTAAGACTAAGTGAAGCTCTAGCGCTTGAAAAAAATGATGTAGATTTTGAAAATGAAAGAGTAATGATTACCAAAAATATATTTAAAAACAACGAAACAAAAGTACTTGAGATTAAAGAGACAAAGACTCCCGCATCCTGTGCGATTGTTCCATTGCCTTCACTGCTTGTTCCAATTTTAAAAGCATGGTTTGCTGAAAATGAAAGCAATTTAGTTGCTCCCGACAACGATATGAACTTATTAGATCCGCAGACTGTAAAAACCTTTTTAGAACGATATAGCAAACGTACAGGGGTTCATATAAGCAGCCATATGTTCAGGCACACTTTTGCTACAAGATTGTGGGAAAATAAAGTAGATGTAAAAATTGCGCAAAGGCTATTAAGACATGAAAGCTATCAGACTACACTGGATGTCTATACATCCTTGGAAAACGAAAATCTAAACAATGTTGTTAATAATGTGTATTCATAAAAATCCTAAGTTGCATACTTAGGATTTTTATAAACCAATAATTAAATTTTTAGCAGGAATTTAGCAGTTAAGCAAATACATAGCTGTGCTATACCTACTACATAATTGACGATTTTTTAGGAAATAAAGAAAAAAGGTATAACATAGCTGCAATATAGTTATGATATACCTAAATTTCTTTAATTTACTAACCCATACGGTTATAGTATTCAACGATTAATGACTCATTGATTTCTTGATTTAAT
>ERZ1036416.126-NODE-126-length-33365-cov-33.038067_pt1 | contig 33365 bp, 31 predicted proteins | sample MGYA00514219_ERZ1036416 | MGnify/ENA primary metagenome ERZ1036416 (study PRJEB33795, sample SAMN09464945) | human gut metagenome | host: Homo sapiens | place: USA: Stanford, California | collected 2016-11 | study: EMG produced TPA metagenomics assembly of the...
GGCACACCTCCCGTCAGACCGTTACCCTGTGTAGTCCCTTGTAAACTGTACTTTCGTACATACTAAATACCATAGCAGAGCCAACCCCTAACTCTGCCAAGTTCAACACTTGAAGTACCGATGCAAATAAGCTATTTAACCCGACATATTCTATGCCCAAGGAATATATCATTATTGTTCTGAGAGTGAATTTGTCAAGGATAATTTCTGCATTTAAAGCTGTTTCATAAAAACCTTCTTAATAAACCGACCGTCGTTGAATTTATGATAATTCCAACGACGGTCAGTTTATTTCAAGAACTTGCAGCAATCATTCTACTTATTAGAGCGTTTTGTTGAAAAACAAGTGATATTATGTTATTATATAAAGTACAATTATTCTACGCACTTTATTCTTTTGAGGTGTTTACATGAAAATCTGTTATAAAAAATTGTGGGTACTCCTTATTGAAAAAGACATAACAAAAGCTCAGTTGCGAAAGGATTTATGCCTTGCTACAGGAACCATGAGTAAGCTCAACAAGGGAGAAGATGTTGCACTCTCCGTACTTTTGCGTATCTGTGAGTATTTAGACTGCGATATTGGAGATATTTGTGAAGCAATAAAGGTGAATAAGGAATAATCTAATTTATGGGAAATCTGTTATTATATAGCGAAGATTCGAGTTAAAGATTTATGCAGCAGAGGCAACTAAAACCAACAAACTTGCAATAGGAGAAATAAGATGAGTACAAATATATCAAAACAAAAGCGTGAAGACTTACTGAATAAAATCAAAGAAATCCGAACCTTTATTGCTTCAGCTCCGCAGGATGAAAATACGGGCAACCTGCTTTCCTATCTTTCTGACCTTGAGAAAGATGTTAACGGCAAGAAATACGGACTTGTATTTGAGGAACATCGAGAAGAGATCGACGAAGTGCTAGACACGCATACCCCGGTATTGACTGAAGAGGAAGACCTGTTCATTGATAATGGTGAACAAATAAATTTTCTCATCGAGGGGGACAACCTTGCCTCTCTTAAATTACTTGAAAAGACACACAAGGGTAAAATTGACCTTATCTACATAGATCCGCCGTATAACACAGGAAACAAGGATTTCATTTATGATGATGTCTTTGTGGATAAATCCGATAGCTTTATTCATTCAAAATGGTTGTCATTTATGTCTGCAAGACTGAAAATTGCAAGAAAACTTCTTGCGCCACAAGGTGCACTTATCATAAGTATCGGCTATCAAGAGGTACACAATCTCAATTTGCTCTGTCAAGATATATTCTTCGATAGACAAAATGTTGTCGTTACAGTTCAGACTTCTGGGGGAAAGCCGAACGGTGGCTTTAATTATACGCAAGAGTATTTAATGTTCGTGGTTCCAACCGATTTTTCCCCTAACGCAATGAGTTTTACTGGTGGAATTGAAAGATCTCCATTTGAAGGACTAACTTTGAGTACATTTGATAAAACGACTCGTCCTAACCAAACATACCCTATTTTTATTGAAAAAAATACCATGAGAATCGTAGGGGTCGGGAAATCTCTTGCTGAGCGAATTGCCGATGGATCTTATTTAGGTGAAGCCAAAGACTTTGTGTTCGATTTCAATGAGGCACCCGAGGGAACAGTAGCTCTCTGGCCAATTAGTAGCAAAGGCGCTGATTGTGTCTGGAGACTTATTTCTACAAGGTTATTGCACGATTGGAAACTCGGATATATAAAGGTCAGTAAAAACAAGTCAAAGGCTTGTCCTAACGAATATAGTTTACAATACTTACCTGATGGTGTTATTCGGAAAATTGAATCCGGTGATTTGGAAGTGATCGGTCGTGAAAATGATCTGCCTACTCTTAAACTTGGAAAAAATGAAACCGTAGGTAGTGATATTCCAACAATTTGGACAGAAAAGGATTTCTTCACAACTAAAGGTTCATCATATGTACGAAACATATTTGGAGATAAACGTTTTCCTTACCCGAAGCCACTTGAATTCATTGTTGAGCTTTTAAGGGCATCAACATCAGATAATAGTTTAATTGTTGATTTTTTTGCTGGCTCAGGCACTACAGGAGAAGCAACAATGCTTCTCAACAAAGAAACACGTGGCAATCGCCGTTTCATCCTTTGTACCAACAATGAAAATGGCATTTGCCGAGAGGTTACTTATGAGCGTATTAAGCGAGTGATTGACAAAGAAGGGTACACCGCCAGTATTAAATACTATAGGGTAGACTATGTTCCCGTCAGTGAGCGTATGTACTATGAATATGCAGACGAATTACTTTCTCATATTCGAGAACTTGTTGAACTTGAAAACGGTGTAAATTTCACGGGTAATGCAGAAATTGGTATTGTATTGACAGAAGATGAGCTTGACAACTTTGTTACAAATGCAGATGATTTTGCAAAGTGTAAAAAGCTCTATATGGGTCACGATCTCTTACCGACAGAGGAACAGGAACAGATTATTAAGGCGCACGGAATCGAAATCAGCATTATTCCTGATTACTATTACCGTGATTTGCAGGAGGTTTGATTATGAAATTAAAAGAATTTCAGTTAGAAGCTGTAAAAAAACTGTTTGAAGCAATGGAAACTCCTGCTCGTGATATTATCCTAAAAAGCCCAACAGGAAGCGGAAAGACTATTATTTTAACCTATTTCATGCACCAATACATACAATCTTTCCCCAAAACCGTCTTTGTATGGCTTACACCGGGAAAAGGCAACCTTGAAGAGCAAAGCAAGGCGAAAATGGATAAATACATTCACGCTTCACAGACAAAACTGCTCTCTGATGTAATGGCATCAGGTTTTGAGGAAAACGACAGCTGCTTTATCAACTGGGAGAAGCTAACGAAAAAAGGCAACAACGCTCTTAAAGATAGTGAGCGCACCAATTTTTTGGAGCATATTCAACACGCTCTAAATGACGGTTTGCATTTTGTAATTGTTGTAGATGAGAGTCATCAGAACAATACAATAAAGGCGGATGAAATTATACAGTATTTTCATACGAACAAAATCATCCGTTGTTCCGCCACTCCGAAAGGTATAGCAAAAGCGGAAATTATCGAAATTTCTGAAGAAGAAGTTATTGCAGCTGGCCTTATCAAGAAAATGCTTGTTATCAATCAAGACTTTCCGCAAATAATTGAAACGGAAAATCAAACGGAGTTTCTGCTTGGAAAAGCACTTGCCAAACAACGTGAGCTCCGTTCTGAATTTTTAAAGATAGATGTTGATCTCAATCCCTTAATTGTAATTCAATTACCGAACAAGTCGGAAACCTTGCAGGACAGCGTTGAACGCTATCTCGAAACCAAGGGGCTTACTTATGAGAATGGTCAGCTTGCGATTTGGCTTTCTGACAGGCACGAGAATTTAGAGGGAATTGATACTCCCAATGCAAAATCATCGGCAGTCATCATAAAGCAGGCGGTTGCTACGGGATGGGATTGTCCCAGAGCATATATTCTTGTAAAGCTCCGTGACAATATGGATGAAACTTTTGAAATACAAACAATAGGCCGTATTCGCCGTATGCCCGAAGCAAAACATTATGAAAATGATATTCTTGATAGTTGCTATCTTTACACCCTTGATGAAAAGTTTACCGCAGGCGTAAAAATGGCACTTAATAAAGGTGCATTGAATGCTTGCACACTTTTTCTCAAAAATGAGTATAAGGATATTACGCTTATTGGTGAGCAGAGAACGATGGTAACCTCTACTCGTAATCCTCAAAAGGCTTTACAGGCGATTGCTTCGTATGCAGAAAAAGAGTACGGAGTTGGTACAAACAAGGCAGAGAATAAAACTCGTTTGCAGACGGCAGGATTTGAACTTAGCGAAGATATTGTGAAGCATACTTTTTCAGGCGAAACTGCTACGCTTGCTTTTAATTCGACAGATATGAACAAAATTAAGGTTACGGAAAGACTGGATACGCATATACATGGTCGAGATTACCACCAAAAAATCGGTAAAATTGGTTTGGAGATTGGTATGGAATATTCCTATATGAATACCATTATCCGAAAACTGTTCGATAAGAATTTTAAGTATAGCCGCAAGATCCTTGCATTAGAACCGAGAGCTGTTTACGCTTTTGTAATCAACAATGATGATAAACTTCGCTACTTAGTGCGTGAGGCTATGGCTTATGAAATGGCACAGCTGAAAATGGATATACCATCAAAATCCTATTATGAATTTCATATTCCGCAGTCATGCCTGTTCACCTACAACGGTGATGCAAAAACGCAACATATTATGGGAAAAAATGTTTATCAAAACTATCTGTCTTCTGCCGCCCCCCGTTCTACACCAGAAGTAAAGTTTGAAAAATTCTGCGAACGCTCCGCCAGTGTAGAATGGTGGTATAAGAATGGCGATAAAGGCAACGAATACCTTTCAATCGTATATCAGGATAATTCGGGCAAACAAAAACTCTTTTATCCTGACTACATTATCAGCGTGAAGGGTGAGATTTGGATTGTGGAAACAAAAGGTGGCTTTGACCGTAGTGGAAATAGCCAAGATATAGATCTTTATACTCCTAAAAAATTCAAGGTACTGAAGGATTATCTAACTGAACACGGGCTAAAGGGCGGCATTGTTCGTAACGACGCAACAACAGATGAACTGTGCATTTGTATGGATACTTATTCCGAAGATATTAATAGCAACAATTGGGTGGTATTAAGCAGTGTTCTGGAGTGAGGTGATAACCTTGAAGATAACTGACCACAAAGTACTAACTCAGTATTCACCAGCTAAAGTTCAATTTTTCAGAATAGATCCTGAAGATTTATCTGCAACATTAGAGAACATTTTGCGTGCTCTTATGGACTTATCTTGGCTTAGTAAATTCGATCAAGACTATGAAAAGATAGCATTTAATTCTCGTGCTCAGAAAACGATAGCTGACATAAAAAACAAGTTTGAGCAATGCATTGATGACAGTATAACAAAAGATGCTGGAGAGTATGTTGTTTCAGAGTTAGCCCGAGAAACCCTGATTACCCAATTGGATTATCTGGATATCCCTCTTGATGAACTTGTAGGAAAGCAACGTTCTGGAAACCCTGGATTTGATTTTCATTCACAAAACAAGGTAACAGATACAGTTATTTTCGGGGAGGCAAAGTATGTTTCTAAAACAACAGCATACTCATCAGCACTCCCGCAAATTGTTGAATTCATTGGAGATGGAAAGGATGTCGAAGACCTTCCGGAATTAAAGCCATTCTGTACACCGTCAGCACTGCAGAGAGCTGCTAAAGGAATAAAAGGGTTTTCTGCTGCGTTCTCAGCAAAAAGTACTGGGACAGATAAAATTATAAAAAACATTGTTAAACGTAAAGATTTTCAAGATCTACTTCAATATGAAGAGATAATATTGGTGGCGGTTGATTTATGAACACGGTATTAGCTAAGGGTAATGTTATTGCCAGAATTCGCAGAGGGGAAGATTTAGATCAAATTATCAACTATGTCAAAGATGAGATTTATAAAAATGGCCCCAATAATGCTGTAGTATTAGAAATCATTTCTTATTTTAAATTATTTCAGCCAGAGTATTTCAAAAAATTCGAGCAAGATATTATAGAAACAATGGGTCTGTTTTTTAAACATCCAAACGTAGAGAGTCTTGCAGGCGCTGTTTTTGAGATGTATCATCAGCATCTTAAAGATGAGTTGGGCAATGATTATACCCCAATGCAAGCAGATATTCTAAAAAAGATAAAGGGTTTGCAGTATTTTAGCTTTTCAGCCCCAACAAGCACAGGAAAATCCTTCGTGTTTAGAAATCTCATTTTATCCTGTTCAAATGATGTGGTGGTCATCGTTCCTTCAAGGGCACTGATCAATGAGTATTTTGATCGTTTGAGTAATATTGTGGATAGCAAATCAGTAAATGTTTTGACATTTGTCGATAGAATCAACACCAAACATATTCATAAAAATATTTTTATCTTAACCCCTGAACGAGCAAGGGAATTGTTTAAGAATAAAGATTGGCTGAAAATTGATCTCATTCTATTTGATGAAGCACAGCTTAGCGATGAGCATTCTGTTCGAGGGTTGTATTTTGACAGTATTGTAAGACGAGCACTAAAACATTTCTCCGATGCAAAATTTGTTTTTGCACATCCATTTGTCGAGAATCCAGAAGCTCAAATGCAAAAAAACGGTATTGAGATAATCGATACAACTTCAGCGTATAGCAATTACGAACTGAAAAATGTTGGTCAAATTTTTTATACACACGACATAACTGCTCAAAAGTTCTATCACTTCGGCAGCGATCCTAAAATTTTGGGAACACACAAGTTAGAAGCGGCGTTTGACCCTATTGAAGCTGCTCTAAAAAAAGGGGGCAGCGTCCTCATCTATGTTCCCAAAACACATATTTACAGTAAGCAAATATATAGACAATTTCAGAAATATATTTCTATGTGCCACCCAATCGATAATCAAGATGCCTTAAAGATGATAGCGGATCTTAAAGAGTATATTGGCGCCTCAACAACTGATAAGTTTTTTTATAATTCAGATATGCTGGAGAAATTAAACTGTGGAATTGTTATTCATCATGGTTCTATGCCTTTAACAGCTCGACTTCTGTTAGAACATTTTACACAGCAAGGTTTCTGTAGGATCTGTTTTGCCACTTCCACATTAGAGCAAGGAATCAATATGCCTTTTGATGTGGTTTATCTTGATAGATTTGAAGAAAGTAAGACTCTATCTGTAAAAAATCTAATTGGTAGAGCAGGCCGTTCAACAAGTAAACCGGTATTCGATTACGGCAGTGTAGTATTGCGCCCCAATGCAATGAGCAGATTCCGTAATGTATATCGCAAAAAGAATACTCTTTCTTCAAAATCACGCTTAGATATGACAGATGATAAAATAGACGAAAAGTATGAGGAATATAAGGAAGCAATTAATACTGGCGAATTCTCTGATGAATACAATTTGACAAACAAAGATTTGGAAAAGCTGAAATCAGATAGTGTTACGACAGTTGTTCCCACTCTGCTTGATATGATGTTTAATGGCACAGATTTTGTGTTACCTAACGCAGTCGCAAAAGAAGTCTATGAAGATTTCCAGTGTCTATATAAACAATATTTAGGACGAGAATTAACTGCCGCAGAGAAGTATGTTTTCGATTCAGCAATAAAAATTATGATCTGGAAGGTGCACGGAAAAACATTCAGCAAAATATGTCAAGAAAGATATGCCTATGTTTCAAAAGTTGCAGAGCGACGTCTTTTATCGAAAACAGGCCATCAGAAAGAGGCAGATAATCTGACAGTTCGGTATATCGCAGGGTATAGTGATATTCCAAACAAAGAATTGCGAGCCTTTCCACTATTCCCAGCTGAGACTAAAGGAAAAGATGTAGACTACGACCGCATTGTTTACGATACATACGATTTTCTTGATAAACTAATAGGATTTAAGCTGAGTGATTTGTTTTATGCAATCTTCCATCAGTATTTTATCGCATATCAAGATGCTCGTGCGGAGAGATTGGCAAAGTTCATTAAATACGGAACAGAGGACCCCACTGAAATATGGATGTTACGATATGGTTTTTCTTTTGAGGAGATTGAATGGCTAAAGCCTTGTGTTGATAGCATAGATCAAAGTGAAATTAAATTTAATGCAAAAATCGAAAATCTTAGCGTTTCTCAGAAGAATAGTATTTCAAAATTTATTTTTTGAAATATCATGAGTTAAAGCAAACAGGGTATCTCCCATTTCAACTACATAATAAGTAAAAACCATAGCGATAGCTTAGCGGCAGGGATCATATCCCTGCCGCTGTCTTTACTGTGTACCACGCATTACCGTTCCTGTCCGTTTTTCTTGGGGGTATTTTTACACTCCACTTTCTGCTCATGCTTTTTCTGTAAATCTTCATGGATAGACCGCACTTCTGTCTCTTCACCTAATAATTCAGCAACATCCCGCTTACTATCAGCCAAGATAATCGGAGCAAATTTTTCTCCATATGCCATCTTGAGCTTGGAAGTAACAGCTTGAATCGTATCTGGTCGTAAAACAGCCCGTTGTTCGAAAAGTGCTACATAATCCACTTCTTTTTCCTGTTCTTTTAGTTCTGTAAACTGTATCAGGGCGGTATCCAATTCAGCAACATATTTTTCTTCCTGCTGTGTCAATCGTTCTAAATTCCTTTCCATAGCAGCAACACTCTTTCTGACCTCGGCGATTCCCGTATCTTCATCGCAATCCAACGAACTGAGAACCATCACTTTTTCGGACTTCAATTCTTCCAAATCTTCTGTCAGTTTAGCAATTTTCTTTTCCAAATCATTGTGAACAACAAACTGATAAAATGGCGTTGCCTTCTTTTCTGCAAGTAGTGTTTTCCGTTCCTTAGCCTTATTTTTTATCTGTTGAACCAATAAGGTATAACGCTCCAAAGTAGGCTTCAATACATTCAGCCTTTCAGATAATTTGTGCTTTCCTAAACCAGCATAGCGGATTTGATAGCGGAAAACAATCATATTCGCCCGTAAGAATTCCATCGCTTCCGCAAGGGCAGGAACAGCAACCTTCACCGCCTGCATCAACTTTTTCGCTGCCGCTTTCAATTCCCACAGCAGGGCATTGTCCGCCTTGATCTGACGGTTCAGCTCACAGCGATCAGAGACGATCCCCTTTTTCTCCAGTGCTCTTGCGATTACACCTTCATGAATGGTAGGCTGCTCCTCAAGCCCTCGTTCTGCATGACTGCGATGATCGATACGTTCTTCCTGTCCGGCACGTTCCAAATGAAGATTGGTTACATCTGCCCATGCCTTACGCCAAAAGACGAGCTGCTCTTCGCTGTTCCAACGCTCAGAGATTGGATTTTGTCTGCCGTATTTGGTGCTTTTGGGGTACTTGGACACCCTTTCATAGCCCTGCGCCTGTGCTGATGAAGGGACCATATACACCTTCTTTTTGCCCACCTTGTACTGGTACTGCTTTTCCCATCCATCGGCCTGTGCCTGTTTGAACTCAGCGGCGGTAAAGCCCCGTTCCTCGCCGTCTTTGACACAGAGATATTCTTTCTCGGTCTTGTACTGCCATTTTCCCTTTTCATCCAGCGGGCGCACCGTCAGCAGGATGTGAGCGTGGGGATTGTGACCGGGAGGGTATGGATCATGAATCGCCACATCCGCACACATCCCATCAGACACAAAGGTATCAGAAACAAAATCAGACAGCAGCCTTTCCCACTGTGCTTTACTCAGCTCAATCGGCAGAGCAACCACAAATTCACGGGCCAGGCGGCTATCCTTTGTTTTTTCATTTTCCTCCACAGCATTCCACAATATTTCTCGATTCTGCCACTCTGCGGGAGCGGCAACCGGCAGAAAAACCTGCTGCCACACAAGGCCCTGTTTGCGGGTATAGTCATGCTGCACTCCGTCGTACTCATTGAGCAACCGAGAACAGCTCAGATAGGCCGCAGCAGCTACGGCAGAGCGTCCGGCTCCACGGCTGACCATTTTGGCCTCTAAATGATAAATCGCCATTGTCTACCATCCTTTCCGAAGGGTTACTGTGAAATGCAGTAGCCCTTCTTCCGCACCTGATTCCAACAGGTACGTCGTGAAATGCGACGTACCTCCAGCAGGGGTGGAACGATTCGTTACACCCCTGTATCTGTGTCAAGCTGCCGGTGGCAGGTTGACACAGGCAGGCGGCGAGATGGGGTGGCAATATACCACCCCATAAATAGGGGGCTTACAAAATGGAACCCCCTTGCCGACTGCATGGACAAGGCTGGCAGTTTGACAGAAATGCAACCTTGTCCAGCGGCGTCCGCAGACGCCGCAATCCCCCTCGGAGAGCGCACGATTTCCGCAGGAAATACCACCGCCCCTTCGGGGTGGTGAGTAAGTGCGCCCTTCGGGAAAAAAGAGAAGCGCCCCGGTTTCCCGGAACGCTCCCAGCTCATCGAACTGATTTGAATACTTCCCATAGAAAATCCTCCAGCTGCTCCAAAGTCATCCTCTGCACCTGCGGCAAAGCTTTCTCTAAAATCGCCCCTTCCTGGATGAGCCTACGTGTTCGGACTTTACGTTCTTTCACTCGATCCCGTGCATGAGCTTCCTCTAAACGGTGCTTAGCCTGTAATAACTTCTTTTCGTGTTCCGTCATAGTTTTTCCCTTTCTGCCATATCCGGCTGAAAATGCAAAAAAGGCGGCTTATGAGATTTTATTCTCACAAGCCGCCTCGGTGCTGATCCTTATGCTGTTTTCCCTTTTTGATCCGACTCTTTAATGGCGGATGCTTCTATACTTTTCTGTTCGTTTTTCTTTGCCGCTCTGCGCTCCTTCTGTCTTTTATAGGCTGCTTCTTTCATGCAATCCTCACAGCAGTATTTCACGCCGTTTCTGTCTGTAATAAAGACAGTTCCGCAGTTTCCACAAGTGCATTCTCGTTTTCTTTTTTTCGCCGCTTCCTGCCGGTAATATTTAGAGCGACAATTTTGATCGCAGAACATCGCATTGGACATTTTTGATTCAAAGGTCTTCCCGCAGCACTTACACACAATCTGAAACGGTTCACCTACTTTCCGGGTGCCATCCTTCAGTGCTTTGTACCGTTCTCTGCTTTGCATACGATGCTTACGCAGGTATTCCTGCCGCTTTTCCTCCTTCGGTGTCAGTTCCGGCACAGGTGCCGCAAAGTATCCAATAAAGTTTAGATAGATTTCCACTTCCTGCACTCGATCCCCATCCACCTTTTCCGGGGCATGAACAAGGATTTTATCTACAAACTCGTTGATCATCGGTGTCGTCAATTCAGAAAAGTCCGTGTACTTTTTCGCCAGTGCAAGGAATTGTTCGGCATTTGCGGTACTTTCTTCAAAAGCCGCTACTTGTTTTTCAAACTCTGCAATCTCCGAGCGCAACTTTTTTTGTTCTGCTTCATACTCCGCCAGCAGACTGTCAAAGCGTTCATCTGAAATTCGCCCAACCGCAAAAGACTCGTAGAGCTTTTTGATGATGACATCCAGCTCATCTGCCCGTTTCCGGTTCTTATTGAGCTTCCGTTTCGTATCTTTTACAGCTTCTTTCTGGTGGAACGCAGATGCTGCTCTCACCTTTTCCAGAAATTCTTTCTGGTTGGTGATGGCATAGGTGCTGGCTGCCTGTATTGTTTCCAAGAGCAAAGTCCGAATGGCTTTAGTTGAAATATAGTGACTGCAGCATACATCCATCCTGTTTCTGGACGCCAGTTTATACGCTGAGCATTCGTAAGCATCATAGGGGTAATTTCCGTTTTCTAAATCACCTTGGAATCGGTGGTTATACATTTTCGCCCCGCAATCAGCGCAGAACACGAGTCCTGTCAGCGGATTTGCTTCTCCAAGGGTATCCTTTCGCCTGGGGGTTTTCCGCAGCTTCTGCACCAGTTCCCATGTCTCTTTGTCAATAATCGCTTCATGGGTGTTTTCAAAAATCAGCCATTCCTCCTGCGGATTACGAACACTGCCCTTATCCTTATAGGATTCTTTATGAGAACGAAAATTTACAGTATGTCCGATATACTCCGGCTTAGACAGAATTTGCCCCACCATATAACCGCTCCAATTATAGGGGTTGGGAAAGTCTTCTTTGCTTTTCCAAAAGCCGATCCCTTTCTTCCCCAAATAGACAGCAGGAGTTTCCACCTTGTCCTCATACAAAATCCGTGCAATTTCATAAGGACCGATTCCTTCTGCATTCATGCGGAATATCCTGCGTACAACCTCTGCGGCTTCCTCGTCGATCAGCCAGTGGAATTTATCCTTGGGATCTTTTTTGTAGCCATAAATGGCGATGTTTGTGGTCGGTTTGCCAGATTCACCTTTAATCCGAATCGCTGTGCGCTGTTTTCGGCTCAAATCCCGAAGATACCATTCGTTCATGATATTGAGAAACGGAGCAAATTCGTTGCTGTTCTGGTCGCTGCTGTCCACATTATTCGCAATTGCAATAAACCGGATACCATGCTGACGGAAGAACACCTCCGTATAAAAGCCGGTTTGCAGATAATCACGGCCAATGCGTGACATATCCTTCGCAAGTACGGTGCTGACTCGACCTTCCTCAATATCGTTCATCAGCCGTTTCCATGCAGGCCGGTCAAAATTGCCGCCGGAATAGCCATCGTCCGTATAGTGGACGCAATTCTGGAAACCTTGCTGCTGAGCATAGCTTTCCAGATATTTTTTCTGATTCACAATCGAGTTACTGTCCCCAACCTGTTCATCGTCACGGGACAAACGCTCATAAAGAGCTGTGATTTTTCCTTCAGTCTGTTTTACGCTCATGATGCGCTCCTTTCAGACTGACGGCTCATTTGTGGTGATTCCATTATACCACAAGAACCACAAGGATTTGCAGCCTCGTTTTGAATCAGTCTTAAGATTTTATCTTCCATCGTTTCTGTTGCTGTTTTACTGCCGTATACTCTCACCCGATAGATGGTGGAGCCGATACGGCGGTTTATCATATAAAAGCCCTGCTTTTCCTTTTCATTTCCCATAGGCAATATCCTCCGACAAGGTTTCAGCTCTGCATTCCTGCTGTGTAACGCTTTTCTTCGCTGTTTTCATGGTTTTGATAGAACTCCTTTCCAAACGCAAAATGCCCTCCGAAAACCCTTGTGCTATCAGGGTTTCGGAGGGGCAAATGGTTACTTTCGCTTGTTTCTGAATTTCCGTACTCTCGCTGCATTCTGCTGACGGCGGGCAGACTCCGCACACTGTTGGGAACAGTACACCCGCTTTCCGTCAGCCGGAAATTTCTGGCCGCAATACTGACAGGTGCGGACAGGCTGGCTTTCCAGTGACGCTTGCAGCTCCGGGTCATTGGGCAAAACTGATTCCCGAAAGTAGCGGCACATAGCACTGTTTGTGTAGCAGATGCCGAACATGGGACAATCACAGTCCAGCGGCAAGCACCCGTACTCGCTGTCATAGTTGGCGCAAAGTCTTTTGATTAGCCTTTTGATGGAGCGTTTCTCTTTTGAAGTCAGCTCCCTGTTTTGGTTTGACATCATTGTGTTCTCCTTTCTTTCATAAAGTGTAATCAGAATAATCATTTTCGGATTACCTCCTCACTGATAGGAGAAAACAGCGGTGTAAATCGGAACTGTTTTTCAAAAATTAAAAAACAAATTATGCACAGCACAAGTTTTTGAGATAAAATAGGAGTCAGAAGGGAGGCGAAGTCATGGACGAAGAACAGAATGATCTGTGGTTGGAAGAAGAAAGCAAAGAAAATTCAGAAGAAGGCTCCTGGGCAGAATCTATCCTTGACTTTGCCGACTGGAACCAGGACGAGGACACACCTGTCTGCGATGAAGAACTGGAAGAAGCGCTGGCAGAAGAACGGAACGCTGCTTTGGAAAGTGAGCTGGAGCAGGACGAGCATCCTTTAGAAGCAGAGGACGATATTCCAGAAGATGCCGATTCAGCCGAATCGCCCATCAGCCTGAATACGCTCCGACAGCAGATGGATGAAACAGCTGTGGAGCGCATCAGCTTAGCCGCAAGAACAGAGACAGATTTTTCTGTAGTTATTGGGGAAATGGACCGATTGGATCGCAACCGGGAACGCAGAGAGCGGTATCATGAAAATCTTCGTGGAGATGTGCCGCTGGAGTATAAGAAGGCAAACTATGGATTGGTTTTCCCTGAGTGGCTGAATACGCCGGAACAGCAGCTTTTGGGCAAAGGCAGTTTTCTGGACTTGATCTTTGACTGTCCTTATGAGATGCACCAACTGACTGCTGACCCATTTCTCTCCAAAATTGTGGAACGCCTGAAGGACGAACATAAGGAAGTGCTGTACTTTCTCTCCCTGCGGTTGTACAGCACTGCTAAAGTGGCAGCCATGCGAGGGCAATCTGATCGAAATATCCGCAAGCTGCGGGATACTTACACACGAAAATTACAGCATCAGCTATATGAACATCTTTTGCGGAAGAACAGCTTGACCTTGCGGGAGAAAGAATTTGTTGCTCTGTATGCTGCAAGTTTAGAGCAGAGCGGAAAGAGTGCGGCGAAGGTCAAGCGAGAAAATAAAACGCCGCCCCGTAAAAAGAGCGGCTTGACAGAATCCGAAAATTGATTTTATACTTGTAATAGGATTATAATATATCAGATTACACATGGAGGTGAAGCCATGCAGAATCTATTTGCACACGCCAGCTCCTATTGGGTGCGGTACAATCAGTATGAGATAAAGACCGGAAAGAATGGCAGACGATATATCATGGCCGCTCCTGCGGCAGAACCGAAAGTTTACGATCCTCTAAAGGATTCCGAAAAACTGGTTGTGGATGCTCTCAATGTTGGGATGCTCTGTATGGGCCGGAAAAGTGAGGCGGTCATTGAGCAGGCTGTACTGGAATTTGTTCATCAGTATGGGCTGCTGGGGCTGATGACCGCACTGCCTACCACACCGTCCTTTATGGACTATGAGGCAGTTTATCTCCCGAAAAACAGATTTATAAAAGCAGAATCCATGCAGACAGAAGCATTTTTGTCTTTATTCTATCCTTTTGAAAAATTAGATGTGGTAAAAGAAGGCATTCAGTCAAGCTGGAATATCAATCAGGACAGAGCGATGATGGCGCTTGCTATGACCTTTGCCGAGCAGCCTATGGCGATGAATATGCAGTTTCAGCGTCAGTATGCGGAACCGTATGAATGGATCGTGCAGCAATTCAAGGATTGGGCATTTACGCTGACCAGCAGCTTTTTGTTTTACCATGACTACGACCAGCTGGATGAGGCATCCAGAAACACCTATCGTATGGGCATGGCTGCTTTTGGAGGAATTGCACCGACTTATCATATTGCCCTGTTTGACAAGCCCGTAACCAGCCCCACGATTGTCTGGGACTTTCACTCGCTTCTAACGGCAATTCAGCTCATGTTCAGCTTTATGCTGACTGATGAGGAAAAACCGCTGCGGCTCTGCGAACACTGCCAGAAGGCTTTTGTCGCCAGCCGAGCCAATAATGTATTTTGCAGCCCACAGTGCAAAAACCAGCATAATGTGTATAAGAATCGGGCAAAGAACCGGGATACAAAGAATGGTCTATAATTTGTCAAATGATTTGCAACTGTTAGCAACAACCAGTTGCTTTATTAGTGGCATATAGGATGATACACTATTTGCAAGGAGGCGATAAGTGTGGAAACAAAAACAGTTATTTATGAATTACGAACAAAACACGGACTATCCCAGGATGAATTAGCAGAAAAAGTATTTGTTACCAGACAAGCTGTTTCTCGTTGGGAAAATGGAGAAACTGTTCCAAATACAGAAACCTTAAAGCTGTTATCAAATGTGTTTGATGTATCAATAAATACTCTCTTAGGTTCTCCGAGGAAATTATTCTGTCAATGTTGTGGAATGCCGCTTGACGATTCCATCATTAGCAAAGAGTCCAACGGAGATTTTAACGAGGATTATTGCAAATGGTGCTATTCGGAAGGTCAGTTTGCGTATCAGTCAAAAGAGGCATTACTGACTTATCTTGTTGAACATATGCCCAATCCTGATAATTTACAAGACGAGGAAAGACGTATACAGTTTGATTTGTTTCTTTCTCAGTTGAAGCATTGGAAAAAATAAAAAGAGGACGCTTTCGGCAACAGTAATTGCTGAAGCGTCCCTTTCGTCTATTTTATGTTATACTTCATATACCAGTTCATACAGTACAGTTTCCTCCGCCCGGTTATGGATACTGTTTATGCGGCGCACCCATTCCATCTGATCTGCCGCTTTCAAGGCTTCTGTGACACCTTCCTGTTTTCTCATAGCAGCTATCATCACTTCCATACGAGCATTACAGAGCTTGTCGATCTCGGCCAGGTGATTCCAGAGCTGCCCTTCCATTATGAGATCTGAGTAACGGGCAGGATCATGCTCTTTCAAAAAGTTTCGCCGCATCCGACCATATTTGCCGAGTTGATTCTCCTCCTGCTCTGGAAGTTTTATGTTTGGGATAAGATAATCCCCCTCCTGACGGTATGTGCCGCCCATTGCTTCAAAGATAGATTTCATGACGACCTCCTTTGTGTGTTTTGGTTTCGGCAGTTATTGGGATATTTTAACTCCTTTCCTATAACTGCTTTTCAATTCACCACAAATGAGCCGCAGTCATATGTATTAGATGGCAGAAACTACCCTTTACATAGTAACTCTTGATAATAAAAGGAGTTATTATCTGATATACTTTTAATATTCCTCCGAAAATCATATTTCTGGAAACATTTTTCACTCTGCCTTTTTGCATTTTATTCTCCCATATTTTTCAGAATTGCTCATTACGTATTCGCTGTAAAGGACGCTATTTCATCAATAGTTGCCCACATTTCTTCTACCGTCTCAGAATAATAGTCTGCTACTTTTGGAACTCTGGCATCTCCATACCACAAAGTTAATATTGATTTTACTCCGGCATTTTTTGCACTTTTTATATCATTATAGCCGTCACCTATCATGACGGTATTCTCCGGGTCTGCCCCCAAAGCTTCCATTGCTTTCAGAATTGGCATCGCCGAGGGTTTGGGTTCTGGAACATCATCACCGCAAATCAATACATCAAACAGATCATCACATTGAAAGTATTTTAATATTTCCACCGTGCGGTAATGATCCTTTCCCGTACATAATGCAGTTTTGTAGCCATATTTCTTAAGTTTACGAACCAGCTTCATGGCTTCCCAGTTGACCAAAATCTTATCAACAGATTCGCTACTGATTCTCCGAAACGATGCTGCCATCGCAGCTGGAAGCCCCATTTTTTTTAGCATCCCATTAACAGAATCACCAGTATGCTTGATGTACTCTTCATAAGACGGACAATGGTCATCTCCGACTACTTCTTTATAGCTGCCAAAAAAAGCAGCTTTCTGGACTTCGCTAGAATCAATCAGGCAACCGTCCAAATCAAAAATCAGATATAAACTTTTATTCACAATTTCCCCTCCATCCCATAATCATTTTTTTGTTCATAGTAAGCATTGGATCCATGCTTACGCATAAAATGCTTGTCCAGAATATGGTGAGGAGCTGGCTTCGCATTTGGCGAAATCATGCGGATACAAATTGCCATCTTTGCAACTTTCTCAATAACAACAGCATGGTATACAACCTGTGCTGCATCCTTTCCCCACGCAAACGGACCATGGCTACGGCAGAGCACGCTGGAAACAAACAGCGAATTCAGGCTGCGATTCTGGAATGTTCGGTAAGTAAGATTTCGTGTACAGGGAATTGCACCAATTTCTCCAAATGCTTTAAAAAACTCAATATGCGTTTTGGTGTCGGAAGACAGATTTAAGCTACCATCCACAATATGACCATCCACATCAACAACGACCATGTCCTTTGCAGACAAATCCTCATACGCCACACCAGATGGTTTAATCGCGGCAAGACCTCTTTAAACTTTTTCCTTTAATTCTTCCAACATCACTATGCCATCTCCTATGTTTATTTTAAAGCCTTACTATATTCGCTTTGAGTAATAAAATGAATCTCAAACTCCGGATTTGTCTGCACAATATCCGCAATCATTTCTGTATTTTCTCTTGTCAGTTCTTGTCTGTCCTTATCCTCAACGCCTGTTTCCAAATCGTTTTTATAGAACGTGTCACCTGCTGAACGGTACCCATCCAGTCCAGCTACATATACCCCTTCCACGCCGCAACGTATCAGAAGTCTAAGCAGCAGGATGGCGGAGCTATCCAGATTTACCCATCCGAATTTAATCAGAGAGCTATAGTTTACAACCGTGGTATCTTCTTCAATTGCGCCCTGAATATTCGATGTAACAATAACCTTCGTCTCAGGGGCACACTCCTGAAATTTTCTAAGATTATATCGGTTTGTGCTGCTATAGAATATGTAATCCAACTGATATCCGCTGATCACATTATTGACTGCGATGACCATCGTCTTCTTCTCATCGATAAATTTTTGAATGTGCTCCTTTTCTGCTGCCACCGATTTACCTGGTGCAAGCAGCAGAATATTGCGGTTCTTGAATGTATTGCTCAGCTTTTCTAATGCCAGGGCATCAGCCACGGGATTGTCAAAATACTCTACATAGAGCTTTTCCAGCAGAGTGTAATCATACTTTTTCTTCTGAACATCGTCCAACAGTTCAATAATGCCACGCAAATCCTTTGACTTAATATTGTGACGCTTTAAAAGCTGCTTCACATTGAAGGTATGGGCATTATAAATTCCGGCAATAAAGTAAGGAATGCTGTATCCCCAGGAGGTCACCTCCTGTGCTGATGCAATAACAGTATCAATTAAATCCAACAATTCGTCAATATTGTACTTTTCCTCATGCTTCTTATTGATAAACTGTGCAATCAATTCCGTATGGGCATTTCCCGCACTGCGACCACAGCCAAACAAAGAAGCATCCACCACAACATCCCGGTGGGCGCTCATCTTGTTGATATAACTCTGGGCATTTGCATCTGCCAGCATCAGGTTATTATGGGCATGGAAGCCCAGCAAAATATCCTTGGAGAGGTATTGGTCCGCAAGACCGGTATAGTGAAGCATATCTTCTTCATACATTGCGCCAAAGGTATCCACAACAGAATACGCCAAAGGTTTGAACTCATTAACTTTTTCTATAAAGTCAATAATCTCCTCATCGAAAAAACCCATTGTATCTACATGCTGAACGCATACTTGATACCCCTTGGCACGAATCTGTGCTGCATAATCCAATACCAACCCAATCTCATTCTTCTTAAAACACACCCGGATTGCATCTATGGATCTTCCATCATACTCAGAAAGATACTTCAGGTCATACCGGCCATAGTCTACCAAAGCTACATATGTTTTTCCTTTCTTCTTATTCTTCAGGAAAGGAATGATATCTTCTACTCTCTGGAAAGATGTACTTCCTTTGATATAGTCTGCATTCTTCAAAAAGCCACATTCTATAATATCCACATTTGCCATCTCAAGACCATGAATCATCTTGTGGATGTTCATCTCTCCCCACATCAAATTATCAATAGGGGCTTCCCTCAAGGTACAATCCAATAACTGCAATCTGCCCATAAATCGTACTCCTTTCTTTATTTGATTAAGCCAAGTACATTCGCTCTCTTGCCGTCCGGCATTTCCATAAGAGCCTTAGCCAGTTTCTCATCGCTTAACTGTGAAATCATCTTTCCGAGAACATAGTGGTATACTGCCTCACCATCCTTCGAATTGATACCCTTTGCCATCATCGCATCATCATCCATGTGATACTGCATTCTGGCAAGCAGATAATCAAAGATGGTATCAATATCGGTAGATGTCTTCAAATTTACCTCCATGCCATAGGGATTATGACCGAAATAGTAATGCCACTCTCTCATACTTGCTTTAGGTGCAAGTTGAATACCGTCGGTGAAGAAATACAGCTTGTCCAGATCCTGCGAATTTCTATGTTCTGGCCCCCACTTAAAGGTGTATGGCTTCATGTCCTTATCCAGAAGGTAATGGTGATACTCCATCACAGTGATTAGGGAATCATAGCCCTCTTTGAGCTTCTCAAAATAGGTCTTGCAGCCCTTTCTGTAGACATCTGCGCCTACCATTGGAGAAGTGCAGCAAGCCCACATAACATGATCCTCTCTGGCTTCACCAGTGATGTAGTACAGGAAATCCTGGAAAGGAAGTGTCTCTGCAGAATATTCATAAGGACGCTTAATTGCTCTGGCACCTTCCTTATCTGCCATTGTAAGGATGTCATCATCCTCAGAGGATACGATTACCTCAGTGATCGCATCCACCTGCTTCAGCTGACGGATTTTGTGGACAAGGAGGTTGGATTCACCAAACTCCAGCGTATTTTTGCTTGGCAGACGATTGCTCATGCCTTTTGCCGGGATAATTGCAGTAACTTTCTCGCTCATAAACTTCTCTCCTATTATTCTTTATTTTTGAAGAAATCACGCTTTTGGCGCAACTCATCATCGCTCATATTCCACCATTGCATCTGCTCCAACGATGCAATTTTCTCATCATCAAAACGGTATTTGATGATTTTTGCAGGAACACCGACTACAACTGCATAAGGTGGCACATCCCTGGTAACCACAGCACCGGCTCCAACTACCGCACCGTTTCCAATGGTTACTCCATCCAGAACCGTGCTATTACTACCGACCCAAACATCATGTCCAATGTTGACTGGGTTGGGAATATCGTTGTAAAAATCCCCAGCATCCGGCACCTTTAAATACAGTCTGGATGAAGTGGACATATGATAGATCGGATGCTCAAACATACCAATGTGGCAGTTTGTGCCAATGGAACAGAAATTGCCTATATTGGCACTTAGAATTTCGCTTTCCTTCTGCACATAGGAATGGTATCCCATTGACACATAGTCACCTATAAAAACATCCGGTGCAATTTCAGATGTTGGGGTGAGTTTTGCCTTAAATGACACATTTGTAGAATATATCACCCGCCCCCCGAAATGTTTTTTTAGTTTTTTCAGGCGTAGTGTCCTGATCAGTCTCGACGGAATCAGACTCGTTACGATTTCCAACATTTTACTACCTTCCTTTTATTGTTTTGTATTACGCTTCATCTCGCATTACTTCTAATGCGTTTTTTCAAAACCTATAGCTTTCGTATTCTTATATACAAAACAGGGCATCTGGCAATCAGCCAAAGCTCCAGTTTGAATTTTGGGGAAAACTCTGGAACCCTTTTTATCCTGCGAATATTCCCTTTATGATCCCAGAGCGCATACATATTTCTGTTCATTTACAGCGGCGGGTTGAAGTCCACTTGTAGTTTTTCTGGAAGCAGAGGAAGGCATCCAGTATATCATGATGATCTGTCAGCTCTACGCCCTGAAAAACATCCACATTACCACTCCCCTCTGCATTGTCAACTTTTCTTCTGCACTGGACAACATCCGCCGTATGTTCAACAGCTGTAGTCAGCATGAATGTAATCGTGTTTTTTAGTGCAGCATTACGGGCAGCGGATACGCCTTTGGAGGACTGCAAACAGTTGAGCCGATGATCATTTTCCTTCCACGCAAGGCATTTCGCCCAAGAAGCATCCTCTGAGCCGTTTTCAACCAGCAAAAGTTCTAAGTTCTTATAGGTATTCCCAAGGATGCTCTGTACACATCGATCTATTATATTTTCATTGTTATGAACCGGTAAATAGCACTTACTAACTCCATTTACTTTATTACATCCCTGCCGTTATATAATGCAACCAGGAATTTCAGGTTTAGATTGGCAATCCGATACTTGATACCTTTGACTTCTCTTTTCGCCTGACTTCTATACACTTCCCTATACTGTTTCTGAAGTATTTTGTATTCCTCTTCTTTTAAGATTTTCTGATATTGGTTGGCAACATATATAATACGGTCAAGCGGCTGTTCCATCTTCTTATATATTTGTTCCATGCCACCGACCTGGGATAATGCATAGACAAGTATGTCGTTATATTTTTTCTTCTCTTCCTTAGCAAATTCGGACACAGAATAAAACTCATGGAGCAAGGCACATAGCCATCTGAATGCCCATTCTTCCTCACAGCGAAAATCCCGTCTGCATATATCCAGTGCTTCACTGATCGCCTGTATATTATCAACTCTATATTTAGGTTTAATATCATGTGAATCAGAATCGTTGCGCACTAAATAATCGTACAAATTTCGGTTACAGAAGGCGATTATCTTTGCTTTTTTTAATGCAGCAAGCTGAACAATATACTCTTCTGCCTTCCGTCCCACAGGGAAACGAATATCCTGCAATATATCTGCACGATACAGCTTGCCCATGACAGCAACCGCTTGCTCCATAAAATACGTTACGGCATCCTCTGCACTCAAACAATACACGTCACCTTTGTCTTTTAAGAAAAATGGTTTTGGAATAACCGTATTTCCTTTATGATTCTGTGGATAAATCACAGATATATCCGCATTATTAACCAACGAAATCTCTACTAGAACAGAAATACATTCCGGCTCTATCCAGTCATCACTATCTACGAAAAAAATCCATTCTCCTTTTGCCGTATCAAGCCCAATATTCCTTGCCGAAGACTGCCCACCATTCTCTTTATGGAGTACCTGAATGCGACAGTCTCGCGTAGCCCACGCATCACAAATTTCAGGGCAGCGATCAGAACTACCATCGTCAATCAGAATCAATTCAATATTCTGATATGTTTGTTCTACAATACTGTTGATACATTGATCCAGATAAGCCTCTACTCCATATACCGGAACAATGATACTGACCAATGGATTTCCCTTTATCATCCTTACGATTCTCCCCACACTTTAAAAAACTTCTGATACTGATTTACGCCCTCATCTGCTCCAAATATCTCCTGCTTAGTAGCTTTCTGCCATTCAAGACACGCCGCATAATTTTCTCTCGCATTAATTACCACTGCTTCCAGTTCATCGGCATTAGAGAAGGTCGTATCCGTCAAACTCGTGAACATATTGGGCTCTTGCGTTGCATACCGAAAGGAGATTCTTTTCTTGAACAGCATATCCGTATACATTGTCGAGATATAAGTAATATAAAAATCTGGAATCATTTCAAACTCCTTCAAATCATCGCAAATAACATCCGTATCAGATAAATATTTAGCATACTCTTCCCGTTTATTGCTGGGATGAAAACGGATGTAACATTTTAACTCCAGATGTTCAGCCACTTGGTGTGCTGACTTGAGCATAGCTAGGTTATTCTTGAAATTATCCAGCCCGTCAAACACAATTCCGATCTTACTGAGAACATTCGTCTTTTCATATTCAAATTGGAATCCAGCATACTTCATAGGACCAACTACAACAATCTGCTTTTCCGAAATACCACATTGGATAGCATTTATCTTACTCAGCATACTGTTTGCCAAGTAATAATTACTACAAAAACCGGCAAAAATCTCATTTCCATTACCATGTTGTAATGTTGCAGTAGGGTAATTTTGTGTTATTGCAAGCTGAGTGAGGGCGTTATCAATACTCCACTGATCGCAAAAAGTCACGACTTTCTCACACCTAAACTTCTTTATAGCATTGATAAAGAAGTTTGCTTGATTGACAGATCTAAATACAGATACAGCCATGTCCAAGCTAATCCATCTATCACGGACAATCGCATTCAGCCTGTTGGCCCAGATAAAGATAAAAGGCAATTTAATGATATTTCTAATGGATAACTTTGTGCTTTTTCGATCAATCAAAAACAGAGTAGAATTCCTTGCTTGGGTTGCAGTATTTTCAACACACTGCAAATAATCTGGCCGCATATACTGATTTCCAGTAAATATGAAAGCTATTTTTCCAGTTCCAATTACAGAACTTCGGACTTGAAAATCAAAAACAGATGCTGCCAGGCGCTTGAGAATACTTCTCTTATCTATAGAAATCCGTCTCATAGCCAAGCAAAAGATATAGTCCGTCAACAATAAATCTGACTTCATCTTGCTATGCAACTTTACCTTTTTAAAGGAATTGCACATATCTTTGAATTCTTCATAATCGAATCCATTTTGAAAAGAAAAACATTTTTTCATTTCCGCCATCTTACCTCTCCTTCAAAATCTTTTTGCCAGTACGGATTATAAATCCTTTCGACATGAACGCCATCAAAAAATTATGTATATTTATAGCATCAACATAACGAGAGCGCATATAGCTGTCATCTTTTCTCATGATGTCAAATTCGTTATTCAAACATATAGATAAAAACTCTCTACATTGTAAACGGAAACAACTATACCTAACATCTTCCTACAATAATACTAACTTTCATAAATTATCTACTCCATTCTATCTATTTGCACCAGAACGTATTTCAAAAAACCGCCACTGCAAACCTTTTCTTTCATATTCAACACATTATTACGATAGCTCTGGTACAAGTGTTCATGGCTTTTTAGTGCTTCTTCCAATTCATCTAAAGATGATATACCAAACCCAAGAGCATTTTCTTCGATGAGTGAGCATAATGCTGCTTCCTTCCAAATTACAACAGGAATTCCCGCAGCAATATAAAGTGACACTTTATGTGGGTTATTGATTCGCAAATATTTACCATAGCTGCCTGAGCATGTCTCAGTTGAACTTCCATCCCACACAAGACCATATGCACCATATAAATTAGCAATCAATTCATCCGGCTTAAAACTGCCGTGATAAGTCGCATTGTCCATTTGCATTTTATCAACAGCATAATTCGAGCCGTAGAGAGAAAGCGCAAATTTATGTTTATCCTTCTTTATCTGATATAAGTATCCGGCTTTGCTCTCCAACAGATTCCCAGCAACAATTACAGTTGATTTATCTTCAGAAATGGTGGCCGGAGTACCATCATAAAGATAGTCGAATAAATCCAGCGAAATATATTCCACTGAAAGGTTCTCCTTTTGTAACGTCCTAATCATGAACGGATTATGGCAAATCAGGTAGTCAGAACTGCCAAGCAATGACAGTTCCAGTACTTTCATACCATCTACGCCCTTATCCCCCAATGGGATGTCTCTCAAGTAATCAATGTCGTGAATCAAGGTAGCAATTCTAATCTTTGATTTGCACCGCTTCAGAATGCGGAATATGTTTTTCATCAAAAGCCGGTTGAGCGGATATTGCATTAAGACAATGTCTCCATCCACCAGCCTATTCCGAAGGCTATATGTTGCAATAACACCGGAAATGATATCCTGTACTCTTGTTCTTACTTGATTGCTTTCATAAAGAGGGATTAGTTTATAACCACACTCCTGAGAAACACGAAGAACGTCATTCCCTGCCTTTGATCCTGCATTATTTTGACCGTTTGCACCCACTACTGATAGTATATATTTTCCCATGTCTCAAGCCTCGATTCCTTCTCTGTTGTTAGCCAGCATCGGCAAAAACATCAGCATATAAATAGCAAAGATTCTCAAATTAAAGTAAGTTCCGGCGGTCAGACCAAACACAATCATAATAACAACCAACATCCTCGGCAGCCTATGATCAGTTGTTCCATCCATAAACTCATAATGGAGGAGAGAGCGTAACATCGCCACATAAAGACCAATTCCAATCAGTCCATAGTAAACAATGAAATAACCCAAGTCAAAATCCACAAGAAAGCTGGAAGACAAAGAGTAATCAAACGGACCATAGCCAATCAGATAATTCCACGGCTGCATTTGTTTTATCAAATTGGTAAATATACTGATCTTGCCGCCAAAGGAATTACTCATGCCCTCATTTACTTTAAACAGTCTCAGATCATCCAAAATACCAGAACCTATATTTCCAGTTAGATTCATGAATAAGACGAAGATCAGAAAGAAGAACAGCATTGTTCCCAGAAAACGCATTGCATATCCTTGATTTGCTCTTCCTTCTGTAAACAAATGATAAATAAGAATCACCACACCTAAAACAAAACCTGTGCGTGATCCTGCCAACACGAACCCAATAATGCAAAGTAGATAAACTACAATATTTCTCATAAAGCCACAGCCATATTTTCGGGATACAACCAAGTGACTGCCCAGACACGCAACAAGGAAACACGCAAATACATTTGGATTCACAAAAATTGAACCACAACGAAAACTGGATAATACAGTAAATTGTGTGTTGTAAAATTGAATACTATCGCCATAGAAGTTCTTCAGTATTGTATTCATATCAATAACTTTGGTAAACTGCAGTATGGCAACAACTACAGACAATGTTAAGAGCATATTCCAGATAGATATATATTTTCTAATATCTACCTTGGAACGCATTATTATCTGAGCAATCAAAATATATATAATGCCTCTCTCAATCTCTTTTACTGCATAACGACTGCTCCCCAATGCAGAGAATCCGCCAAATATGGAAAGTACCATGTATACAATACCCATTCCAGCAATTACAACGAACAACTTTGTAATTTGATTCATGTATAGGGCTACTTTTCCCTCATGTGCCATCATGTACAGCAGAACAATTGCAAGCACCATAGTAATGGGCATGAGAAATCTGTTAACCAGGAAAAGCACCACAACAATTGATAGAAATGTATATATAAAATTATTATTGTTTCTTACCATTATCGTGCCCCTCCATTATCCTGTCTCTTCACTATACATACTTCCATCAACTGCGCCAGTGCCGCAGCATTGTCCTTAACAAAATATCTTGCATTTGCATATTCCTTTGCCACATCCCTTGCATACAAGCAATCAGACAATAATACCGGTGCACCGACTGACATAGCTTCACATATCGGCAAACCAACCGTTTCAAGGTAAGACGGGAATAGCAATATCGACTGTGCATACCAGTCGCTCATCTGCTCCCGATTTTGCTGTCCTACCCACAAGAAATCCATATCACAATCCACTGCTTCTTCCTGTATCCTGCTGATTCTGGAATTTTCGTTTCCTTTTAGCGTAAACACACATCGAAATTGTGTGATACCTTTTTGATATAGCAGCTTTGAAGCCTCCAATATCACATCATGATTCTTAAACCTTGCATCACTTGCAGGATAAAAGAACGTACATTTATCCGCCGGTGACCAAATTACATCCTCAAATAAATTTATCTCCGGAAATACGACCTGAACCTTTGTTTCAGATATTCCTGTCTGACGGACAACTTCATTTTTCATCCAGTTAGTCTGAACAATCACAATATTTGCTCTCTTGATAGATTGTTTGATCATCGATCCAATCAGATTTTGATAAATCCACAGTTTTTTATCCTCATCAATGCTAAATCTATGTTCAGAAAACGGCAAAGCGTTATGGATATAAACAGTCTGTGGCAATTTACAAAATGGAATATCCGTATTCTGTAAGGATAGAATCTGCTCAATCTTATAGTCGCAAAGGTATTTTTTAACACCTATATAATCAAACCACAACCTATGCAACCATGTTTTTTTTACTTCCGGAACATTGATCACCGTAATATTATCGGTATTCTCCAGTGTATGTTTGCCTAACAGATACACATACTGGTTCTCTTTGTCCTCTTTATGAATGCCGTAAAACCAGTTCAGTACGGTCACTGCACCGCCATTTTCGGCGGCGACATCATACACTAGAATCCTCATTTATTTTCTCCAAATCATTTTATTGACAATGCCCGAATAGCTCTGAATGATCTTAATGACCTTTGTAGACACAGCTCTGTCCTGATAACACGGAACTTTCGCTGCTAGATCGCCATTGGCATACATTGCCGTTACAAGTTCAACTGCCTGCAATACCTGTTCTGTGCTAATCGAACCAATTGTAAACACGCCCTGATCCATAGCTTCCGGTCTTTCCGTAGAGGTACGCACCGATACTGCCGGGAATTTGAAATATGCACCCTCCTCCGGCACCGTTCCGCTATCTGACACAACACAAAAAGCATTTTGCTGCAGCTTGTTGTAATCAAAAAATCCGAGTGGTTGATGCTGAATGACCCTTTTATCAAAAATAAACCCACGCTGCTCAATATATTTCTTACTTCTCGGATGGCAAGAGTAAAGAATAGGCATATCGTATTTCTCTGCCATCGCATTAACTGCATTCATAAGAGAAAAAAAATTCTCTTCGATATTTATATTTTCTTCCCTATGTGCAGACAAAAGAATATATTTTTTCGCCTCTAATCCCAAGCGCTTCAGCACATCACTGCTGTCGATTTTTTCCTTATGATCTGTCAAAACTTCCGCCATAGGCGAACCAACCACAAATGTGTACTCTGGTTTTGCACCACTATCAAGTATGTACCGCCGTGCGTGTTCTGAATAACAGAGATTAATATCGCTCGTCACATCAACGATGCGACGTATAACTTCTTCCGGCAGATTCTCATCTTTACAACGGTTTCCGGCTTCCATGTGAAATACTGGTATCTTCAATCTCTTGGCAGAAATAACACAGAGGCAGGAATTGGTATCTCCCAAGACAATAATTGCATCGGGTTTTACTGCACTCATCAGCTCATAGGATTTGGAGATAACATTTCCCATTGTCTGACCAAGGTTTTCTCCTACAACACCCAGATAATGATCTGGCTCTTTCAAGCCAAGATCATCAAAGAAAATCTTATTCAGCTCGTAATCATAATTCTGACCTGTATGTACAAGAATGTGGTCAAAATACTGGTCAGCTTTTTTTATTATTGCGGACATCTTAATGACTTCCGGACGAGTGCCTACAATCGTCATCAATTTAAGTTTGCTCATATCGTTTCCTCTCTCATCATATGTCTCTCACAATTCATAGTGCGGATACATCTCTTTATGTGCTCTCATCCATAATGCCATTTCCGCAACCATCTGTTCATAATTCGGTATCTCAAAATCGTCCCCCAACTTGGACGGAACAAGGGACTTGTCTGCAACTATGCCCTCTACCGGATTGATTGTTACAGAATTATCCCTCAAGTATTTATTGAACAGTTTCAACAATTCGTATTTACTGATAGAGTTATGAGGAACCGCATTATATAAGCCGCCCATGCGTTCTTTCGCTACATACTCCATTGTTTTTGCCAGTTGAACAGTTGTCTGTCCTGTCCACATTGCTTTTGTGAATCCATTAATGGTGCCACTTTGCTTCATAAACCAGCTCAATAATCCAATACCGCTTGCCTTAATATCCGGACCTACAATTGAATTACGAAGTGTAATATTCTTGTCATCATTTAACTCACCAAGCGCCTTTGTCCGATCATAAAAGGTTTTTCCATCTGGAAAATCAGACTCTAAATAATTTCCCTTTTCTCCAGAAAATACACAGTCTGTACTCATATGAACTACCTGTATCGATGTTCCCTCTGTTATTCCCGCCAAATAGTGCGGCAGGTAAGAATTCAGAAATACTGCACCAGGTTTGTTATTTTCTGCGAATTGATTTAAAAGTCCGACACAGTTGATGATACTATCAAAATTTCCTGAATCTATAACTTCTTTTAACTGAACCGTATTATATGCATCACCAATGACACTATCAAAATATAAAGATTTCTCCCTTGCATATCCTAATACTTCGTGTCCAGTTTCTTTCAAATAGACAGCAATTGTATTTCCTGCCATACCATTGCTGCCAAGTATTAAAAATTTCATAAATATTTGCTCTCCCTCTGCTACATAGTGTTTTTTTAGGTCTCACTTTTCTCTATTATTTATCTTCACTCACAGTGCACTATCACTCTACAGCTCGCTACCTTTTTGCAGTTCCTCTCTGATATATGCCAACTCTAGCAGTTTTTCTTTTACCTGCTCCACAGAAAGAAGATCCGTATTATTTGAATTAAATTCCGTTAATGTATTCCGCTCTGTATCTCCGTGAATAAAATACTTATCATAGTTCAAGCCACGCTTGTCACACGGAACTCGGTAGAAATTCCCCATATCAATAGCATGTGCGCATTCCTCATTGGTCAGGAGTGTCTCATACATTTTTTCGCCATGTCGGATACCGATAATTTTAATATCTTCTTTTTTGCCGCCAAACAAATCACACACTGCCTCTGCCTGAACCCCAATCGTACAAGCCGAAGCTTTCTGCACCAAAATATCTCCTCTTTCTCCGTGTTCAAATGCAAAAAGGACCAAAGAAACCGCATCATCCAGAGACATAATAAAACGAGTCATGCCAGGATCTGTTAATGTAATAGCGTTCCCCTTACGAATCTGCTCGATCCAAAGTGGGATGACGCTGCCACGGCTACACATAACATTTCCATATCGGGTGCAGCAGATTTTTGTTTTGCTTATCGTGCGGCTCTTCGCCACAATGACTTTTTCCATCATGGCCTTGGAAGTACCCATTGCGTTGACCGGATAAGCAGCCTTGTCCGTTGACAGGCAGATAACAGTTTCTACACCATCGTCAATTGCCGCAGTCAACACATTTTCTGTTCCAAGAACATTTGTCTTAACCGCTTCAATCGGGAAAAATTCACAGGATGGAACTTGCTTTAGTGCCGCTGCATGAAATATGTAGTCTACGCCGTGCATAGCACTTTTAATAGATTGTATATCTCGGACATCACCAATATAAAAGCTGATTTTATCTGCAACTTCCGGCATTTTTGTCTGAAACTCATGACGCATATCATCTTGTTTTTTCTCGTCACGGGAGAAAATACGAATTTCACCGATATCTGTTTTGAGAAAGCGGTTCAACACTGCGTTTCCAAAGGAACCGGTGCCACCGGTAATCATTAAGGTTTTATCTTTGAATAAGGACATATTTAGTTCCTCCTCTTATTTGTTTAAATGCTTCACAATAGCTTTATATCCTACTTTCGGCGTATAATTCTCTTCTAAATATTTAAGTCCGTTTTCTTTCATTCTTGGATCAATATCTAAGTTAGCAATATGCTCCACCAGTCGCACAAAATTTTCTATCTTGTCACTGGTGCATTGCCATCCAAAACCATTATCTTCAACGATATCTCCAACATCTGTTGCCGGATCAGTACAGGTCAGCACCGGAATCCCCGCCTGTATGTATGCTAATAATCGAGACGGTGTATTCGGAACTGTAAATCTATAGTCCAAGAAAATAATGCCACAATCACAGCAGGCAATCATTGAATCATATTCCTGTTTTGGCAATTGCCCCATCACTCTAACATGGGAGCAGCTTTCTTTTTCGACATACTCATCGAGATAATGCTTCTCCGTACCGCTTCCTACGACTAGGAAGTAGACATTTTTCATATCCTTACACGCTTCAAGACACTTCACGATAAAAGGCACATCCTGTGGTCTTCCAAGGTTTCCGCCATAGACAAAAATTTTCTTATCTACAGGTAACCCATATTTATTGCGCACCTCTTTCTTTCCATTATCAGGCAGCGATAAATCATACCAATCAGAACAGTTGGGACAAAACTCAATGATTTTCTTTTTATCCAACTCGTTATGTTCTTTCACATATCGTATATTTGCTTCTGATGTACAGCCAATCACATCTGAGAGCTTGTAGAGTTTTTGTTCTTTCAGGCTGAAATACTTATAAATCACGCCCTTAAGTCCAGTTTTCTTTAAGATCCCCAAATCAATGGAATTCTGGGGAAAGATATCCTTGAGCATGAGATAACTCAAAGCTTTGTCCCTTTTCTTGATATACGCAACAACTCTGGCTAATGTCACTGGCGGAGTAGAATACAGGACTAAATCAAATTTTGTGTTGGAATAGTATTTTTTTATAGCATTTATGAACTGCTGCTCTAGTAAGACTGTAGCAATACCCTTTTCAATAAGGTTGGTTTGCTGAATATTTCCTGTCCTAACTTTTAGAATTTCCCAGGAATCCTCTTTTACAATATGTGTCTTCTTATTATTCTTTCGTTCAATCGGAGACACAACATAAACAATATCTCCCCTTCTGACAAACTCTCTTAGAAGGTCTGGATATATTCCACGGTTTTCAAGATTCGTAAAACCCAATAATGTTAAAAATAGTATTCTTCTCATCGCAATGCTCCCAATATGAATTTCAAAATATCGTCCATCTTACAAATCACCCCAAGTCTCCACGGTGGGAATACCACGGGATTTCAGGTGCTTGTTACATCTCAAACTTATCAAAGCAGAGGTGCGCCGTCTCCTCATAAGAAACCAGCAGCTCCACGCCAACGGCCGCAATCTCCGCCCGATGCTTGGAGAGGATCTCAATTTCCGGGTCAATAAAGGTGGCAACCAACTGAATCTGCTCTTTTTGCAGATGCCCAGCAGCGTTTCGATGTACTCCGGTACGTCAATCCGTGGCACCAGGTATGCCTTATCTGCCAAAGACGCCGCCAGTGCATAGGGCTATTGTCCGTCGAAATGATTTTCGATCCGACTTCAACGGACTGCTTGAAATCCTTGATCAACTCTCCTCGGCGACCAACACTGCACATTAAAATGTTCATGCCGCAATCCTCCTTTCAGAGAACACAGCATGGAGGCAAACGCTACTGCATTTTGCCCCCTCCCTACGCGATGATTTTTGCAGGGGTACCTACATATGTACCTTCAATAAACAAATTCTCAACTACCACTGTTCCTGCTCCTATCGTACAATTACTACAAATATCTATATTATTCTTCACCACAGCGCCAATGCCGATATGGGTATTATCGCCTACATGAACAGTGCCTCCAAGTGCAGCATTGGGAGATATATGGACGAAATCTCCCAGCACATTGTCATGCTCCACAATTGCACCAGAATTAACAATGCAATGCTCGCCAATTGTTACTTCGGCATTAACGATCGCGCCAGCCATAACGACGGTTCCTTTACTAATCTGAACTCCCAATGCAATCTGTGCCGATGGATGAATCAGCTTCACCCAATTGACATCGTGGCTCTCTGCAATTCGTCTGCGGATTGCATTGTTGCCAACAGCAATCACGAAATCGGTCTTGCCATCATTCAGTCTTTCTAAATCTTCGGATGTGCCTACAATTGGGAAACCAAGACATTTGCCTGTGGCATTATCATCCAGAAAGAGTATGTTCTCGTATTCGTTTTTCAGACCGATGTCAGCAATCACTTTCCCATGACCGCTAGCACCGAGAATTACCAATGTATTCATCCAACTGTTTCCTCTTCAGGCACTCCCATAAATTCTTCCATTGTAGCGGAAGTTTCGCTATTAATGCCCTCTCGTTTCAAGACCACCGCAACCGTTTTGAACAGAATCTTCACATCAAGCCAGAGGCTCATGTGCTCCACGTAGTAGACATCTTTCTCAAACTTTTCTTCCCAAGTCAGACTGTTTCTGCCGTATGCCTGTGCATACCCGGTTAGACCTGGCTTAACCTCATGCCGTCTAAGTTGTCTTTGGTTATACCTTGGGAGATATTTCATAAGTAATGGTCTGGGTCCTACACAACTCATACAGCCATTAAGGATACAAAACAATTCTGGCAGTTCATCTAAACTTGTACTACGCAGCATCTTTCCAAAACCAGTAAGGCGTTTTTCATCCGATAGCAGGTTTCCGTTTTCATCTTTTTCATCGGTCATCGTCCGAAATTTGTACATATTAAATATCTTGCCATACAGACCCGGACGCTCCTGTTTGAATATTACCGGTGAACCCAATTTGATTTTCACCAGAATAGCAACAAGCAACAACACTGGTGACAACACAAGAATTGCACATAACGAAAGAATAAAATCTAATGGGCGTTTTATATATTTCTCATAGATTCCCATCTTGTGTATTGGTTTCACTTCGTTCTCTAGAGCGTGTTTGAAAAATAAAAAGTATACAAAACATTTGTTCATAGACCCT
>ERZ1036416.129-NODE-129-length-33113-cov-32.235737_pt1 | contig 33113 bp, 31 predicted proteins | sample MGYA00514219_ERZ1036416 | MGnify/ENA primary metagenome ERZ1036416 (study PRJEB33795, sample SAMN09464945) | human gut metagenome | host: Homo sapiens | place: USA: Stanford, California | collected 2016-11 | study: EMG produced TPA metagenomics assembly of the...
GCTTTCGGGTGGGCGATATGGGCGTAAAACTGGAATTTCTGGATAGCGCCCCGCCTCTTGAAGATTGCTTCACCGACTTCCTACAACGTAAAAAAAGCGGCCTGTAACCAGTGTGCAGGTCGCTTGTGTATGCCACTGGACGAGATTTACAAGGGCTTGACAACATTGTTCACATCACCTGTAAATGGTATAATATAGGTGTAACGTGATAGGGGAAGGAGGTTCACATGGCACGCAAGAGCCGCACTATCACAGAAGCGATAAAACCAAAATTCAGGGTATGGAGAATTGCAATCTATATCCGTTTATCAAAAGAGGACGCCCGGAGTTTTGACGAAAGCGAAAGTGTTTCAAACCAGCGGGCAATTATTGAAGAACATATCGCCAGCTTTAACGACGGAGACGAATATATTATAGTTGACGAATATGTAGATGACGGGATTTCCGGTACAACCGATGACGAACGGGAAGATTTTCAAAGAATGTTGTCCGATATTAAAAAGGGCCGCATTAACTGTGTGATTGTCAAAGACCTTGCCCGTTCTTTCCGAAATTACAGCGATCAGGGCTATTACTTAGACGATTGGTTCCCGAGGTTCAACGTCCGTTTTATTTCCCTCTATCATCAGCCGTTAGACAGCTACAAGGAGCCGCAGAATATGCGGAGTATCGCGGTTCCCATTCAAGGTGTTTTGAATGAAAACCATTGTGCCGAGACTTCCGACAAGGTTCGGGAAGTATTTGATATGAAGCGGCGCAACGGAGAACATATTGGCTCTTTTGCCGCTTACGGCTACATAAAAGACCCCAACGATAAAAAAGCCTTAGTAGTTGATGAAGAAGCCGCCGAAGTTGTCCGGGACATCTTCGCAAAGTTTCTGGACGGTATGAGCAAAAACGCGATTGTTCATTATCTCAATGAACACGGCGTACTTTCCCCCGCCGTCTATAAGCGGGAGCGGTTAGGGCTCAAATACCAAAATCCAAGCATTGACCCGGCAAAACGGCCCTTGTGGGGCGCTGTGACAATCACCACGATTTTGAAAAACCGTATGTATTGCGGGGATATGGTACAGGGCCGTTACCGTGTAAAAAGCTACAAGATACACGTTCAGGAGGTCGTACCCGAGGACGAGTGGTATATAGTGGAGAATACCCATGAAGCCATTATTGACCGTGACATCTTCGTCAAAGTACAGCGGCTATTGCTCCGAGACACCCGGACAGCCCCGCAGAAAAAGCAGATTTACCTGTTCAGCGGTTTTCTCCGGTGTGCCGATTGCGGCAAGGCTATGACCCGCAGTAAGGTAGGCGGGACGGTTTACTATTATTGCCGTACCTACAAAGACCAATCAAAGAATGCTTGCACAAAACACACGATAAAACATAACCGTTTAGAGGCGGCGGTACTCTATGCAGTACAACAGCAGGTTTATTTAGCGGTTGATTACACAAAGACCATTGAGCGGATAAACCGGGCCCCACTCGTCAAGAGCCAATCAAAGAAACTGGCGGACGCTATCGAGCAGAAGGAACGGGAGCTATCCAAAATTGCCAGATACAAACAAGCAATCTATCAGGACTGGAAAGACGGGGAGATTTCCCATTCTGACTACCGCCACATGAAAGAAGATTACGAGGAACAGGCCGAGGCACTAAACGAAGTCATTGAAAAACTCCGGGCTGAACAGGCCGAGCTTGAAAATGGCATTGATACCGAAAATCCGTTTTTGAAAGCGTTCCGGCAATATGGCAATATCGAAAAGCTGACAAGAGATGTTTTGATTGAATTGGTTGATCATATCAAGGTATACGAGGGCGGGAACATCAGCATAGTATTTCGGTTCGCTGACGAGCTCCGCAGAATACAGGAGTTTATCGAGGTCAACAATCCGAGTGAAGCGGTTTAGAAGAACCGCATTTTAATAGGTGGTACACTTTCCTAATAAAAGTGGTCCGGTCGGGCCAGTGGGTCCGGTGGGACCTACGTAACCCTGTGGCCCCATGGCGCCGGTTGGGCCTGCTGGGCCAGGTGCGCCGGGGCACCCTCTGGGGCCCATTGGTCCCTGAGGCCCCATGGGTCCGGTCGGGCCGGTGGGACCGGACGGTGGGCAGCAGCTGGATGGCGGGCATGGATTGCACGGATCACACCAGCATCTGCTCCTGCCATTGCCGCTGTTATTGGGGCGGAAGGGGGCAGAGGATGTTTCATAGTTGGACGGCTGCGGATTTATATTATCTGAATAGTCATAATACATGGTAGTCTCTCCTTTTTGTTATAATGAATGGTGCAGGTCCGGAAAGATAAGACACGGGTGGGTAATTGCGGCAGAAAAGCCTGCCGCTTTATTTCTGTATCTCCCATATCCTGGGACCTGAAGTTATGGCATTATGCCAGGTGTATGACATTAAGTGAAGCCCCTGTTCCGGCCTGAAGGACGACGGTCCCGGCAGAACGAAGAGTTGAAGTTCCGGTGTGCCTCCGGCAGTAAAGGTGTTGAATCAGAGGCCTGAGAATTGGCCTGCAGCAACAGCCGGGGCACCAATGATGCCTGCCATGGGAGTGTCCATCCGGAAAAATACGTCAGAACATGGGCAGGGCAGCTGCTGCGTTAATATTATAGGTTATAAGGTAAGTGCCGGTTACGGGAGCCGTAAAAACGGTATTGGCAGTCATAATATTATTTAAATATGGCTAAATCCTGATAAGGAGCAGACAGCCTTCATCGTACCCGGTAGATGCTTTTGTCTGACACCTGACTTTTGCTGCGTTAAGTTGTTTTTATCTGTACTGTTTGATATATTATGCCTAAATATAACTAAGCTATTTTCACAATATTAAGCGATGCGCCAGTACCGGCTTGTAATGAAACCGGACCATTTACGCCATATAATTGTAATGCCAATATGTCACCTGCAGTTAAAGGCTGCATAAATGTCACACTATATTCATTTGAAGATGTGGAAGAAGTATTAATCGAATTCGTTATTGGTGTGCCATTTAATGTTATTCTTGATGACATTGATAATCCAGAGGTCATTTTGATATCATAGGAAATTAAATAAGTCCCTGTTTGAGCAACTGCAAATTCTGTATTTGCAGCATTTGCCGTAAATCCATCCATATAGGGCTGAACTGGCAAAGGTATATCAGTTACAACTGTTGTTACAGAAAGGGTACTTGCTGAAGTATTAAGTGCTGACATTGCGCCGGAGATTTGAGACGTTCCCGTTGGTCCGGTGGCTCCGGCAGGTCCGGTTGCCCCCGTCGGTCCGGTAACACCCGCAGCCCCGGCAGGCCCTTGGGCCCCTGTGGCTCCAGTAGCTCCAGTAGTTCCGGCCGGCCCCTGCGTTCCCGCAGCCCCGGTGGCGCCTGTAATTCCGGTCGGTCCCTGGGGGCCAGTAGCTCCCATAGCACCAGCGGGGATAATGGTCACTCCTTATTGTTTTAATGGATAGACAGGTCCTGAACCGGAATCTGCTTTCCGGAATCTGATTTAAAGCGTGTCTTAAAATTCATTCTGGCCGCCCGGCCTGGGAGTACACCAGAGGTACCTCAGCCGGGACAAAGCACGCCCCACTTGCGGTATATTTGGCCCTGATTTACTTGATATGACACATCATATCGCATTCATCAGGGCCAAATCTCCCATAAGGCGGAACGAGGAACTGCCGGAACGTATTCTGTGTTGTGCTGGCCGGCTCAGATTAAGCGAAGCTTCTGTGCCGGCCTGGGAGACAGTGGTTCCCAGAAGTCCCAAGAGCTGCAGTGCCAGTGTGTTTCCGTCCGACTGGACTAGGGGCGGTGACTACCGGCTGGCAGCGCCGGCAGCTCCTGTGGTTCCGGCAGGTCCTTATGCTCCAGTTGGTCCCATTGGGATAGCCGGGCCGTACATAACGGGAAAATTGTTATGCCCCATAAATCCTCTCAATGAGAATAAAACAAAATATACGATAATCACATCAATTTGCACTGTTTAAAACACAAAGGTGTTTTAAACAATTATCAGCTAAGCTGCTTTACTGTCAATGTTGCATTTGTTCCTGTTGATAAAGTTAATGTTACGGCCAGTGCAGAAGACAAAGCCATATCTATTACATCTCCAGCAGTTAAATTGAAAATAACGCTGCCTTCAAATAAACTTTCAACACCAAGTGATAAGGTTCTTGTACTGGTGGTTGATGCAATAGGAACACTATTACGGCGTATAGCTAAAGTTAATGCCACTGCCACTGATGCTGTTGATACTAACTTCCAGTTAATCTCATATATACCGGTATTAGCTACGGTAATAGCATTGGCTGCCACGGTTGTATTTAATAATGGCATGGTATTATTAAAAGCTACTTGTTGCGTAGATGCAATACCGATAGATATTGGCGTTGTGGTTGTTCTATACATTCCGCCATATGCGGCAATTCCGCCAGCTGCGCCTGTAGGACCGGTGGCACCAGTTGGTCCGGTGGTCCCGGCTAAGCCGGTGGCGCCGGTTGCCCCTGCGGTTCCGGCCGGCCCGGTTATGCCAGTTGGCCCGGTTATGCCAGTTGGCCCGGTAGCTCCAGTTGCGCCGGTGGCGCCGGTTGCCCCGGTAGCTCCGGTGGGCCCGGTTACTCCGGTTGGTCCGGTTACTCCTGCGATACCCTGAGGCCCGGTAACGCCGGTGGCTCCCTGAGGTCCCTGTGGCCCCTGGATGCCCTGGATTCCCTGAGGTCCTGTTGGCCCGGTCGGCCCGATGGGTCCGGTAGCTCCGGTCAGTCCCTGAGGCCCTGCGGCTCCGGTGCTGCCCTGAGGTCCCTGTGGCCCCTGAGGTCCCTGTGGCCCTTGAGGTCCGGCAGGTCCGGTAGCTCCCTGTGGTCCCTGGATGCCCTGAGGTCCGGCAGGTCCGGTAACTCCCTGAGGCCCCTGTGGTCCCTGGCTTCCGGTGGCGCCAGTGTTGCCGGCTATGCCCTGTGGTCCGGGAAGTCCCATTGGTCCCTGGGGTCCCTGAGGCCCTGTCTCACCGGTGAATCCTCTGGGTCCCATTGGCCCGGTCGGCCCGGTGGGGCCTACATAGCCCTGAGGCCCCATGGCACCAGTTGGTCCGGTAGGACCCTGTGCTCCGGGGCATCCTCTGGGTCCCATTGGCCCCTGAGCGCCTGTTGGTCCGGCTGGCCCCTGTGGTCCTCTGGGTCCTGGGCAGCAGCCCGGGAACCCGCCGCCTGGAAAATTGCCGCCGGGATTGCCGCCTGGAAACCCGCCGTTACCTGGGCATCTGTTATCTGTCTGGGCTGTGCTGTCGCTGCCACAGCCGTCGCTGTCCTGGCAATCATCTTCCGGGTATCTTCCGGAACCTGGGAAACCATAGTCGCCGTGGCAGCCGCCATTACCTGGAAAACCGTTGTTTCCGGGGTATCCGCATGGTCTGCGTTGTTCTATATTATCGTTTCGATTCATTCCGTTGGGAAAATTAAAATACATAATTACCTCTCCTTATTTTATTGTGCGGAAGGCTGCCCTTCCGCCGGACGTTTCAGTATGTGTTCAAAGTAGGTCTGGTTCTGCCTGACAGATGGGTGTTCAGGTTTCAGCTTTTGTGACTTCAAGTGATAATGCCATGCTCTTCGGTGGTCGCCCAGACGGTCATAGCATACACACAGCTGAATAGCAGGCAGGAAGCCGTAACAGTCCTTTCGGACAAAAGCACCTGTCTGTTCCGCGGGCCGGGAGGATAATGCCTGGGTATACCAATAAGCAGCCTCCCTGTATTTTTCCTCCTTCATTTTCATCCGTCCCAGTTCACAGCAGGCTTCACCGCGGGGGCTGTCATATAAGAAGCTTTTTAAAAGTGCCTCCACGGCCTTTTCCGTATGTCCCAGATGCTCCTGGCACAGAGCCAGATGGAGGCAGGCGTCTATCTTGTTTTCCACCCATCCATCCGGTTCCTGCAGGAATGCCCTGAACATCCGTACCGCATCTTCATAGCGTTCATGGTAATAGAGCTCCCTGGCGTAGTAGAACTGGTGTCTGGGTTCCAGAGGTTCTCCCTGGTTCAGCATGGTTTCGTATATCCGAAGATTGCGGTCCTTATCCCCGGCGCCCTCCTTCCGGTGCTGAATCTCAATATCGGTGTATAGGATATTGCCGGCAGGGGGGACAGCTTCATGCACCCGGCCCTGCCACCGGAACCCCTTGTGGTTTTTTAAGATACGCTCCCTGTAATAGGAAAAGGAGGTTCTCCCGTTTTCGTCAAAACCAGTGAGATATTTCATCATCACCACATCCACAGAGGGGTCCAGGGTTTCCTTCAATTTCTTTAGGCGGGCAGCCTGTTCAGGCTCCATTACATCGTCCGCGTCCATCCACATCCAGTAGTCCGATACCGCCTTCTGGCAGGCGGCATTCCTGGCAGCGGAAAAATCATCCGTCCATGGGAAATCGTAGACCTCATCCGTATAGCGGGCTGCGATTTCTTTTGTCCGGTCCGTGGAGCCGGTATCCATAATTACAATCTGATCCGCCACAGTGGACATGGTCCTTAGGAGCCGTTCCAGAACAGCCTCTTCATTTTTTACAATCATACAAAGACTAATGGTTATCAAAAGCAATCCCCCTGTATATCTGTTTCATTATAGGCCGGATGTCCATTAACTCCCCGGCATACTATACTATATGAAAATGGAACAAGTTTGGTGTGCCGGAGGATGACAGAAGCCGGTGATATGTGCTATAATAGGAAAACAGACGCAAGCGGGAAGGAGGAGGTTCAAATGAGGAAAAGAGGAGCATATGCCGCGCTGGCAGGTGCGGCTCTGTTTATGGCCTGCACCCTGTCCTTTACATCCTTTGCAAAAGAGGAAAGGACACCGGTGGGGAAAATTAAACTGAATTTCACATCGGATATCCAGGCAGGAGAAATAGGCGGAAACGTGGACGTGAGCCTGGAGGATGGGGAGTGTTCCATTGAGAGCGTGGATATTGTCAATGAGGGTGACAACTGGGTAGGCGGGGATAAACCCAAAGTGGAGATATGGCTTTCCGCTGACAGTGATTATTATTTTAAGAAATCGGGAAAGAGCGCGTTTTCATTTTCCGGCGATACGGTCAAGTATGTATCCAGTTCCACTAAGAATGATAAGGAAGAGATGGTCCTGGTGGTAAGGCTGGATAAGCTGGACGAGGATGACGAGGATCTGGATGTAAGCGGTCTGATGTGGGATGAAGATAACGGGGTGGCCCACTGGGACGATATGAGCCTGGCAAAGAATTATAAGGTCCGACTGTGCCGCAGGGGAGGCAATTCCTATGAGGACGGCATCGGAGCCACCTATACGGTAAAGGAAAACAGCTATGATTTTTCCGGCAAGTTTCCAAAGGCAGGCACCTACTATTTTAAAGTCAGGGCCATGGATTCCAGGAACAATGCAGGTGAATGGCAGGAATCCCCCTATATTGAGATTACAGAGGAAGACCTGACCAGGGTGAACGGCCAGTGGCTCAGAGATGACCGGGGCTGGTGGTACCAGAAGGGAGACGGAACTTACACGTCAAACGGCTGGCAGTATATCAACTACAAGTGGTATTTCTTTGACCAGGAGGGATATATGAAGACCGGCTGGATATCCTGGGGGGATAAGCTGTATTACTGTGATCCGTCGGGAGCCATGCTGGTATCTGCGGTCACACCGGATGGATTTACCGTGGGAGCGGACGGGGCCAGGATAAATTAGAAATGGATAAGCCTGCTGAAATGACTGATTTCCATACATATAATGTTAAAAAATGGCTATCCTTATATCAATGATAAGATTGATATGAGGAGGTCATTTTTTTATGGTAAACGAACTGGAGATAGAGGCGGTAACAGGCAGAGAGATACTGGATTCCAGAGGGAATCCTACGGTGGAGGTGGAGGTGTGCCTGACAGGAGGCGCCACAGGCAGGGCCGCTGTTCCCTCCGGTGCATCCACCGGAAAATTCGAGGCCGTGGAACTTCGGGACGGTGGGAATCGGTACAACGGACTGGGAGTCCGGGGAGCTGTTGAACATGTGAATACTGTTCTCAGTGAGGCAGTTCTCTTTGAAAGCGCATTGGACCAGAGGCACATCGACCGTCTGCTTCTGGAGGCGGACGGAACAGAGAATAAGGGAAAGCTGGGGGCCAATGCCATTCTGGGCGTGTCCATGGCCGTGGCCAGGGCTGCCGCCAATGGGCTTAGGATGCCTCTTTACAGGTATCTGGGAGGAATCCATGCATCTGACCTTCCCATTCCTATGATGAACATTCTAAACGGAGGAAAACACGCGGACAATACAGTGGATTTGCAGGAATTCATGATTATGCCGTTCGGGGCCTGCTGTTTTGCGGAACGTCTGAGGATGTGCGCGGAGGTCTATCACACATTAAAGAAGCTTCTTAAAGAAGAAGGCTACAGCACAGGAGTAGGGGATGAGGGCGGATTTGCGCCGGACCTTAAGGACTCTGAGGCCGTGCTTGAATTTCTGGTGAGAGCCATGGAAAAGAGCGGCCTGAAGCCGGGTGCCGATATGAAGATTGCCATTGACGCTGCGTCCAGTGAGCTTTACGACGAAGCCAGCGGCATGTACCTGTTTCCGGGAGAAAGCCGTATGGCGGGAAAGGAAATCCGGCGCAGTGCACAGGAGATGGTGGATTACTACCGCCGTCTTGTGGATGCGTTTCCCATCTGTTCCATAGAGGACGGACTCCAGGAAGAGGACTGGGAGGGCTGGAAAATGCTGACCAAGGAACTGGGAGGACGTATTCAGCTGGTAGGAGATGATTTATTCGTCACCAATACGAAACGGCTGTCAAAGGGCATTGAGCTGGGAGCAGGAAACGCCATTCTGGTGAAGGTGAATCAGATAGGTACGCTGTCTGAAAGCTTTGAGGCTATCGAAATGGCTAAGAGGGCCGGATTCGGCACCATTATATCCCACCGTTCCGGTGAGACGGAGGATTCCATCATTGCGGATATTGCAGTGGCTGTCAATGCAGGACAAATTAAGACCGGCGCTCCCTGCCGTTCTGACCGCGTGGCCAAATACAATCAGCTGCTGCGTATTGAGGAAAACCTGGAAGGTTAAAAGGTGATTGGAAAACGCATTTATGCTGTCTTCGCACTTCACAGGGACCTGCAATGACAGGAGATGCAGCGTAGGAGATGCAGTGCAGGAGATGCAGTGCAGGAGATGCAGTGCAGGAGATGCAGTGCAGGAGATGCAGTGCGGGAGATGCAGTGCAGGAGATACGGTGCGGGAGATGCAGTGCAGGAGATACGGTGCAAAAGATGGGAAAGGGGATGCTTCCGGGCGGTAATTCGTTCGGAAAATCCTTTCCCCGTCCTATTTAAATCTTGACAACCGGAAAAAGCAGGGTATGATGTAAGAAGATGCATTATTGCATTAAAAAGGGGAAAAATAAGGAGAGAGACATGAGAGAATTACTATTTATGGAACCTGTTTTCAAGGAGGCCATCTGGGGAGGAACACGTCTTAAAGATGTGTTTGGTTACGATATCCCAAGCAGCCGCACAGGTGAGTGCTGGGCCATCAGCGCGCATAAGAACGGGGATTGCCGTATTGCAGGCGGAACATGGAAAGGACAGAGCTTAAGCTCCCTGTGGGAGAGCCACCCTGAGTGGTTTGGGGCTGCGGCAGGCTGTCATAAGGAATTTCCATTGCTGGTAAAGATTATTGATGCCAGGAACGACTTAAGCATACAGGTTCATCCGGATAATGCCTACGCCGGGGAGCATGAAAACGGATCTCTGGGCAAGACAGAATGCTGGTATATCCTGGACTGCGATCCGGATGCCACCATTGTGATTGGGCACCATGCAGGTAATAAGGATGAAGTAAAGCAGATGATAGAGGAAAAACGCTGGAAGGATTTCATACGGGAAATTCCTGTCAGTAAGGGAGACTTTTTCCAGATTAATCCCGGATGCGTCCATGCCATAAAGGGCGGCACCCTGGTGTTGGAGACTCAGCAGAGCAGTGATATTACATACCGCGTTTATGACTACGACAGGCTGTCCGGCGGGAAGCCCAGGCAGCTCCATATAAAGGAGAGCATTGATGTGATAGAAGCGCCTTTTAAGGAGGACCAAAATGCAATGCCGGCAGTTGTGAAGGAGACGGACAGCGGTAGAAAAGAACATCTTGTGACCTGCGCTTACTATACTGTGGACAAGATAGACATGACAGGCTGCTGGACGGAGAATTATGGGGACAGCTTTGCCAATGTGAGTATTCTGGACGGAGAGGGAAGTGTAAACGGCATCCCGGTATCAAAGGGACAGCATTTTATTGTGCCTGCCGGATTCGGGGATGTTATCTTTGAGGGCAGCCTTTCCATGATTTGTTCCCAGGCGGTTTAAATGCGATGCCTGAATGAAGCTCCTGCAATGTCTTACCTATAAAAATATAGGAAAACAGGTTGTGTTTTAGGACAAAGTATGGTAAAATATTTTTTGTTTGACTATAAGAAAATGGAGAGGTGCAGGCGGATGTCAGTAATACATGTTATTTTGTCAATCATATATGTAATTCTTGGTGTTGCAATATCAGTGGTTATCCTGATGCAGGAAGGTAAGTCCAACGGACTGGGGAGCGCAATTGGCGGAATCTCCACAGACAGTTACTGGAGTAAGAACAGAGGCCGTTCCATGGAAGGTGCGCTGGAGCACTTTACCAGGTATGGAGCCATTGCATTCATGCTCATTACCATTGCCCTGAACGTGATACTTAAGGTCATGGGGTAATTAAGATAACAGAAGGATAAGTGACGAAAACACCCTTGTATTCATATAAGGGTGTTTTATTTCATTCAGGCGGGTTTTGACCTGTTTTCGGACAGGCAGGACATTTATAAGAAAGAGGTTATATGGAAAAAGAAATATTGGAACAGAAGGCAAAGATGCTGGAAGAGGTGATGAACGACAAGTCCTACGTGCCCATGAAGGCAAAGGAACTGGCCATGCTTTTAGGCATTCCAAAATCACAGAGAGATGAACTGACACAGGTATTGGACTATCTGGTATCTGAGGGCAGAATCGGAATTTCCAAGAAGGGAAAATATGGGAAACCGGAAGTTTTTTCTGTCAACGGTATTTTTTGCGGACATCCCAAGGGCTTTGGTTTTGTGACCGTGGAAGGCATGGAGCAGGATGTGTTTATCCCTGAGGACAGGACAGGAGCGGCCCTTCACGGGGACAGGGTCCAGATTGTGGTGGAATCCCAGGACAGGGGAAGCGGTCGGAGGGCTGAAGGCTCGGTGCTTAAAGTGCTGGAACATGCCAACAAAGAGGTGGTTGGGTATTACCAGAAAAGCAAGGGCTTCGGGTTTGTGATTCCGGATAACCAGAAGATTTCCAAGGATATTTTCATTCCCCAGGGCTGCGATATGGGTGCTGTCACCGGGCATAAGGTGGTGGCGCGGATTAAGGAGTTTGGAGACGCGAACCATAAGCCGGAGGGTGTAGTGACTGAGATTCTGGGCCATGTCAATGATCCGGGAACAGACATACTGTCCATTGTAAGAGCCTATGGACTGCCGGAGGAATTTCCGCCTGAGGTCATGGACGAGGTGGAAGGGTGTCCGGATGAAGTGGCTGTGCCTGGCCCTGGAAGGGATGAGGAAACCTGGGACGGACCTTACGGCATTGGTGATTTGACATCGCCGGCAGACTGGACCGGTGATTTGGCCGGCCGTCTGGATTTACGGGGACTGCGCACGGTCACCATTGACGGCGAGGACGCCAAGGACCTGGACGATGCGGTAACCCTGTGCAGGGACGGACAGGGCGGCTATATCCTGGGAGTTCACATTGCGGATGTGAGCCATTATGTAAAAGAAGGCCGTCCGTTGGACAAGGAGGCATTAAAGCGGGGCACCAGCGTTTATCTGGTGGACAGGGTGATTCCCATGCTGCCCCATAAGCTGTCCAATGGAATCTGTTCCCTTAACGCAGGTACAGACCGCCTGGCCTTAAGCTGCATCATGGAACTGGATGCCCAGGGAAACGTGCTGGACCACAAAATCGCGGAGACAGTGATTCATGTGGACCGTCGAATGACATACACGGCGGTGAATGCCATTGTCACGGACGGGGACGAAGCTGTCATGGCTGAGTATGAGGGGTTTGTGCCCATGTTCATGCTGATGAAAGAGGTATCTGACATACTCAGGGAAAAGCGGAAGAAACGGGGAGCCATTGACTTTGACTTCCCGGAGAGCAAGATTATCCTGGATGCCCAGGGAAAGCCCCTGGAGATCAAACCTTATGAGCGCAATGCTGCCACAAAAATCATAGAGGATTTCATGCTGGCAGCCAATGAGACCGTGGCGGAGGATTACTTCTGGCAATCCCTGCCCTTCCTCTACAGAACCCATGACAATCCGGATCCGGAGAAGATGAAGCAGCTGGGAACCTTTATCCATAATTTTGGATATTTCATCCGGCTTCAGCAGGGGGAGATTCATCCCAAGGAATTACAAAAGCTTCTGGATAAGATAGAGGGAACGCCTGAGGAGGTGCTTCTTTCCAGGCTGACCCTGCGCTCCATGAAACAGGCAAAGTACACCACCCTGTGCTCCGGCCATTTTGGCCTGGCTGCCAGGTATTACACACATTTTACTTCGCCCATCCGAAGATATCCGGACCTCCAGATTCACCGTATCATAAAGGAAAGTCTGAAGGGTGGACTGGGAGAAAAGAGGGCCGGCCATTACGAAGCCATACTGCCTGGGGTCGCCATGCAGACATCGGCTCTGGAGCGCCGTGCAGAGGAAGCGGAGCGTGAGACGGACAAGCTTAAAAAGTGTGAGTATATGTCCAGATTTATCGGGCAGGAGTTTGACGGCGTAATATCAGGCGTCACCAACTGGGGGCTGTATGTGGAGCTTCCTAACACGGTGGAAGGACTGGTCCGCATAAGCGAGCTGAGGGATGATTATTATATATTTGATGAACAGCATTACGAACTGGTGGGAGAGATGACCAGGAAAACATTTAAGCTGGGCCAGCCCATACGGGTTCAGGTGGCGTCCACGGACCGTCTGCTTAGGACAGTGGACTTTATCCTGCCCCGGGACTGGGACAGGAGCGCGGGTAAGGAAGCTTCCGTGTAAGGCTGTAAGTCATACATGCAATCATGACTGGAAAGAAAGGGAAACACCATGGGGAAGGAAAGTATTAAACTGGTTGCGAACAATAAGAAGGCATACCATGATTATTTTATTGATGAGAAATACGAGGCGGGCATCGAGCTCTTTGGCACGGAGGTAAAATCCATTCGCATGGGAAAATGCAGCGTTAAGGAAGCCTTTGTGAAGGTTGACAGAGGTGAGGTGTATGTGTGCGGTATGCACATCAGCCCCTATGAGAAGGGAAATATATTCAACAAAGATCCTCTGCGTGTCAGAAGGCTTTTGCTGCATAAATACGAAATCATGAAGCTGAACGGCAAGATTGCGGAGAAGGGCTATACCCTGGTGCCTCTCCAGGTTTATTTTAAAGGCAGTCTGGTGAAGGTAGAGGTGGGCCTGGCCCGTGGTAAGAAGCTCTACGACAAGCGGGCAGACATTGCCAAGAAGGACCAGAGAAGGGAACTGGAAAAGGAATTTAAGGTAAAAAATCTGTATTAGGGATAGGAACGAGAGGATATTATGAGGATTGGCAGTAACAAGGGGAGTGAAGTGGAAGCATACACAGATTTCATAAAGGAGGCTGAGGGCCTTAAGTCCACTCTGCGCACTGCCTGGACTGCTGAGGGACGGCAGGAGAGCACTGCGGAGCACTCCTGGCGCCTGGCTCTGTTTGCCGGGGTGATGTGCAGGGAATTTCCGGAACTGGACAGGGAGAAAGTACTGATGATGTGCCTTGTTCACGACCTGGGGGAACGGTACAGCGGAGACATATCGGCAGCATTGCGGCCGGATGCCGGTGATAAACTGAACCAGGAAAGGGAAGATGTACAGCGGATATGCGTTTTTTTGCCAAAAGGAGAGGAAGGGGAGGTGTCAGGGCTGTGGGAGGAATACAGCCAGGGCATTACCCCGGAAGCCAGATTTGTAAAAGCCCTGGATAAGGCGGAAACCATTATCCAGCACAGCCAGGGAAGAAATCCTGACGGGTTTGACTATGGATTTAATCTGGAATACGGAAAGGAATACTTTGAGCAGGATGAACGGCTGGAAGCCCTGCGCAGCCTGATTGATGCAGAAACAAGGACGCGCATGGAAATAAAATAATGCGCAAGAAACGGTGAGGAATAGAACAACAAAAAAGCAAGCAGTTTCATCTGCTTGCTTTTTTCATGACCTGACCGGGAATCGAACCCGGGTTTACGCCGTGAGAGGGCGTCGTCTTAGCCGCTTGACCATCAGGCCTTGTCTGTATATCTCAGCGACAGCTTGTTTATAATACCATAAAGTTTTTTGTTTGTCCAGTATTTTTTGAAAAAATGTAATTTGAAAATGTATTTACTTAATTTTACAATAGTTTGGAGTCCGAAAAAATAAAAAACAAGCAGTTTTGTCTGCTTGTTTTCATGACCTGACCGGGAATCGAACCCGGGTTTACGCCGTGAGAGGGCGTCGTCTTAGCCGCTTGACCATCAGGCCTTGTCTGTGCATCTCAGCGACAGCTTATATATAATATCATATAAAATTTAGTTTGTCCAGTACTTTTAATAAAAAAACGGAAAAAATATTTTTACGATATTTGCAAAAATATGGAACCAATAAAAGAGCAAAGTAAAATGACCAGTCGGGGAACTGGTCATTTTAGGAGAAGGTATTTCGTTTCTTATGGGGTGTAACAAAAACTATATAATGTATTGGGGGGGGGGGTACGTTAATTATAATAGCATACGCTATCCAAAAAGTGTGCACAAAGTTTGCAGAATGAAAAAAACTATTTTATGCATTCTTACAACGGTCTTGTGAAAATGAAAAAAAATAATTCCTTACAGGTCTATGAACACAGCACTATGACCCGGTTAGGAGCTGTCTGTGGCGGTATGCTCTTTGTGGCAGCCGCATAATATACCAGCAGGAAATGATTTGCCGGGAAACAGAAATAGGGCTGGCCGTTTAAGGTTGACAAAACTGTGGACTGATACAGGTTCAGCTTCAGGGATTGGTCAGAAGCAGTGAGAGTCTCATCAAACCAGGAAAGGTTTACATCCTCCTCCGGCCTGACTACGGCGATTAAATCGGCCTGGTATTGAGGCGGGTAGATGAGGGGGACCGGCAGGGTGTTATCATAGAAAGCAGCCACACGCATACCTGGCATCAGGCGCATGGTATCCACCACAAAGGTGTCGTCGGAGAGAATCATGTTGACGGGCTGGCCCTCAACACTGAGAGTTATAACCTGGGTGCAGCAATCCCCATCCTGCGTGGAAATGTTGGTAATGACCCCGACCACGGGAGTCAGATTTTCATAGTTCATAAAAAAATATCCTTTTTTAATTATCATATGCCGGGATAGTAAAAAGAATCCAGAAAGTTGAAGGAAAAGGAGGAGGCCGGAAGGATTACATCCCTCCGGCCGAGTATTATGAAAAAAAGTTTTATTAGCATTAGCTCTTTACATAAATTAGTATATCCATAAAATGTGAGGAGAATTTTATGATTCTGTAACGGATTTATGAACAGAATGTGAGAAGTTTGTGAATAGACAGGCCGGGCTGAGCATCATGCTGATTAGGGCCTGATTACGGCCGTTATAGCTGTTATGCTATTGTTAATTTTCCTCCATTGTCTTGCAATAAGACAGAATTGTGATAGACTGGATTCAGACCATACATAAAAAAAGGAGGTACAACATGAAATTTTATATTTGTAATCACTGCGGCAATATAATTGCCTATGTGAAGAGCAGCGGTGTCCCGGTTGTCTGTTGTGGGGAAAAGATGCAGGAACTGGTTCCAAACACCACAGATGCAGCAGTTGAAAAGCATGTGCCTGTCATTCAGATAGATGGGTCTAAGGTCACTGTCACAGTAGGCTCAGCCGAGCACCCCATGATTCCGGAACACTATATCCAGTGGATTGCTCTGGCTACCAGACAGGGAAATCAGAGAAAAGAGCTGCAGCCGGGACAGAAGCCGCAGGCAGAGTTTATGCTCTGTGAAGGAGATGAGGCAGAGGCTGCATACGCATATTGCAACCTGCATGGTTTGTGGAAGGCAGAACCTTAATCTGACTCTGCCGGGAACCTGCCGGAACTTCTATCCAAAAGGTGTGCAGAGCTGTCTGGCGCAGCATAATACGAACGGACATAACCGGGAATAAACGAACATAACCGGGAATAAACGAACATAACCGGGAATAAACGAACATAACCGGGCGTAAACAGACATAACCGGGCGTAAACAGACATAGCCGGGCATAGACAAACATAGACAAACAGCATTTTGGCCGATACGGCACGAAATGCTGTTTGTTTTATATACGCGTATTGCCAGCCTGTTCTTTGCTATTCTTTGGGAGTTTCATACAGAATGACGATATCCCCATCAACAAACCCTGCACCGATTCCCTGATACGCCTTTAACCTGCCGGCGTATGTTCCATTTGCCAGATAAGCACGTATTGTATGTACCGTATCCTCCAGCACCTGCTGCCAGCCGGTATTTTGTACCCAGTGGAGAATGCTGTCACGGGAAGTAAATACTTCGTCACAGGCCCAGTCCGGGTCATACGCGTCGAAGCTGCGGGTTCCGATGAACTCCATGGACCAGCAGCTGTCTCCATCATCATAGAGATTAAAGTTGACGGCAATGATTTCCTCCGGCAGGGGGCCGGCCATTATACGGTCAAGCCACGGTATGAATGATTGCATAAAAATGCCGCCTTTTATACGGTCTTGCGGTCCATTCAGCAGGAGATGCAGAATTTCCTGTTGGCTGCTCAAACTATCATAATCCCCCATCAGCAAATTGGGATAATGATATACAACACCACGGCATTGGTTTTTCTCCAGTGCGTCTATCAGGGAGTCCATGCCATATTCCTTAGCAAAATCTGCAAATACCTGAATCCTGGTTTTTTGCAAGATGGCAGCACCGCAGGGGAACTGAGGACATTCCCAGCATCCCTTCCATCTGTTTTTTATGCAGCAGTTAAACGGTTTGCAGGTTTCTCTGCCCGGGCAGCCGCCGCTGCGGCAGCCAGGACAAAGAACATTTTCGCTGCACACACAGCAGGCAAGCCCGCAGTATGCAATGCCCTTTTCTCTTTCCATGAATACACCTCACCTGTTTATCTGAAACTTATTTTTACTATGTGCAACTTTTATGAAAGCTCTCCCGTCTAATTGTATGAACCCGTATGGAACTTAAAATAATTAAGACGAAAAGGAGATTTACCATGAAAAAACATTTAGTTGTCATTACCATCTGTACACTGGCTCTTGCAAACGCAGTTCCCGCAATGCCTGTGTATGCTGCATCCAAAAAACCCGCGGCTACTTATTCCGCAAAGCAGAGACGGGAGGGACAGAAAAAAATCAAGGACGCGGCTTCCAGGATAAAATCCGCATTTAAGAAACAAGACCTGAATGCATTGGCGGATTTATGCAGCTTTCCTCTTATCATATCATATGCATCCGGCGAATTGACTGAACTTAAAAGCAAGTCAGAGCTGCTGGCGCTGGGGACCGGTCCCGTTTTCACAGAGGGAATGAAGTCTGCCATCGCATCCACAGATGTTTCAAAGTTAAAGGAAGTGGGGAATGCAGGAGTACAGATGGGCGGCGATGCAGGTCTGAGCCTGTTTAAATTTGGAGGAAAATGGAAGATCAACAACATATATAGTGATTACAACAGCCAGGCTGGCAGTGATTCAGGGGCTCTCAAAATTGGAAACCTGGAAGAAGCAGCCACTACAGTCCAGAAATGCTTTTCGTACAGAGATATTGAAACTCTTTCCAGGATTTGCAGTTATCCGGTGAATGTAATTTACGAGGATGGAACATCAGCGGAATATAGTGATGCCGCCAGCTTCATTTCCAAATGCGGCGGCAGGCTGTTTACGGACCGTCTCTGTAATTCGGTTACTGCCACGGACGCATCCGGGCTGCAGGCAGTTGGAAATGCCGGAGCGCAGCTGGGAGGGGATTCCGGCCTGTCCATGTATCAGTTTGGAGGAGCCTGGAAGGTTAATAATATTTATCAGTAACGTATTTTTCATTGTCTGTATCAGTAATAAGGGTTAGGAAATCCAGTGTATTCCTGGAAAATAGCGGAATAATGCCTTGGCAGTTATGGCTTCCTCCGGAACAAAGGGGTCTGACCAGTCCCGGGCATCCCTGGAATGATTCCTGTTGTCACCCAGCATGAGATAGCAGCCTTCCGGAACCTGGAAATGATAGTTCTCTGAGTCCATGGGTTCCGGAAGATATGGCTCATCCAGGGGAGTGTCCGACTGATTGATGTATATTTGGTTATCACGGATATCCACGGTTTCCCCTGGAAGTCCTATGATTCGCTTTACCAGCCGGGTCTTGTCCTTGCCCGGCTCCGCTTTGTGGTCAAAGAGTACGATATCCCCCCTCTGAGGCTGTGCTCCGAAGGCGTATGAAAGCCTGGAGCCGATGATCCGGTCACCTGTCATAATGGTATTCTCCATGGAACCGGAAGGAATGTAGCTGTTGGCGATGACAAAGGTATTGAGGACAAAGGCAATGGCAGCAGCGGCCAACAGAATTTTGACCCACTCCAGAACCTCCTTTTTAAAGCCGGAGTTTCCGGTATGTTCGCTTTTTGCTGATGTGTTCATGGAAGTCTCCTTTATAATAAATCATATTTGAATCGGATAAATGTTATTTACCAGTTTAGCATTAACGTCTTATAAAGTCTTTAGTATTTGCCAATACGTAAGAATAATTAATAGTTTATTTATTAAAAAAATCTTCCTGTAATGTTATTCTATGAATAAGAATGAAGCAAAGGGAGTGGAATATGAAACGGATTGTACATACTGTAAGCATTATACTGGCTGTTCTGTTAGCCGCGGCCGGCGGCTACTATGGGGGAAGAAGGAGCGTCCAACCAATGGTTGGAACCACATTTTATGCTGTCATCGAAGAGATAAGGGAAAACCGCCTTCTGGTTCAGGGATTGGAGATAAATGATATCAATGGACGCGGGACCTTTGAACTGGCAGTGGGAGATAAAACAGAGCTTATATGGAGAGGCGTTCCCATAACGGTGAAGGATTTGAGGGTAGGGAATACCGTATCAGTCACTTATATCGGAGAAGTTTTGGAGATATCTCCGGCTCAGGTCAGTGATGTGCTCCGGATTCAGCTGCTGGATGATGAAACGCCTTATTAGAGTATGCCCGGTGGACAATGTAAAATACAAAGTAAAATGGCCAGTCGGGGAACTGGCCATTTTAGGAGAAGGTATTTCGTTTTTTATGGGGTGTAGCAAAAACTATATAATGTATTGGGGGGGTTACGTCTATTATAGTATCACCTGTTGTCGAAAAAGTGTGCACAAACTTTGTTGGAGTTGAAAGCTTTTTTTGTGTACTTTTTTGGGGGATAATCATGTTTTACATTTGCTCACGGACAATACATTCCGGGGTTGGGCAGAATGCTGTGGGGGGAGTATATTGTTTCGTGGTGGTGTGCAGATTATGAGGATTTCATAGGCTCTGTAAAAGATTGTATTGCAAACAAGATGTAGATGAGAATGGTGTTGGTGAACTCATTTCTGAAGTGATCGAAACCACTCCGGAGCTTTGGCCAACATGGGATAGTGTTATCTAAAATATCTATACAATTTCGGATGGAGCGTTTGTTCAAGTGTTAAACAGCTGAGAGAGAAACAGATATTATGGACCTGTTGACAAATTAAAGGAAATGCCCTTCTGGTATGGTATAATAATTATAGTAACAGTAATAATGACCGTGAAAAGTAATACTAAAAGGGATGATTACATGAACAAAGAATATGGGTATGGTAGAATATCAACAGAGAAACAGAATGTAGAAAGACAGGTTAGGAATATACTGGCTGTTTATCCCTTTGCCATCATTGTGAAAGAGATTTTTACAGGAACAAAATCTGGGGGTAGAAAAGGACTGGATAAGATACTCTCAAAATTCAAACAGGAGATACGATTATATTTGATTCATTTTCCAGAATGTCCAGGAATGCAGAGGAAGGTTTTTCTCTATATGAGGAATTATTTACCAAGGGAGTCAACCTTGTGTTTTTGAAAGAGCCACATATTAATACGGACACATATAGAAGGAACAGGTTCCCAACATGGGAATTCGGTTCCTTCTTTTATGTCTGGGGCATTAATTTAGGTCTATTGTTCCATGCTTCTTCTCAAATTCAGCAACATGGTTTTTTATAAGCACTTCCAACTCACGATTGGCAGAACGACCATTATAATCAGCTACAATCCGTAATTTTTTCATTAATTCGGAATCAGTGCGTAAGGTGAATTTTGCTATTTCGTTAGTCATGCGTGTTACCTCCATATAAGTCATATGACCTCATTATAAAGTCAAAATGACGGCTAAATATTGATTGACGGCATAATGACGGCGTAATATAATTATGAGAGAAACGGGGTAAAATTATGCTTATAGTGATATTATTTAAAATATAAATGGGGGAACTATGGAGGAGTGCAAAAAACTAATTTATGATTTGATGAATGGGAGGTTAGACTTTAAAGATAATCCGCCTGAAGAGTGTGAGTATGTGGAGGATGAATTCTCAGAGGGAAAAGTGTGTGAACAGGCATATACAGAGATAATGAGTGCTTATCAGCGCCTATGCCAAAGGTTGGGGGCGGACGGAGAAGAAGATAAGGACATAGAGGTTATCATAAATAGCTATGAATTAATTACAGAATATTTGTGTATGAAAATGTTTGACTATGGGGTGTTATGCGCAAAGGGATTAGTTGAGTAGCTTATTATTTGTGGAATGACTTGTAAAATGATAAATTGGTTGAGAGGGACTGTTTTCTAGCTGTTTTCTGGTTGGAAGGCAGTTCTTTTTATTTTGTAGATATGTTATAATTCATATATATAATTTTGAGTTACCGCTATATGGAGAAAGGAAAATAAAGGATGACAGTAAAAAAATGGATCGCTATGATTACACTTTCGATGCTTTTTTCGGGCACCTTAATATGGGAAGCATATGCAGGAACTTGGAAACAAGGAATTGACGGGGATGTATCCGCATGGTGGTATGATAATGGAGACGGAACATTTCCCATATCCACATGGATGTGGATTGATGGTAATGACGATGGAATTGCCGAGTGCTATTATTTTGATGATACAGGACGTATGCTGAGTGATACAGTTACGCCGGACGGCTATACAGTTGATAAAAACGGTGCGTGGAAGCTGGGATTTGTACGACACATGTATTCGTTGAATTCATATCAGGAAGAGATTTTCAAAGATGCTGCCGAAGGCCTTTTGAACCTATACGAAGATCAATTTTATGTTCCGTCTTTTACATATGGACAGCTCCGGTATTTAATGTATGAGGACAGGCAGAAATTAATGAATTCCCTTCTGGCTGCGGATACAGAGAAACATTTAAATAATCCTGATATAACTACAATGTTTGTTCCATTGCGTATAGAAGATGGAATAGGGTATTTTGACCGAGACAAGACGCTTGACGACTTTTACGCAGTGTTTAATATAGGTCTGAATCCTGAAAACATACCACAATCAGAGCAGGGCGAATTAAAAGGAATACCTTTTGAAAAAGAAAACAAGTATAAAATTACTGACTGTGAACAGAGTTCTGATGGAACTTTTTTGTATATGAAATTGAAATACGAAAAAACTGATGTTGTTACAAATAAGATATTGCGTACAGGGACTTTTTACATGAAGCTTTATAGGAATAAGTCAGATGATATTGGCTATTACATTGATATAATCAGTAATCAGGAGTCGTTTGGATGATTTGGGAAATTAAAAGGAGGTTATACGGCTGGGGACATATCCCTGGCCTTTTTTGCTCCTCTGCTGGTATGGTTATTAACGTTATCATCAGTAATGCAAGATAATTGGGAACACTATTAGTTTTTCAAAATGGATATCCATAGATATACCTCGAATGAAGTGGAAAACAAGCAGGAGTTATGGTACAATCTTTTCAAGGGAAATTTGGGAGAAGTAGGAATAAAAAATATGAATGATATATTCTTTGATAAAAATTTTAACAGAAAGATATTAAAAAAATGGGTAAGTTCACAAACAAGCATGTTAACTGAAAATAATGGGGTAACTTATATTGAAAAAATAGAAAATCAAGTTAATGATAGTGGCCAAAGTTCTATAGTGCCTTATGGCTCAGATGAGCTTGAGATATATGAAAATATTTTAACTCCCTTAAAAGTGGAACATGTACATGTTGTTGCAAGTAAAAGAAAACAGGGTGAAAGCAAGTTTGTTCTTGAATATATTGACGGATTAACGTGTAGTGATGCTCCACAAGCTATTCATTTATATAAAGCAGCTTTAAAAATCGGGGATTTATATAGAACATCACGAAATAACATTAGTTGTGTTAACGAGACAACATTCCAAAAGTATTATTTATCAAAAGAAAAAACACTTAATCATCTTTATGAAATTTCAAAAGCGTTTGATATAAGTGGCTTAGTAAGCTTTACCAGTGATAGTTATGAAAAATATAGCAAATACCCAATATTTCTGAACCATTATGATATGCATTTTAAAAATATGATTTATTCGAAGGGTGATATTCGTATTATTGATTGGGCAACGGCACAATTTTCACCTTTTTATTCTGATTTATATGTATTGCTTCGTCAAGCTGAACAAGTTGATGCTGATATTTCTGTTATTATAGATAATTATAAAAATTCGGCAGGTTTGGCAGAATTAACAGAAGAAGAAATGCTTGTTGGCAGGATTTTTTGGTGCATACCGGCTATTCATTGGCTTTTAGAATTACAAGGCACTGATAATGTGCCTTTTTATGAGTGGGCAGAGGATGAATATACAAGTTTGTTAACCGCTTTTAGGCGATATAAAGAAATATCAGCATAATACTGTATTCTCGCTTGACGCTTTTTGGTGCCCACGTTTACAAAAAGAATATATTTGAATCCCATTGAGAAGATATAAGACGTTTTTCGGCCAATTAATCAATAATAATAGAATTGTTAGGGAAGCAATCAATGAAGAAAATTATACGTGTTACAGGTAAAGGGCAGATATCAGTACCTCCAGATAGAATATGCTTGCTGTTTGAGTTAGAGGAACGTAAGGATACATATCGAGAAGCCATTAAAGACAACTAACTTTGAGATTGATTCAGTCTTTGAAACTGAAAAAATTAAAAAGGACGAATACAAACGAGTCTTTAAAGGATATAAGTATAGTCATGTATTGAAAAATAAATTACTTGAAAAGGCTGTAAAGGATTCAAGAGTGAAAGCAGAGGTTCTTGCTAAAGCAGCTGAAATGAAACTGGATGAGCTTGTGTCTATAGATTATTCATGGGGAGAGTTAAAGCTTACTACTTCACCATATGGGAGATTAAGGATGCTATGCCATTAAGTTTGGAAGAAGATACTTGCTATATGTCAGATGAACCCTTGCAGTTAGAACCTGAAGATATTAGGGCCAGCGATACAGTGACAGTTGTGTGGAAGCTGCGAAATAATTAGGAGAAATGCATATGAGAATTCTATTTTGTAAAATTTCTGCCATGAAGTTTTATAAAGGTGTAATCCCTGGTAAAGATGAGGCTTTTAATGGGGGCAGCTTTGTTAAGGAGCATGGGGAAGGAAATGAGCAGTATAATTTTGCTCCAGTTATTTCAGAAGATGGACAAGCATATTGTTTAGGGTTCGTGGAAACAAAATCATCCAGCAAAGGGAAACACAATGAACTACATATCGAAAATATTCAAGGTTGTGATTTGCTTAAAGATGACCAAGAAGTTGATGATGTATTGGTAATATGGTGCGCTACTACAATGTTGAATGAAACATCAATCGTAGGATGGTACCAGAATGCAACAGTTTTTCGTAATTATCAGTCAGTGGAACTTGACAATGGAGATATACAAGATTATAACATTTTGGCTAAAAAAGAAGATTGCGTTTTACTACCAGAAGGGAAACGACATAATCACATATGGGATGCGCCTGTTTCAAGAAAACGTACGTATGGGTTTGGTCAATCATTGGTATGGTATGCGCAAGAAGAAAAAGCACAACCATATATAAAAAAATTATCAGAACAGATTTTGAACTATGATGGGGAAAACTGGATTGATAAAAGTGCAGAGGAATAAATGAATAATGAAAATAAGTCATTAGTATTTTGTGGAGCCGTATCAGCATTGGTACGGCTATTTTAATGAAAAAGAAGTTCGGCAATGATTTGAATATAAAGTATGAGGGTGTAAAAATTCCTGTGTCTTTAGGTCGGTGAAACCTGTTTGATTTGAATTCGATATGTATAACTCTTTGTAAATATTTGGTGGTTTCCGACTGTCGAATTATTTATCTATTTAGAGTATTACCATCTTTCAGAGGGCTATACATGTCTTTTGTTTTTTTGGCACACAAAATAGGCATTCGTAGTTTTTCAGTTTGTGGGCGCTGCCCACACCCGGCCTCAGGAATAAGACTGGGTTTTTCTGGCAATACTACTAATGCCGAAGGAATAGGCTTGCCGGGATGTCAGTGGTTCACTGCTCCCGGCTTTCTCCTTTTATAGATATGGGGTCAGGCGTTCTCCATACAACACGATCAGTTGGTTCAGAACCTGATCCCAGCCACGGTATCTTTGGGTCCATTTTCGGATCACATTTCCACTTGCAAGATAGAGCATTTTCTCCAGGGCATTGTCACTGGGGAATACGCTTTTGGTCTTGGTCACCTTCCTATACTGACGGTTCAGCCCTTCAATGATGTTTGTTGTGTACATGATCCGGCGTATCTCATCGGAGAACTGAAAGAAGGAGTTCACGTCCTGCCAGTTACTTTCCCAGTTGCTGATGGCGTAAGGGTATTTTTTACCCCATTTTTCTTTCACCGTTTCCAGTTCTGATAATGCAACAGACTCATTGGGGGCATTGTAAACCACTTTAAAGTCGGAGGCAAATTTCTTCAAGTCACTGTAGTTGATATACTTAAATGAGTTGCGCAGCATGTGGATGACACAGCGCTGGATCTCCGTCTGCGGATAGACTGCCTGGATTGCTTCTTTGAAACCAGGAAGCCCGTCTACACAGAAGAACAGTACATCCTGTACTCCACGGTTCTTAAGGTCGTTAAGCATGCCCAGCCAGAACTTTGAAGTTTCGTTCGCACCGACCGTAATGCTCAGGATATCCTTGTAGCCGTCCAATGTGACGCCCAGGACAATATACGCAGCACGGCTCAAAATACGTCCATCCTCGCGGACTTTGTAATGGATACAGTCCATGAATACGAACGGATAGACTGGATTCAAAGGACGGGACTGCCATTCCTTGATCTCCGGAAGGATACGGTCCGTGATCTTACTGACCATGTCGGCGGACATCTCAATTCCGTAAAGGTCCTGCAGCTGGTCATGGATATCCCTGGTGCTCATTCCCCTGGCATAAAGGGAAAGCACCTTATCTTCGACCCCTGAGATATCACGCTGATACTTCGGGACCAGCTTAGGCTCAAACTCACCGTTGCGGTCTCTGGGAATCTCCAGTTGGAATTCACCATACTGGCTTTTTACAGTCTTTTGGGAATGACCGTTCCGCTTATTATCGGTCTGCACCTCCCCCTTTTTGTTCTTGTCATACCCAAGGGAAGCGTCCAGTTCGGCCTCCATTAACTCCTGGAGGATCTCCTTAAAACTATCCTTGAGCAATGCATAGACATCGGTCACGCTGTTGATGTCGTTTTGAGAAATAATCTGTCGTATTTGTTCCTTTGCAATAGGCATAAAAAATACTCCTTTTCGATAAGAATTGTCATATCGTAATTCTTACCAAAAGGAGCCATTTTTTTCCAAAGACACAACTTATATTACACTACCTAAAGTATTTTTGTAAATCACTAAAATAATCGAATGATTTTCTACCTATTACAAGATATCCTATAATATAGTTGTTTTTCACTATATAGCTTCTTTTACATGGCATATTTAAACGGGCTAAAAAAAGAAATTGACTTAAATAGATATTGTTAGTTTTTTAAAATGCCTTGAATTGTCCAAAAACATATTTTCTAAAAAGATTATCAGCAAAGAAGAACAAGTATTCTCGGAAGATGAAATTCCTAAAGTAATTGGATTTCTACAGTAATAAGAATAATAATACCAAAACACAGCAGATAAATCGGGCTGCAATTCCAATGAAAACAGCCTGAAAAGGTAATCAAGCATTTCTAAAAAGAAAATGCCGGAATCCCTTATAAAATAAGGAAAAACCGACATTATCCAGAGTGGAGCTGAGGGGAATCGAACCCCTGTCCGAAAATCAATTCCCTGTTCTTCTACTATCATAGTCCTTTATTTGACATTCCCTCTGCCATCAGAGAAAGGACACCCGGATGGTTTCAGTAGCTTCATCATACGCCCATATGCTCAAAGCTTTGCATACGTCGTTTCCCACATAGTCGATGCCAGGGTCTTAAAGTGCGGGTGCTCTAAGTCTGACAGCTGCCATTAGGCAGCGATTGCTAATTCGTCGTTAGCGTTTATATTTATTTTTGCCATTTAACCCATCGCATGGGGATAGCTTCACCAGCTGCATGACCCCCGTCGAAACCAGTACAACCCCTGAATATTCAGTGCTGCGCTTACCTGGTATGCTAACGAAATCCTGCGCTCACTCTATATTAGCAGTTTCCGGTGCCGCTGTCAAGGGCCGCGGTGAAATATCAGCAGGCAAGATATGGAGCCGAAGATATGGAGCAAAGATATGGAGCCCAAGTTATGGAACTGAAGATATGAAGAAGCTCCAGGCATTGCCGGAAATAAATTCGTATAAACTTTGTAATGAAACATACCTCTATAATTAAGAGAAAAGAAATACCAGAATTCCCTCTTTCTGGTAGTATAGGGATAGGGCATATTCGTGTGCCCGGTATCATATGATTAGATTCCGATAAAACAAAAAAGAGGGAGGCAATTATGAAACATATTATGAAGAAGACAGTATACACAGCAGGCATCAGCGCGGCAGTGGCCGCTGCAGCCTTGGGGCTGGGCGGATGCGGGGCCGGGGCACAGATGCCGGACACGCTGAAGGTACAGAATGTAGGAGCGGCAGAGAATGTAATTACGGTGACCGGGCGCGAGGAGGTAAAGGTTGTGCCGGATATGGCGCAGATTGAATATGCCGTCTATACCAGAGAGGATACGGCTGCTGCCTGCCAGGAGAAGAATGCCAATGACCTGAACGCTGCAATTGAGACATTAAAGGGCCTGGGAGTGGAGGAAACTTCCATACAGACATCTTCTTATGGCCTGAGTCCTATCCGCAACTGGAATTCAGATAAACAGGAGATAACCGGATATGAGATGACTACCAGTTTGACGGTCTCTGACATACCGATTGACAATGCGGGAACCATCATCACAAAGTCAGTGGCTGCAGGAGTCAACGGTATTAATTCCGTCAGCTATTTTTCCAGCAGCTATGATGCCAGCTATCAGGAGGCGCTGAAGGGAGCCATGGCCGTGGCCCAGGCAAAAGCCCAGGCTCTGGCGGAGGCCAGCAATAAGACACTGGCCGGTGTGGTCCATGTGGAGGAATTCGGCTATCAGCCGGAGACCAGATATGCTTCCTATAATGCAGGCGGTTCTGCCAAGATGGCGGCTGCGGTTGCGGAAGATGCGGCTGCTTCTGTTATGCCCGGACAGGTCAGTGTGGAAGCCCAGGTAACGGTTTCCTATGAGCTGAATGATTAGATTAAATGAAACTTACCCAATGGAAAACAAGTGAATAACGCCGTGTGTATACCCCGGAAACAGTATCAAATAACAGCATATGGTACTGTTTCCGGGGATATTTGTCATTGATATTTAAGTATAAATATATTATTATTATTTTAGAGTCTAAAGAAGACAGGGGTACTATGAGATGACAACTGCAGATGGCAGAGGAAAAAGCCGCAGGGACACGCTTCTTCCTATCATACTATGCTTATGTTTTATTGGCAGCAGTATTATTTTTCTTGTACAAATGATTTTGAAAAGCCAGAAAGAGAACGTGGCATACCTGTATGATGCTGCGAATCAGACAAGGACATCCATTTTGAAACAGATTGAGGGAGACTGGCAGACGCTGGAGGGGCTGGCTGTTAGCCTCAGAGAGCTGGTTATTCTGGATGAGAACCAGATCCTGACCATATTGAATGATATAAATGAGGAAAATGCCTTTATCCGTATGGGTTACGCGGATATTAACGGTAATGCCCGTATGGTGGATATGGAAGGCAATGTGGAAGAGGTTAATCTGAATGGGATGGACTTTTTTGAACGGGCTTTACAGGGTGAAAAAAGCATATCCAACACATTTGCAGACCAACAGGATGCCAGCGGATATATAAACTATTTTGGCGTCAGAATCAATGACGAAAGCGGCAATGCCAGGGGCGTTCTCTGTGCGGTTCACTCGGCTGTCGTACTGAGGGAAATCATTGACGCACCGGTTCTTAAAGGAGCCGGTTACTCCAATATTCTGGATGCAAACGGCAATTATGTGCTTAAGACCATCAAGACATTTGAGGGTGACATTCTTCCTGATAACAAGGAGAAGATTGCAGAGGTCATAAGAGACACCGGCAGGGGGGATTTCATACTTACGGACAGGCAGGGAGTCAGGCAGATGCTGGTTATCCTTCCCATCATCGAGGGTCAATGGTATCAGGCGAGTATGGTTCCTGTGGATGTGCTGCGTTCCAGCTACATCCAGACAGCATGGGGGATCATGATTATCATTGTGGTTGCCTGCAGCCTGTTTATATGGCTGATGAGCAGACAGCGGAAGATGGCTGTGAATAATCAGAAGATGCTGATGGAACTGGCTTACAGTGATTCTCTTACAGGCCTGCGTAATTTTGCGGGCTTTAAACGTGAAGTGGAGATATTTCTTAACCGTCCTGAGATCTCCCGTTCTGAGCTTACCTCCTATGTACTCTGGTATGGTGATTTAAGGAATTTTAAGCTGATTAATGATGTTCTGGGGTACGAGGAAGGCGACAGGCTTCTCAGGCTGGTGGCAGAGTTTATGAGGACAGTGGAAGGACCTGGCTGTATCAGCTGCCGCATAGCGGCTGACAATTTTGCCGGTATAACCCGGTGTGAGGACACACAGGTGCTGGACAGCGGTCTGTGCCAGCTTAAGGAGTATATGAGGAATTCGGGCATGGATGAACAGCCATTCATGGAGATTCCTGTAGGCGTCTACCGGTTCCGGGCCGGTGACGGGAAGCAGTCTCTGGATGTGCTGGTGAATTATGCCAACATGGCCCATAAGATTGCAAAGGAAAGACCGGGAAGCTCCTATGTGTTCTATGACGACAGCCTCCGCAGGCGCATGCTGGAGGATACCGTCCTGGAGTCTGAGGCAGAGGCAGCCATGGAAGAGGAGGAGTTTAAGCTCTATATGCAGCCCAAGATAGATATTCAGAACGGTAACCAGATTACCGGGGCAGAGGTGCTGGCCCGGTGGCTCAGTCCAAGAAGGGGGCTGATACTGCCGGGGAATTTCATCCCATTATTTGAGAAAAGCGAACTGATTGTGAAATTGGACCGCTATATGTTTGAGCATGCATGCCGTTGGTACAGGAGTCACCTGGAACAGGGAGGGAGGCCGGTGAGCCTGGCGGTCAATGTTTCCAAGGCAGGCCTGTTCCAGAATGATTTTGTAGATTACTATACGGATATCAAGGCTAAATATTCCATACCGGACCGCGTTATGGAGCTGGAGTTTACGGAAAGCATACTGGCTGCTGACACGGAGTTATTTGCGGAGCTGGTGGTCAATCTCAATGCGCGAGGGTTTATCTGTTCCCTGGATGATTTTGGTTCGGGTTACAGTTCCCTTAACCTGTTAAAGAACCTGCCCATTGATGTGCTGAAACTGGATATCCTGTTCTTCCAGAAGAGCCGGGACATCAGGCGCGAGCGCATTGTTGTGTCCAACGTCATTAATATGGCCAAGGAGCTGGATATAAAGACCATTGCCGAGGGCGTGGAGGATATGGACACCGTGGAATTTTTAAGAAAAGCAGGCTGTAATGTAATCCAGGGATATGTTTTTGCAAAGCCCATGCCCCAGGAGGATTTTGAACATCTGCTGACGGATAATCAGGATGGTTCTTTTGAAGGTTGTTAAGCCGTATGGTTTATCCAAAGCATAACTGAAAAACGGACTGCCCGGGAGCGATATGCTCAGGGACAGTCCGTTTTTCAGTTATACCATTACAATAATAGGATTAATTCTTTTTAACTTTTCCGGTATCCCTCGGAAGGGTGACATTCAGCAGGATAGCCACCAGGGTTGCGATGACAACCGGGGATTTTCCGAAGATTGTGGTAACCCATGTCGGGAATGCGGACAGGGAGGCGGATGCCTGTGACACGCCCATTCCCAGGGCAGCTGCAAGACCTACGATAGAGGTGTTGCGGTAGTTCATATCTTCCGTCATGACCAGTTTCATACCGGTCATGGCAATGGAAGCGAATACAGATACAGTCGCACCGCCTAAGACCGCATAGGGAATAGTGGTCAGTAGGGCGGAGAATTTGGGAAACAGTCCGGCAACCAGTATAATCAGCGCGGAAAGCCCTAATGTCACGCGGTTAACAACCTTGGTGGTAGCCACGATACCTACGTTCTGGCTGTAGGTGGCGGTGGGCAGACATCCCAGGAAGGCTCCTATGATGTTTGAAAAGCCGTAGCCCAAAATAGCGCCGTGAAGCTCGTTTGTGGTGGGCTCGCGGTCCAGGCCTCCTGCCGTGGTGGCAGAGAAGTCGCCGATTGCCTGCACGGAGTTGATAACGAACAGCAGTCCCAGGGCCACACAGGCAGATGCCTCAAAGCTGATGCCGAAATGCATGACCTGAGGAAGCTGGAACATGCCGGATTCAGCCACATTTCCAAAGCTTACCATGCCGAAGAACATGGAGAAGATATAGCCTGCAATCATACCCATAAGAATGGATGCCAGTTTCAGGAATCCCTTGGCAAAATGGTTCAGCACAGTGACAACCACCAGAGTGAAGATGGCTACCACCCAGTTCTGCCATGCACCGTAGGTGGGCTGGCCCGCGCCGCCTGCCATGTAGTTGATGGCGGTTGGGTAGAGAGACAGACCAATGGTAAACACAACAGTGCCTGCAATCAGAGGCGGGAAGAACTTTCGTATCTTCTTGATGGTAAGGCCTACGATAATGGCGCACACGCCGCCTACAATCTGGGCTCCCAGTATGGCGGGAATGCCGGACTGTTCCGCGATTGCCTGCATGCTGGGAACGTAGGCAAAGCTTACGCCCAGGATAACAGGAAGGCCGGCACCCAGATGGAAACTGTTCTTATTGCCTATGGGGAAGAGCTGAAGCAGGGTGGCCAGGGCAGATACAACCAGGGAAGCCTGAATCAGCAAAACCCGGTCTGCCGTGTCAATGCCTGCTGCGCCGGAAATAATAATGGCCGGCGTCACACAGCCTACAATCATGGCTACTACATGCTGAAGGGCCAGGGGAATTGCCTGGCTCATTTTTGGCACACCATCCAAATCAAACAGGGATGCGTGCTGTTTCACTGTATTGTCTGTATTCATTTTTTAATTGCCTCCTTTACGCTAAATGGATATGAGTACCGGTTTTTCCCTGGATACCGTCTTTTGCTTTTTCCAACAGCGTAATGAGGGCAGTGCGTCCTGGTTTTGATTCAGCAAATTTAACAGCAGCCTGAACTTTGGGAAGCATGGAACCGGGGGCAAAATGTCCCTCTTTGATAAACTGTCTTGCTTCTTCTGTGTCCAGGTCATCCAGCCACTTTTCTTCCGGCTTTCCGAAGTTAACAGCAACCTTTTCAACTGCAGTGAGAATAATCAGGAAATCAGCGTTCAGATTCTCTGCTAACAGTTCACTTGCGAAGTCCTTGTCGATTACAGCGCTTGCACCCTTTAAGTGGTTTCCCTGGCGGGTAACCGGGATACCGCCGCCGCCGCAGGCGATTACCAGCTGGCCTGAGTCTACCAGAGAGCGGATGGCGCCGATTTCAACGATTTCAGCAGGCTTTGGAGATGCCACCACGCGGCGGTAGCCACGTCCGGAATCCTCCTTCATGATGTATCCGTACTTTTCTTCTGCTATCTTAGCCTGTTCTTCGGTCATGAAGTGGCCGATTGGCTTGGAAGGAGCTTCAAAGGCAGGATCGTCTGCATCTACACGGACCTGTGTAATCATGGTTGCAACCGGAATATCATACATTTCACGGTTATAGAGTTCCTCTCTTAAGGCGTTCTGCAGGTCGTAGCCGATATAAGCCTGGCTCATGGCCACACAGACGGAGAGAGGGGTGTTGGGCTGGTTTGCGTCTTCGCGGCTTAAAGCAGCCATTGCATTGTTGATCATACCTACCTGAGGGCCGTTGCCATGGGCTACGATAACCTCGCAGCCTTCCTCGATGAGATCTACGATGGCTTTGGCTGTGATCTTGACAGCTTTCATCTGCTCAGGAAGGGTATTGCCCAGTGCATTGCCGCCCAGGGCGATGACAATACGTTTTTTCTTGTTTTCCATAGTGATTTTCCCCTTTATAGGGCGGGATATGAGGGTATCCCGCCGAGTTTTTGCATAATTTGAGACAAAAAGGGCTGCAGGACTCAGTCCGGCAGCCCTTACATTGTATTGCATGGTAAGATGAATGATTTATTTGAATACTCTAGGAGTTCCTTTTTCTTCCAGCTTCTTTAAAACCTCAGCCGGGTCAGCGAACTTAGCCAGCATAATCATGGCAGCGATTACGTATGGCTTGTAGCTTGCTTCTTTGTACAGAGGATCACGGTAGCGGTCAAATACAGTTGCCTCAACCTCGCCGTCCTTGCAGCTTACATCGTTGATGT
>ERZ1036416.136-NODE-136-length-31615-cov-7.305830_pt1 | contig 31615 bp, 44 predicted proteins | sample MGYA00514219_ERZ1036416 | MGnify/ENA primary metagenome ERZ1036416 (study PRJEB33795, sample SAMN09464945) | human gut metagenome | host: Homo sapiens | place: USA: Stanford, California | collected 2016-11 | study: EMG produced TPA metagenomics assembly of the...
TCCGTGAGGACTTCAATTTCTCGATGTGTTTGAGTATGTTTAAATATATTTTGAGTGGCAGGTAACAAATGACTAAAGAAGAGTATCTTGAACTTGAAAAGATTAAAAAGGAAGCACGTTACGAAAAGTGGCGTGCTTTTAAGAAGAAGGCAAACGATTCAATTAAGAATACTTTTCATGGTGAGGTAGGCTCTGTTTTTTGGTGCTTTGGTAGACTGATTGATATTTTAAAGGTTGTTGGTGCAACGATTAACTATGGCTTTAATCAAGCCTTTTCCTCTATTGCCAACAATAAGGATAATGAGGTTGAGTAATGGCAGTAAACAATAAAACAACCGATGAGCAGCAAGAAAATGAGTTTAACCGCAGCTACAATTTTATGGTTAACATTCTTGAAAGCGAAAAACACCGTAAAATTCCTGTACCTTTTTTAGAGAAAATTCTTACAGATAACAAAATTCCTCTTTCAAGACTATTGACTGGACTCGGATTAGAGATTTTTGTAGTAACGGTATTTTTCCTATTCCCGATTACACAAGTCCCAGCAATGGCTGGATATGTATTTTTACCATTACTCTTTGTAACAATCGCTTTAACCGTGCTTGTTCTTTTCTACATTGCTCCATATGATGCAAAAACCGTGTTGTCTGTATCTGCCAACCTTGCATTTAATAATTTTCTTGAAAAGATTAGGCTAAAGAGTAACGACACAAGTCTTAAAACTTACGGCATTTACAAAGTCTATGACGGTGGTACTATTCGTTTTTCAAACGGCGATTTTGGTGCATTGTATAAAGTGAGCGGTCACTTGGGTCATGCGGTTTTGCCTAGAGTTGCGGATCAGCTTTCTGTAGCTAGAGCAAAGTACATGATTGCTAAGAAATCTGATACACAAGAGCAGTTTTTGATGTTTATTGAGCCTGTTGATGTATCAAGTCAAATCAAGATGCTCAACAACGTTGTAAAGAGTGCAAAAGAAAGTAATGACGAGGACTCCGATAACGCTCTTTTCCGTGAGTATATGGCAAAAATCTATAAGGAGTATCTCAATAGTCGTGTAAAGGAAACAGACACGACCATTACGCAGTATGTAATCATCCGGTCATCTTCAACCGCACTATTAAGAGAGTCTATGGACTTGTTCGCTGCGTTTGTTGAAGGTTATGGCATTTATTCAAAAAGTATGCTTATTGACTCTAAAAAAGAGGTTGAAAGCGTATTATCCGATCCATTTAAGAACTAAAAGGGAAGTATATGTCTAAGAAAACAGACTCCGCAGATAACAAGCAAAAGAAATCGCCCGCTTTTTTGAATACAAAGATTAAGCTGGTAAATGGCGATACTTTGACTTTGGGTGATTTTCCTGCATATATTCATGAAAAACTACACGATGGAAAGAAAGACGATACTCTTAAACTCCACCGTGATAATTTAACTTCTCCAAACCCTATTGAGTTTACCCCAGCTTATTCTGTTCGTGATGGACTAAAGATTGCAATTATGCACTTGTATGTATCACAAGGTACAAATAGAAAACTATCCCCAGTTGATATGCTCAACTTTAATCCTGCAGGTTCACTCCTAAGCGGAGTAAAAATGACACTTTCTGTTCGTGAAATTGTGATTAACGGTGATGAGAAGAAGAAACTAACTTCCTCTCACTCTAAGGGTAATCAAGAAGCTATCCAAAACGAAAAGAAGGATGACGAGAGCAAATCTGATAAAAAGGCAGAAGATCCTGTACGCATTCAAATGAGAAGTGCAGAAGAAGAGGACTATACTGCATATGCTCTACTTGCAAGCAACTCTACACCTGTAGTTGTATTCAGTATTGAACTTCTGCTATCAGCTTATTCTGAGGAACTTCTTTCAGAGCAGATTAAGATTTTGAATAGGTCACTTGCTACAGAGCCAAAAAACGATGGCGCAAAATGGCTGCAAATTCCTTCCGATCAAAAAGATCGCATGGAAAGTTTTTATGCACGTATTGAGCCATCTTTTGAGTTGTTTACCTCTACTGGCGATAACTATGCAGGCATTAACTTCTCCGTATCAAACGGTATTTTTGATGCAGAGGGTATTCCTATTGGACAGGACACGCTAAGCGTTACTTCTTCCTCAACCGCTATGTTTGATTTTGACAAACATACAAATCGTATTGCTATGGTTGCAATGCCTAGTGATTATGGTATGGGTCGTTACGTAAACGCTGCAACAAATTCAAGCATTCCGGTAGCTTCGCTTGTGGGACAGGTATGTGCAAACAATATCATTATGCGAGGTCACAAGGCTAAGCATCTTATTTTTAATGACTTTGATTATCAGATTAAGGGTGTTTACGCACGCCCTATTGATACAACAGGTGCTTATGCGTACTTAGACGCTTCAAGGGTCACGGTAAACCCACTTCAAGGCTTTGGAAACATTGAGGATGTTCGTGAAATTCACGCTAGACTTGTAAACAAGGTTGTAGATATTTTCGATCAACTAAACAATCTACAGCTTACTCAACCTCAAAGGTCTATTGTCATGCAGGCAGTAGATGATACATATCTAACTAGCGGTAACTGGACGCAGGATGCTGAAATTCACCCAGAGTTAACTCGTATCGTTAACATTACCGATCCTACTGGCTACATTAAAATGTCTAACGTACTTCAGTCTTTGAAGAATCTTGAAAAGAACGCAGAGATTAGAAACCGTGAAATGAAGGCAACTGATATTGATACGCTTCATTCGATTCTCAAAAATGCAATGTTCTCTTATACAGGTGTTCTTGGAAGTCCTACAACGGTCAAAGACACAAGCGCAGCAAATACCTATTACAACTTCTCTACTATTAACGATAATGCGCTTAAACAGGCTCAATTTATCAACCTGCTAGATTACATCTTCTATACCTGCGAGGAAGGCGATGTAGTTGTATTACATGGTTGCGACAAACTCTATAAGCGCACGATTGAGATGGCTACAGATATTATCAAGGCACACTTCAAAAAGGGTATTCGTGTAGTCATGTGTTTTGACACAATTACTTCCCCAGAGATTAAGCAACACGAAACAGCTAGTATTTTCAATCTCAAAGGAACGATGTATTCAAATCTTGATACAGACGTTGACTATACCTTCATTGGTAGGCTTAATGCAGACGAAGTAAACAAGTATGAAGATTGTATGAATACTCGACTATCAGATACCCTTGCTGCAAGAATGCAGCAGCGTAGTGGCTGCCAGACGCTTATTCACAGAGATGAAGGAAATGTCAACAACTTTATTGATTTGAGTTTTATTGTATAATCTTAATGTTGATAATAAGCGTTTTGAGCGTTAGGAATATAAATGAGAGCGGTTAAAAATAGTGCAGTTTATTCAGATTTCAAAAGGTGGTATTACACCTTTTGTATCTGCGTATTTACGGTAATTTTTGGAATGATTTTTGCCATTAAGGGATGTGTTAACTACAATACGGACGTTTCTAACTCCTCGTCTGCTATTGGTAGCCAAATCAATTTTGGCAGGTCAAACGCAACTTTGACAATTAAGGATATTTATACAGATGAAGCGCATAGCGTACTGATCGCTAGAATTGGTGGCAGCGCATCAGAGTTGTCTAAGTTGCCCTACAAAGGCACAGATTACGATGTAATTCTCCAAAATGATAATGTTCAGTCACAAGATGGCACTACCCCCGTTCTTTTTGGTCGTATGGGTACAGACGGAGATATGTTCTTAGTCATTCCTAACCCACAGAATAGCGTTTATACCGTTGGAATTATCAATAGAAACTTTATTAACGCTACAAATAACTCCAACAATTCAAATAACAACAACGTCACAAACCTTACTAATCCAACTACACAATCAATGAGTAAGCTACTTTCTACATATCAGACAAACAGAAACAAAGACAACAACAACGATAATGCGGTCGTTCAGTCGGACGCTTACGATACTGCCTTCTTTAGACTTTCTGTAAACCCCGCTATTGATAGCAATGCTTATAAGCCTGAAGTACTCCCCGGCACTCTTTTGAAAGACGGACAGTTTGATTTTGAGGGATTCTTTAATAAGGTTTTCAAGAATAATTCACTAGACACTCTGAATAAGGAGTACCAGAGCCTTTCAAGAAACCGTGAGCAGATTCAGAAGTCAATGAAAGAGTATCAAGAGCGTTTGAACGTAAATTCAAATGATGATGATGCAAGACAGGCACTCAATACCCAGCAGAAGAATCTTGATGATGTGAATAAGAAGATTGAGGACACGGGTGCAGAGATTACTAACTACACCAACCTCACCTATTCACAGGACTTGTTTACAAACCTGCAGACAAGAGCATATCTGCTTAAATCCACAAAGTAAGAAGGAACTACTATATGTTTAATGCGTGGGAACTATTAAAAAAGAAAGCAAACTCTGGCAATCAAGAAGCTAAGAGGTTGCTTGAAGATTATAAGAAATACAATGCTTCTATTGGAAATGCTTTTACGCAGGTAAAAGAGCAAATTTATCCTATTGAGGGACGTGAAACAGAGATTGATCGTCTGTATAGCGTTCTTGTACGTAAGCAAACCCCAGTAGCTTGCCTTATTGGTCTTGCTGGCGCAGGTAAGACTTCTATCGTTGAGCAGTTTGTCAAAGATATGAATACGGGTGCTTATGCTAAGCGAACTAGCTATAGAGTCTTTAATAAGTTTGTAGTGATGTCGCTACGTATTGGTAGACTTTCATACGTCCCTAAAAATCAAATGCAAGCAGTCATTACAACTATGTTCGATGTAATGAAAAAATTTGAGTTGAGAATGAGAAAAATTCTATCAGACGATAGTATTCGATTTGTCATATTTGCAGACGAGGTTCATATGCTCATCACTATTTTTGGTGAGGGTACAAAACTCGGTGGCGATATTCTCAAAGATATTCTCATCAATCCGCCAGTCAAATTCATTGGTGCTACAACAAGGTCAGAGTATGACACGTACATTGCCACAGATGCGCCACTATCACAGCGATTTAAGCAAGTACCTGTAAATGTTCTACCACAACATATTGTGCATAAAGCGTTAGCAAAATGGTGGAAGGCACAAGCGGTAAAACATGAGCCTATTTCAGACGAACTAATTGATTATATTATTTCTGCGAACGCTAGTATGAGGTCACAAAACGCAGAGCCTAGAAAGTCTATTGATATTCTTGAGGACTTGTTGGCATATGAGGATAAAACTGGAAAGCGTGTTAACAAAGATGTAATTGCGCAGGTATTCCGTAGTGCATACAACATTTCTCTTGAAAATAGGTGGGACGCAGATAAGATTATCGAAAATCTTAATAAAAACATCAAAGGACAAGAGTTTGCTCGTGGTGAACTTGGTCTAATGCTGCAATCACTCAAATATCCTACAAGAGGGTACGGTCATCGCCCGATCATGTCTGCTTTGTTTACTGGCTCTACTGGCGTTGGTAAGACAGAAACAGTAAAAATTATTGCAAACACTCTTTATCCTAATGAGCAGGTACTCAATATCATTTCTATGACTGATTACCAAACGCCGGATAGAGAGCCTGCTTTCCGTAAAAAGATTGGTGAGATTGCACTCCATCAGCCTAATGCCGTGCTTCTTTTCGATGAGATTGAAAAGGCTTGCCAGGGCGTTTTTGATACGCTTTTGTTTGTACTTGATGAAGGCAATGTCACTTATGAAACAGAAGATAGTGCTGGAAGAATCAATGTACAAAACGTTTCTCTTACAAATACCTGCGTGTTTGTAACTACAAATGAAGGTGCAGATGTATTTACAGAGGATGCTCAACACTCCGTCCGTGCAATATTGGGTACAGCAAATAGCGATACTGAAAAAGAGGAGTATCGCAACCTCTCTAATATGATTTTTAACAGCCTTATTGCTTCTGGAAAGTTTAGGGCAGAGTTTCTTGGTAGGTTCGATAGAATTATTCCATTCCGTTCGCTATTTGCAAATGAATACGTTGCGATTACAAAGGTAAAGCTAAATGAACTTCTCGATAGCTTTAGTAAGATTTACAACGTTAACATCCACCTCGATGCGCCTGTTAAGTGGAGCGAAACTAGCTATAATTGCGTAGAGAATGATGTGGTAATATATATTTCATATATTCTTGTTAAGGCAAATAATCCGCAGCGTGGCGGTGCAAGGTCAGTCGCAAGATATGTTGATCGTGAGGTCAAAGACGGTATTGTACAGGCACTAATTGCGAATCCAGATTGCCATGATTTCAGAATGTATGTAAGCAAGGATAACCGCATTTACGATAGCGGTGCAGCCGATACAAAGGGCGGTATTGTCGTTGAGCCGATGGGAGCATAATGTTGTTTGGTAATATCAAAAAAAGAATTGTGGCAAGTGCGCTAACGCTTGTATTGGCTTTTTCTGCGATTGTGCTACCCGCACAAAGCGTATTTGCAACAGACGCAGTAAATGATGCTGATTTTACGCTAACATACCGTCCTAGAGATAGTTGGGGCAGCCTTCTTGCTGATATCTGGATGCGTTGGGCAGCAAACTCTAACAGTATGGTTGACTCCGTTATTTCAGAGAATGAAATGTACCACTTTAACCCATCTGCCGGTAACGGTTTGTACGGACAGGGCAATGGTGAAAGCGGTCATGGTGAGTTTGTAGGTGGTGAGGACGATAACTCCAAACAGCTTACTAACTACCTTAAAGGTCTATATAACTATCAGTATGTAGATACTTACGTTATGAACGGCGATCAGTCCACCAAATACCACGATGAAAGTGACGGTATTAAGCAAGGCAATATCCGTAGCGGTATGGCTGGCTCTATGGCTGGTATGGCTAGTATGTCTGCTAATATTGCAAAGGCTAGTAGTGGAATTATCAAGACTCTAAGTAGTGCAGTCGTAAATCTTAATGTTCCTTCTATTGTTGGATTTACCACTAATGGTGCTTTGAGCAATACACAATCTACAACTCCAGATCAAAAGAATTTCTACGATACGGTGCAAAAGAATGTACAGAATGGTGATAAGACTAATCCAGCAAAAGCATGGCTCAACTCCATTGTTGAGTACGGTCTTAATTCCTTTGGTTTAACAGGTCAAAACATCTCCTTTGTTCGTAATGTGACTGTCACTTTCATTCTTGCAGCACTAACAATGTCGCTTGTTTTTGCTCTTTATAATTCAAGAAAATCAAAGGACTTCTCTAAGCCTAGAACTTGGGTAATTCGTCTTATTACCATTATGATTACACCTATTTTTGCCGTAACGTTAACATCTGCAATGATTGATGTCGTGAACTATGCGCAGGAAACACTTGAAAACAGCTTTAAGGCTTCATCTTCAAATCTTATTGTTGATACATGGTCGTGGGCATCACAGTCAAACTTTAGGCTTCCGCAGGGCGTAACCCTTGGTACAGGCAGGGATGACTGGAAACAGTTTGATCCAAATAAATCTACTATTGTTAAGGTTCTTTCTCAAAAGTATGGAACTTCAACTGATCCTGCAGAGCAGCTAAATGCAATTACATCTAATAGTAGCGGTCTATATAACGCACTCTCTTATGCAACATTCCTTGCAAATCATCAAGAGAGTGATGATTCCATTCAGGCTTCCGTAAACACAATCCTTTTGAATAAAGGCGCACAGGTAAGCAGGTCTGCGGACGAGGGTACTACATACTCCTCCTGGCGTCCTGTATTCTTCTTTAAGAATCCTAACACAAATGCAAAACAGGGAACTTCTACACAGCAAACACAGACGAAAACAAACTCTGATGGTTCAACAACTGACGATAACAATAATACGGTTAACCCTTCTGATGCTTACGATAGTGATAAACTAGATACTGAAAGCAATAATGATAAGAAAGAACTTAAAGTCAGTAAGAATTCTTCCGTCTTTATTGACAATACTAGACAGATGGATGTCATGGAAGATTGGAAAATGTGGGGTACACAGGTTGCTTGGAATAACCCTAAGTCATATCTAATTGGTGCTTATGCAGGTGCTTCGCAGAATGAAACCTTCAATAAGCCTACACAGTATAACGGCATTCTTTCTAATGCTAATCAAGAAACCTTTGATCCTAAGACAGGAGAGCCTAATCAAGGCAATAGTGCGATTGTTGGTACAGGTAATGAAAAGAAATCTAATTATCGTGTCAATCAGTCAAATGCTAATGCACTTATGATTGCTCTATACAATAAGTATGCTGGTCTAACCCCAGGACAGACTTTCTCAAATCAGTCCACCGCCTTTATTCTCTCTGGTAGCTATGCAAACGGTCAATTTGATTTGGACTTGGCAAGTATTGGTCGCTCCGATGCTGGTACTTATGTATCTATGGCTTCACAGGGCGTAAATGGTGGCGTTACTGGCGTTGCCCGTTACTCAATCCCCAATGCTGGTAAGGCTGATCTTGAAGCAAAGATTTCCCACCTTGCTAGTACATACATGATCATGGCTATTATCTCAATCATGGTTATTTTCTATCTGTTCACCGCTCCTCTTTTCCCAGCAATTTGGAAGAGTATCGTTGGATTCTTCAAAGCACTCTTGACTGGTGATCTGTTTGGACTCGCAGACTATGCCTTCTACTACTTGGCAGCGGGTCTATCCTTCGTATTTGCAATGTTTGCAATTTCGTTTGGTCTGTATATTTCAGATGTTGTATACGGTCTAACTTCAATCACGTTTTTGACTACGGAAGGCGTTTCTTCTGCTATTGGCTTGGGACAGGACGCTGCCTTTGGTGTTGGCGGTGCTATTGACGGTGGTATTGCTCTTATTGCAAACATTCTGATTACTATTGCACTATCTATGGGCGCAATTTATCCATTCATTAAAACGCCTTACGGTCGAAAGGTATCTATTGTTGGTGCAGTAGTCCTTATTCCATACCTTATGTGTGAAAGCGCATTGAACTCTATTTACAAGTATCAGAGCAAGCTATATCCAAACGCTAAGGGTCGTAAGGCTATTGACTTTAATTCGCAGCGTGACGCACTCTCTAAGGGTGCAGGAAAGGCAGGCGGTGTCGTTAAGGGTGTTGCAGCCGTTGGCGTTGGTGCTGCCATTGGTGCGGGCGCAGCAGCCGTTGTAAGCGCAAAGCACAAGATAAATCAGAATGCTAAGAATAGACTTGACAACATTCTCGCTGGCGGTGCTACACAACATGATGATAACGGTGTCAATGGTGTTACCACAGATGGAAAGGCATCTGATACGGATAACACGAATGTCCTTGGTGGAATTGACGGCAACGGTGGAGCAGCTTCTTCTCGTAAGCCTTCTAAGACAGACCTCTCTAAGGTCGAAACAGACGGCAAGGCAGATACAACCGATTGGGCGCAAAAGGCACTAGAAACCCTCGATTCTACTGGTATTAAGAAGGGAAAGAATCGCTATCAGAAACTCAAAGGACAGCTTCTAAACGCTGATCTTGACGCACAGAAGAAATTTGCTTCCATTACAGATAAGGAAAGCGCACGTAATGCAGCTATTATGATTGCTAATGGAGCAGACGTTAACAAACTTATTTCTTCTGTTTCCGCAGATGGTAAAGCTATCTTTACAAAGAACGCTGCAAAGCAGGCGCACGCTACAATTACAGAGCGTCCAAACGGACAGACTGTAGCAACGTTGCCTAATGGCAAAAAGATTATGGTTGATCCAAAGACGGAGGTAAAAGCTACAGTCGATACTGATAAGGTAGCTTCTAAGATTGCAACATCCGTTAAGTCCAGTCCTGTAAAGGTTGATAAAGCAAGCATTCAGCAGCTATCTAATCTAAGCAATACAAAAAAGGTTAATATTGCAAAAAAGCAGATAGACATGTTAGAAAAGATTAGACGTACTAGCGAAAAGGCAGGAGAAACACAAGAGCGTATCGCTGAAAAACAAACAAAGGCTATCAATGAACTGACAAAGGCTGCTAAGCGACTTAATGATAAGCGTGCAACACAAGCAGAGGTTAAGCGTGTACGCAAAGCATATAGTCAGAAAGCTAAGAATGCAGTCATGAGATCTGATCCTAGAGCAGTTAAGGACTTGGCAAGCGAACTCCTACAGGAGGTAAAAAAGATTAGATAGTCTTTTACGTATGTAATATATGTAAACGCCATGCAGTTTATTGATTGCGTGGCGTTTCTTTTAATATAATTGCAAGTACAGTTATATTTACGATAATAGGAGTTGAGATAATGACAGTAGTAAAAAAGACAAAGCGCAATAGAATGAAGTTTTACTCAATCATGGTTGTTTCAATATTGCTTATTACAGTAGGTCTTGGCGTGGTTGGCTATTATGCGTATCAATACTTTGCCCCCGTTGCAGAGGGTGCGCAAATCGCTAATCTTGCAGATGAGGTGGGTCAAGATACAACCTCTCTACTCCCAGATGGTAGTATTGACGTTTCTCCTATTAACAAAGACAAACTTGCAGAAAAAGCACCTAATGCAAGTGCTTGGCTAAAAGTTGCTGGTACTAACGTTAACAATCCAGTTGCAATTCCACCTTCAGATGACGAGTGGACTTATTTGAATCATGATATTTGGGGAAACTATGCACAGGCAGGCACTCTATTTTTGGATAGACTAACCCCGTTATCTTCAAAGGCAAGAATTGTATACGGGCATAAAATGAACGCTAGGATTATGTTTCACGATATTGGTGATAAAGCAGATCAAGACAACTTTAACAATCTTGGTATTCTAACGTGGTGGGACAAAGAAAATGGAACTGCGTCATATCGACCAGTTGCAGCTACAAGAGTACAGGCAGATGATACGGATATTAGAAATGTTGGAAGCATGGATAAAGATAATCTGCGACAATGGGAGTTGGATTTCTATAAAAACGCAACCGCTAGATCTGAAAATTACAATCTTGGACTTATTGATGGCGATAGAGAGGTAATCTTTTTAGTCACTTGCAGCGGTTATGCTGAATACGGTCACGATGCAAGAACTATCGTTATGTATCAAAAGATCTAGTTATAGATAAGAGGAATGTAAATATGGCTAATGATACAAACTCTGTATACGTTTCAAATGTATTTTATGAACTGAGGGCGGTTCTCAACGTCACAGACGAATTTTATGAGTGCTTAAAAGAACTTTACAATGGTAGTGAGATAAAGGACGGCAAAGAGTTTGTACCTAGTCAGATTAAGCACGTATTTACATATTTCCCAGAGAGTATTGCTAGTTTAAGTCCAGTGGAATTCAAATGTATTTCATGGCTTATTGGTATGAGTGATAAGTCTTTTGATGGCATTATTGATAAAGATAAAGAGGGCGGAATTGAGTTTATTAAAATTCACGAAGGACGCTCCATTAAATGCTATTACTCCGCTGCTCTAAGCGGACTGGCAAAGGAGTTAACGTTTGTAGTTAGCTTTAAGGCAACGATTTTTGCCCACAATAAAGATTGTGACTTTAATAATATCTTTATCAATGATGTTGTTGGCGGTTGTAGTCTGATTAAATCTAAGTGCGAGAAAACTGAAAAAGTTAGCGATAATGAAGCCGTCATTTCAACTAAGGCAATCGCAGATGTATCTTATGAACTAACTAGGATCAAGCACAAGCGAAACAATGAGATGGTAGTAGTCGAAGTGCCTAGCATGATTGACGTATTTGTTTCATGCACTACCGCAGAAGCAAATGAGTGCAATAACATGATTCTCCATTATCAAAAAGACGTATTTCAGAGTGCTTACGAGGTTTATTCAAATGGTGGAAACGGCGATTTCCACAAAGATAGAGATATTGATTTGCTAGAAAAACTTGGCATTGGTCTATATACAGATGATATGGACGGATATATAGAGGAATACAAATCAAGCGTAACTTTGAGGGATTCTTATAGTTTTAAGGATCTAGTTGATGAATACCTAGAAGCGGATTACCTAGATGAGGATGATACTACTATCAAAGTATTATATTCAGATAACACGCTTACTATTAAGGGCATTGATAATGTAATGAAGATACTTGGGTTCACAAAGGTCTAATTGTGTAGGAATTGTGTAGGAATTGTGTATTTGTGACATTGTTGATTTTTACACAAATTATGTGGTATAGTAAGTATTGTCATTAAGAAAACAAAGCCAAAACAGGCTTAACAAAAAGGAGAAACAATGATTAAGGTAGGATTGGTTGACAAGGTTACAGGTCAGTTCGTTAAGTTCGCTAAGCGTTTTCCAAAGGCGGTGGCAAAAGCACCAAAGGCAGTCGCAACTGTAGCAAAGACTGGTACTGTTGCACAGAAGGTTGCTATGGGTATTGTTACTACTGGTCTTGTTGCAGGTGGTACAGCGGGTATTATTCTTAATATTCCAACTCAAACACCTGTCCCAGAGCAGAAGCCTGCCGTCACACAGCCTGCAAAGCAGGAAGAGGTCAAGCCTGCAGAGGAGGTTAAACCCGCAGAGGAGACTAAGCCCGCGGAGGAGGTCAAGACTGAGGAGACTAAGCCTGCGGAGGAGGTCAAGACTGAGGAGACTAAGCCTGCAGAGGACACTAAGCCTGCAGCACCCGCAGGACATTATGAGAAGGTTCAGAAGAGCAAGTATGTTGAGGACGGTACTTATACTGTAGTTACCATGACTGACGATGACGGCGATCCTGTTACCTTCACAGCTTCCTTCGGTACTGCCCCAGACGCACAGTTTAGTTCCCAGGCAGAAGCAGAAGCTAACCTCAATGCACAGCACCAGGCATTTACCCAGCAGACTGGTCGTAAGCGTGTTGTTGCTGGCAATACTGGTCGTGGTTTTGATGTTGGCGAAACGCAGACTAAGGGTCACACCGCATACTGGACTGAGGATGTTTGGGTTCCAGGTAACTAATTAAAAGCGTCTAGCTAGTTAGAAAACACGGGGATTGTTTATACAGTCCCCGTGTTGCTTTATATATCGTAAAGTGCAATAATAAATGATAGTCAATCAATTCTACTGTTTGGAGAAGAAGATGAATATTCCTATTATTGTTGTTAGTTCCATTGCACTAATTCTTGGTCTGTTTATTGCTATATCCGCTATCGCAATCAAACCTCAAAAGCACTAGGCGATAGTTGACGTAGGGCGGGGCGATATTGTTCGTCCCGCTTTTTATTTATGATTACGAGGAAAGAGTTATGCCTAAGTTAAAAATATCCAAAGGGTTTAAGATAACAAATTCAAAGTGGTTTGAAGATCTAGGCGATGGAAGATTTGCTGCCTACAGCCAAAAGGGATTCCGTCTTTGTCCGTTTGTCCTAACGGATAGCCACTACACACTAGACGATGTTGCGTATTGCGCTGGCACGCAAGTCTGGTCTGAAGATGATACTAGTAAACCTAAGCATAAAAAATTCAAGCGTGCGTGTAGAGATGAAAAAGGAAGAATTCTTGTAAGAATTGATAATGAGGTCTAAAAAATGAGCCTTTCTAAGCCGTTTTAAGACACGCAAATTATGATAGTGGTGTATTTACACCTAAAAATTATGCTCTAAATATCGTCATTCTAGGCGAATGATAAATCACACTTACTAAAATATGTAATAATTGTGTAGTAATATTTTTTGACACTTATTCTGTTTGATTTGTGTAATAATATTATATGACACAAAAGCTAACTTTTATCTAAGGTGATTTATATGGGAAATACACTAGGTATTGCATTGAGCAAAACATGGTTTTGGATCATGTGCCTTTTGGTAGTTTCACTTGCTATTAAGATTGTTGTTGCACACAACGGCAAGAAGAGCGGTCTACCAAAGGACGTGATTAAGAAGAACAAAAGAGTAGTAACCGTTTGTACTATTGCTGCCTTTTTGCTAATCATCATTCCTGCAAACTTTACGATTTATACAGCTTTTACAAAGGGAGCAACACAAGATCAAGTAAACAAATCTTCTATTACGAAGATTGAAGAAATGAATAACGCTGCCCCTGTACCAACACAGACTAATGGTGTAAGCGAATTTTATGGCAAGATTGTTTATTTCTATAAGTATGGATGCCCTTATTGCGATGCTATCGCTAAAGAAAATCCATTTATCAATCAAAGACTTCCTTGGATTGATACTAAAACGCCTGGACTAAGATATGCACTTGATACAAATAGAGTTGTATATGTAAACATTGATAGCGATATTGCTACAAAAATTTTGCATGACTCTAATATCAATATCGAGGATGCCACTTTATATGCTCCTGCCGTTGCATATATTTCTGGCGATGGTTCAGTTACTAGGCTTTATTCACTAACACTTGATGATTCAACTAACGACTTGCATCAAGAGGGGGATAAAGTTAAATATGACGATGATACAAATGTGACATTGTATAGATACTACACAAAAAGCGGTGATAGTGGTTTAATTAGTGTTAACATTGATAGTGTATCAAAAGCAACGAGCGTATTTGCTAATAAAAACTAAAGGAGAGAGTTATGGAAACACCAAAGAGATTTACTAAGGAAGAGGAAAGCCTTTTGAGGGAGTTTTATCCTGTCAACGGTTCTGTATGGGTCGGCTGGAAAACACTTCTACCTTCACGTTCAGATTCTTCAATTAGGTCTAGGGCGCATAAGATGGGTTTGGTTGTTACATCTACGCAGGCTAAGTTTACGAGTGATGAAGAGCGTCTAATCATGCGCTGGTATCCAGTTTACGGTAAGAACTTCTCAAAGTGGTCTACCCTTATTCCAGGAAGGACTAAGGACGAGATTGCTTATTATGCAAAGCATAATCTAGCACTTGATCCGCCCGCTATTAAGAAGCGTGGTCGTTCTTCTACTTGGAACGAACTAGAGGACACTCTTATTAAGACTTATTACCCTGTCTATGGTGGAGATAAAGAGATTTGGGACGAGTATCTTCCTAATCATACGGTTGACGAGATTAGAAAGCGTGCGCAAAGACTAAGTGCGCAGAATAAGAGCCGTATTTGGAGCGATGAGGAGATTGCATTGCTCAATGATTTCCTCACTAAATTTGCAAAGATTAGCGACAAATCCCTAAAGCAGGTCGCTTCTAGGATTTCTACCATTGCAAAGAATAATGAGTAGTGATGCGTACCATGGTTAAAGATGAGCGATTTGAAAACTGTAATCTGACATGGAATGATGAAGATTACATTAGACTTGAAAATAGCTATGCTTACTTTTCTCAAAACACTCCAAACGAGATTTGGGAAAACGTTTCAACATACCTAAAAAGGACTCCAAAGGCTTGCATGAATGCTTGGTATCGTATTCACCGCAATAAGTCTTATGTGGATAAGCATGACTGGACACAAGAGGAAATTGCTATCCTTAAACATTGTATTGACAATAAGGAAAGCATGAAGTCTATTTCAGAAAAGCTAATGATTCCTCCATACACTATTAGACGATTTGCGAGGAAAATCAACTTCATTGGCTTTAGTGAAACATATCCAGACATTGATTCAGATAGCATTGATTTTATTTATGCTTATGCTCCGCTATGGCACGTTTCAAGCGAAAAGTGGAAGGACAAGTTTCCAACTATGACCTCTATTGATATTCAAAAAATCAAGAGGACATATGCTCCAAATCGATCACGAAAGTCACATCTTGATTATGAGGAAACACTAGACTTGTTTGGCGAGTGCATCAACGGTGGTTCTTACGGACAAATTACTAATAGATACAACAATACGCACGAGAAAAAGTTGTGCCGTACTGACGTATACAAGCATTTGTCAAACATGGACGTTACACCAAAATACAATAAGAGTCATTTTGATGACGTTGATGTTTATAGACAACTATCGCTTTTGTGTACAGATATTCTCTGCACAAGTGAGGCTGGCGATACTATGCTAAAGGTCTTTGCAGCAAACATTCCTGGCGAATTGTACAAGCTGAAGGACTTTGCCCGTATCTATAAAATTCCAGTAAAAGATGTAATGAGTTTTGTGTTTTACAACTATCAGAATTTCACATCAAATATTGGAATGGCATTTAACTTAGAGGAAAACTAATGAGCAAAACTGCACCTAAGAAGTGGACTTCCGAAGAAGATGCAATTCTAACTAAAATTTTTGAAGATAATCCGTGTACAGACACGATTTCTAGCTATATTGAGAAGAATCTTTATCTACTGCCCGGCAGAACGGTTCAAAGCGTTGACGGTAGAAGTAGATTTCTTGGATTGAATAAAAAGTTTATGGGAAGCTACAGAAGAATTATCGTTGACGAGCGGGATATTTGGGAAACGCTAAAGATGTTCTTTTTATCCAGCTACCCCATATTACCTAGAGCCGACAAAAAGCAGGTGCTAACTTATGAGGGTGGATTTAAGCAGGAAAAGTCTGCAAAATTGATTGTAGACTTTATCCACTCCCGTGGTTGTAAACGCATAGCTACCTGCCCATATGATGAACAGCAACGAAAAGAGTTATACAGCATTGTTGCTAGACTTATGCAAAAGGATCAGAGTATTGCTGACTTTGTGTTAAGAATGCCCGTAAAGACAAATCCTATTGATTCTGTTTTAAGGTATGCAGAGTCAACTAATACCACCTATATTGAAGCTATCTCTACAGCTTTGTATCTTCATGTACTGCAGGCGTATATGCTTGATGAAAACAAGCACGAATCGTCCATGTTTAGTACAGCTAATGCGTCCTTTATGTGGACTCCCGAAGAGGATCAAGATATTAGACAACACAGCAAAAAGTTTATTCACTTTGATCCGTTTGAGTGCGAGATTGTTAAAGAGTATAAACGTGGAAGTCACGCAGCTTCAGTTAGAAGAATTTACCTCAATAACAAAGATGACAAGCAAATTAAAACTGCAAAACGACTTGATGAAAAGCACGAGATTAGTCTAAAAGACTTCTTTGGCTACTTCTTTGGCTACTTTGCTACAGATAAAAAGACGGTAGACGAGCGTTTTGAGCAATACAAACGAGATAAAAACATAAGTCTTTCTGTCCGTTCTTTGAAAGATGTTGCTTCTTCTCTGCGAGTAAGAGTACAGGGCGTTGATAGAGTTTCTCTAGCGTATGCTCCACAGATAAGCCTTATTCTAAAAACAGCAGACGATTTCTATAGACGAGAAGTTACTGTAAATGATATTATCAATGACAGAGATAAGTTTATGAGCGTTGTTGACAGGTTGTCAGACTTTAGCGTTGATAATAGCAAGAAGGTTTTGTATTCAGCTATTGTTAGCGAAACAGTAAAAAGGCAGATAGAGCATGATTGTTAAAAAAAGAAACATCACAAGCATTGTGGCAACTCTCTTTGTCGTTTTGAGCCTTTTGGGTACATTCTGTACGTCTGTTTATGCAGATGAAAGTCCGTTAGATATGCAAAAAACTGATGTAGAAATTTCCTCGGGTGTATATCAAAAAGATATCAATGCTACATCGCAAAAAGACGATAGCAATAATCAAAAGGTTGAGCCTGTTTCTAACGAAACAAGTGAAGAAAGCAACGTGACTTTAGAGGTTATTGATTGTGCTAAAGAAAAGGCTCAAAACGAAGTAAACGAAAGGGAGGATGCAAGCAATTTTGGCATTATGTTAGGTGCTTGTGCTGCAACTTTTGTTATTGGTATGGCAATTTTCATTATGAACAGGAATGATTAAACTATGGCACTTATTCCACTTGAAAACACGAAAAAGTTAATGAATACCCTCAACTTAAAAATTGCGTTTGTAAGTGAGGTTTCTAATGACATGAAGCCGTCTGTAATGCCCTCCTACAGCCGAAGTGGGGACGCTTGTATAGATTTGCGTAGTCGTGAAGATATTACCCTTAAAAGCGGTTGTAGTGCCTTGGTTCATACAGGCATCATGGTTTCTATACCAGTCGGAGCGGTCGGACTTCTTTACGCTAGAAGTGGTAATGCCCTTAAACATGGTATAGGTCTAGCAAACGGCGTGGGTGTTATTGATAGCAATTATCGTGGAGAGGTTGGCGCAATCCTCACTAATTCCTCTAAGGACGATTTTATTATTAAGGTCGGAGATCGTATTGCACAGTTTATGGTAATTCCTCTACCAACACTAAATCTTGTGGAGTGTAGCAGTCTATCTACCACAAATCGTGGTAAAAACGGATTTGGTAGCAGCGGTAAGTAATTTTTTAAGAAAGGTAGATATGAATCACGTCATTAAAAAGCCTTACATTATTGTTAAGTCAACGAAGAAATTTGTTGACAATAAGCGAGGTCTTAAAAAGAGAGATATGTTTGCAGATAGGCTAGACTCTGCTTTATCAATTTTGCCACAAAACATGATGAGCAGGGTAAAGAGAGTAAACTCGACTACAGCGATTTTGCAACTCACAGAATATGCTTTAGTACATTTAAGAGTTGAGCAGATGCACGATGCGTCTGTATTCCTAGTTTGCGAGATTGATGGAGAAACGTACACTATTCTGGAAACAGACTTACGCAAAAATAAGTGGGATGATATTGACAACATCACACGAGCAGCAACCTCGCAGACATATTTGAAACAGATCGTAAAAGAATATGTATCTACATTAGAAACAGGTGAGTAATGTATACCTCTAGGCTCAACAACAAATTAAACTATCTAAAGCCTAATCACAAATTAGACAGGATAAAAAAGACTCTCAAAATGAGGTTTGACGAGCCTATTGAGGTTATTTACAAAGAGTTAAGTCTTGAAGAGTCCTATAAAATTACTGGCTTGCATGAAATGCTATGTAAGGTTAGCTTTTATCTAAACGACAAACTTTTTAGCATTTACAGCCCGCGAGAGTACATTACACCACCCTCAAACAAGGTAAGTCAGTTTGATTTAGAGAATTCAGCAAGGCTTATATCCTTTACACCCGCTTACGTGTACAACAAATCGCAGCTAATTTGCTTTGACATAGTTCTTGAAGTCTATCGTGATGGCTATTATTAAGTTTTGACAACATTAGTCATTATGTATAAAATATACATAATACGTTGAATTTTATTTTGTTAGGAGTTTTTATATGGATGGCGTAATCAAACTTTTGCAGGGACTAGGACCAAACGCTCTGGACGTAATTAAGGCTGTTATCGGTATTGTTGGTGCGGTTTTTGCTGCGCTTATGATCATCGATGCTATTATCCAGTTCCGTAAGGATAAGAACTTTAAGACAGGCTTTAAGTACCTGGCAATCGGTGTTCTTATTGCAGTTGTTGCTATTGCTGGCTTTGGCTTCATTTCCGCAGTCGCTACCACAGTCGCACCAACGTCCCTCGATGGTGTTGGATCTATTGCAGCAAACTCAACACCGCTGCACTAAATTAAATTAGCATTAGCCGTTTTAGCTGCCCTTATGACAACACAAGGGCAGCTTTATTATGCACTTAGTGGAGGATTCTTCTTTGGATATACACAGTATGGGCATGATTGCCATTTTAATGATTGTTATAGTGACTACTATTCTATGTGCTGCAATAAAGTCCATAACTTCAATTTTTAGTCATAAATAATATTGTGTAATTGTTGTGTTGTTACACAATATCGACATCACTTGATATATACTATTGATATAGAAAGTTCTTTTAGAAGAAAGGAATGAAATGTTTTCTACTATAGATGGCTGGGAAGCATTGAGGGATGTACTGTTTTGCTTTATGGTCTTGTGGTGTATTTTTACAGTTGGAGTAGGACTGTTTAAGGTGCTTGCAAAAAAGCACCTTACAGATAGAGAAAACAAGGTACTGGAAGTTGCTCACTTGGGGTTTATTTCATTTCTGATCGTTATTTCACTTGCAACATCCGTACTTAGCAGCCTATGTATTTGCATGAAATCGCACGGCGTACAGCAAGACACACAGCAAGACACTACCATTCCCTTTGAGCAGGAAATGGAAGGACGTAGCTATGGCAACGATGGTAGATACACCATCACAGACATAAAGAGTTATAGAACTATAGTCTATATGCCAAACGGCAGCGATATGGCTAAATAGGCTTCAGTAAATTGTACTTTGTGTAGCTATTATGAATTTCATAATAGCTACTTTTTTAAGTGTATAATATTTGTGTAAAACAAAACTCTTACACAAAAAGGAGAAAGATATGAATTGCACCAAATTTGATATAGATATTGTGGCTACAGGTTCGTCCGGCAACATGACAATCGTTGACGGTTGTATTGCTCTCGATTTTGGCGTTCCTGCAAAGGTTCTATCCCCGTATATTGACAAGCTATCTGCAATTCTTATTACGCATAGGCATGGCGATCATATGAATCCTCCCGCTCTAAATGCCCTTGTAAAGAATCGCCCGGGACTTTTAAGGAGCGGTTTATATATCAATCAAGATACCTATGACACAATGGCAAAGAAGGCAAGTAAGACGCTTACATTCTTTAATTGTGACAATATCATTAGTGCAGGAGAGAAGTTCACCATTAGTACCACAAACGGGACATATGAGGTGGAAACCTATAAAATGCCCCACGGTGATGCAGAGAATCAAGCGTTTGTTTTGACTAATTCATATGGTGAAAAGCTGCTATATGCCATTGATACAGAAACATTAGACGCAATTCCACTTGATATGAAGTTTGATGTATTGCTGGTTGAGGGCAATTATGACGAACAGCAAATAGAGGAAGCCTTGCTTTCAGAGGACGCAGGACACGCATTTAGAGCGGGGCAAAATCTAAGGCATCTATCTGTACAGGCGTTTGATGACTTTGTTGCTCACCATGCAAATCGCAATGCTTACGTTGTGCAGATGCACGAGAGTCTTGAATTTGGTGCTATGAGTGGTAAGAGTGCTTACAATCCTCGTGCATAATTAGGGTTATTTGACAAGTCGGCTTTGACTAGCACTCTAAAAATTTTTATACTATCAATATGTAATGCCGTTTATTCAGAATGGAGAACAGATATGGGCGTACATATTGACCGACCTTATGCAAACAAGAAAACTATTGCTAAAGAGGTGGCAAGTCGTGTTGGCATTTCCAACGTTAAGTCAGAGGAGTATATCAATGCTCTGATTGACGTTTGCAACTCTCACCTAGAGGATGGCGAGGATGTAAAACTATATCCATTTGTAAACTTCAAGTTCTACAATTCGCAGAAGGCAGATGGATCGATTTACTCCTATCCAAAGGCTTATATCTCAACTCTTGCTAAGAAGTTTGCTAGGGTTACAAAGTAGTTTTTTATTATTCGTTTTGAGCAACGTAAGGCACATTATATATATGGTGTGCCTTTTTAATGTAGATTATTCTGAACAGGTTGCAAGCAACAAACAACTTTATAATTACTTGTAGACCAACTTAATGATTGGAGAAATCTACCATGAGTATTTGGATGGAACATGATGAAACAGACTGGAAGGATGACTGCGCTGACTTAGATGTACTTGGTGAGTTGGAAACTATTTACGTTGACGAGATCGGTGCAGTTGATAGGGTTCAACATACGAATGCTATTACTCTAAAATTTAGTTACCCCTCTGTTTATATCGTTGACCTTTTTTATGATGATTTGGGAATTTATCAACGTTACTCTAAAAAATCCGATGAGGTTTTGACTGACGCTATTGAATTTGAATTTGATGATGGAATTATTCCAGATAATGTACTCCATAGATACTTTGATGTAGAGAAACAGGGCAATAGTCTTGTTGGAGTCGAAAAGGGTGGAAGTAGTTTTGCACGAGATGTAATTGAAGATTATTGCGACCATATATGCGGAGAGGTATTTCCACTACTTACTAATTTTTGCGATGGTGATTCTTTTGAAGAGTATTGGGGCGATCTTGATTCTTACGACAAAGAAACCGTTGCTAGGGCAATGACTAAAGAAGCTGGATATACTCTAGTTAAGGAAGGAAAGTATGATGCCTAAAAGCGGTGTAGAAGCGTATATCTATCTTGATTTTTACTCTGATGAAATCTATACAGAGGATGAAATCAAGATAGATCACTGGGGTCGATTGTAGTAAGGCTACATTTGAAAGTCCTCTAATTGTTAAGCCTAATCAAATCAATGGCGTTTCTTTTACGGTCGCTACAGAAGATGCTGAAAATATTAGGCATCGTATTTTCCCTATTCTTTCAGAAATTTACAACGCCGATAGGGTTGAATTTGAGCCTTGTAGCGATATGAAAGTAATAATTGAAGTTTTTAGACATGGCACTAGACCACAGTTCTTTACTGTAAGAAAGCGAATGCCATACTATTTGCAGTTTGTTGTATCTGAAGATATGGAAATGGCTAAACGTATTTTTAACTCTACTATGAGTCGTGCCATTAAGAACATTCGCAGAAGGCTTGATTTTACGTTTACAGAGGACGTTGTAAACGTTCTTGTAACACCACTTGACGGGAGAATGTAATGCCACTTTCTAATAACGTACCTAAAAAACTTGTGAAAATTGCACTAGCAGTTAAAGTCTATGCAGACGGTGATATTGAACGCTCTGAATTTGATAATATGCTTGGCAAAAAAGTCTTAGCAAAGAATGGGAAAGCCACTATTCCTTTTTCTATGATTGAAAATTTAGACTTGGATTTTAGCTATAACGATAAAAATTATAAATCTGCTATTAGTGATTTGTATAATCAATTACAGGATCTTTATGAGAGAGCAGAAATCACGGACGAGACAGTCTCTCTTATGGTAAAGGTTTATGTACGAGATCTCCTTACATATTCAAAAGTACAAAATTCAAAAGGAAAAAGATAACAAGTACACCTATCAAGAGCATAAGAAAAGCAACGAATAGCATAAAACGCTCGGTGAACTCTTGATTGCTAAACAAATTTTTCCTAGTTTTAATCCGCTTAAATGCAGTCAAAGTTACAGCTATAGCTACAGCGGGGACTAAGAGCCATATCAACAATACAATGATAAGTAATATTTTCTCCATCCTATTTATCCCTTCTACTAGCTGAAAATAGTCGAAAAAATATAATACAAAACAGAAATTACGCCGATAAAGCCTGCGTTGAGTGACATATAAATTGCAACCAAAGCATAATCTTTTTGACGCTCGGTAGGCTTGTGCCTTTTTGCTAACCATCGAATTGTGAGCAACATAAAGATAGCAAACACTATCATGCTTACGCCGAATTGCAATTCTCGGGGCAACGTTTCATAAGTAGGTATAGCCATCTTATTTCCTCACCCTACAACGGCAATAAGGACAATAATCAAAATTTGGTATCAATTTGTTGCCGTGCGCTGCCTTCTTGCGGGTAAACCAACCATCCTCGCCGTCCTCACCAACCATCATGATGCCACCGCACTTTGAGCAATAGGCATTTTCATGATTGTTTGGATCTTCCAAGGTAAAATCATGATGCTCATTATCGTTTTCGTCATACCATACGGCATAACTCTCTGGCAAAAAGTCGCAGGTAGTATCAATAAGGTCTGCTAGGGCAGAACATATCTCTCTATCATACTCATCATATTCAGCTAACGTAGTATCTTTTGTAGGGTGTAGACGAGTACCAAAAATCATTTGATGAATATCATCAATATCAATAGACATCCATTCCTGTTTAGCTAGTTTACGGAGTTCACAAGCGACCTTTTGACGCTTGTCCTTAATATCCTTAATAATCCACGCCTAGTCCTCCTTTTTAGCATTGAGGTACTCGACTGCCTTCTTAATATAAATACGAAGTTGAGAAACAGATGCCTTCAGTACATCATCTAAAAGATCTTCCTTCACCCACGTATCATAAGGACTGTCTAATACTTCTTCAGTAGTTGTGAGTAAATCATAAAAAGAATATGGAGTACTTGCTTTTGCTACAGAATAATATTTTTCATCGTTATCATATGAGAGCAAAATATCAAAAGTTTCCTTCTTAATTTTAATAAATGGCTTTCTATCACCATAATATTTAATACAAGCCAACTTAGTGTCGGTCGCAACCTTCAAAAGTTCTTCATCATGCATTTTAAGCATATCTTCAAAACTATACTCAGAATCCAAACTAAAGTTTTCAAGTCGATAATCGGAGGTAATCTCCGCACTAACAGCATTCGTGCGGACATAATCATATACAGGCAAATTACCAAGACTCTCAATATATGCCTTATGCTCATCTTCCTTTGCACGTACCTCATCACAATAAGCAATCGCCTTGTCACGATCATCTTCTGCCTTAAAAAGACATTGAAGGAGGTATTCTTCTGCGGTCTTTGCGTTTCTACAATCCTTATTAGTTGACATGACAGGTTCCTTTCATTGTCGTTTAACTTTTGCTAGAAACATATTACTACAATTTTGTGTAATTCATAATATCTACACAAATAAACATTGAGTAATTATTTGCGCAATTCAAAACAAGATTTCAATGCTTATAGTGTAAAATAGTTACACGTTTCCTATTATGAGAAAGGGTATTATTTTGTCTATTATCAAGACTCAATCTAATGTACAGGTTACTTGTGGTATTGCCACAACAAAGTCAGAAACACGAGAGCAAAATGATTACTATGCCACCCCCCCCAAGGCAGTAAAAATGTTGCTAGGTTTGGAAACATTCGATAAGAATATTTTAGAGCCGTGTTGCGGAGAAGGTCATATATCAAACGTTCTAAAAGATGCCGGGCATATTGTGACTTCTTCTGATTTGATTGATCGTGGATATGGAGAGGTTAAGTCTATCTTTGACTACAAGCATTTTAATGGCGATGTAATCACTAATCCTCCCTATAAAATTGCCCTAGAGTGCCTAGAGCATTCATATGAGATTATCAATGACGGGAATAAGGTTGCTATGTTTTTACGCCTACAGTTTTTAGAGGGCGTAGCAAGAAGGAAATTCTTTGACGTACATCCTCCAAAGGTCGTATACGTCCCTAGTCACAGACTTTGTTGTGCTATGAATGGTGACTTTGAGAATTACCACGCATCTGCCATGGCTCTATGTTGGTTCATTTGGGAAAAGGGTTTTACAGGAGATCCGATTGTTAGGTGGTTTAATTAAATGAGTATCAAAGTCCTGGAAGCGTTTGCTGGAATTGGCGCACAAAGAAAGGCACTTACAAACATTGGCTTAGACTATGAAAGTGTTGGCATTATCGAAATTGATAAGCCTGCAGAAAATTCATACAACCTTTTACATGGGCAAACTAAAAACTTTGGCGATATTACTAAGGTCGATGAAAAAGAACTTCCAGACTTTGACTTATTTACTTATTCATTTCCTTGTACGCAAATATCTAATGTAGGAAGTAGGACTGGTCTAGCAAAAGGATCAAACACATCTTCTTCTCTATTATGGGAATGCGAAAGAATTATCCGTGAAAAGAAGCCTAAATATTTGCTTATGGAAAATGTGCCGGCACTACTCAATAAGAAGTTTAAGCCGTACTGGTTAGAGTGGGTGAATGTTCTCGATAGCCTTGGATATAAGACTTTCTATGATGTTTTAGATGCAAGAGATTTTAATATTCCACAAGCTAGAAAGCGTGTGTTTGGTGTTTCTATCTTAGGCGATGAAAACTTTACCTTTTCTACAGGTGAAAAGCTAACAACTTTCTTTGATTCATTTCTCGATGATCGTGATGATTATAAATATATAGACACGCTGCGATGGGGGAATGAACTTGCAAAACAGAAAAATCAAATCGCAGAAAATCTAAAGCGTGCGTACCATTCAAAAGAATTGGTCGAACTAGGTAATTACCGTGGCTATAAAGAAAAGGGAGCATCATTTAGGTCTACTGTATACTCTCAATTTTTCTCACAATATGGCGTAACACGTACTCTAACAACTAAGGGTGATATTTGCTTTTTAACAGACGATAACAGAGTCCGTGAGATAACGCCTAGAGAGTGCGTCCGCTTAATGGGTTTTACGGATCAAGACTACTTAAAGATGTCTGCCGTTGATAGCTTTGGAAAACGCATTGTAAGCGATAGACAAATCAGAATACAATGTGGAAATTCTATAGTGGTTCAAGTTTTGGAAGCAATCTTCAAAGAAATGTTTAGAGATTATCTATAATAATTAGAGTTACAGATAGTCGAGCGCAATGCTATAAACTTGAATAGACAAAAGGCTTTCAACGATTGGAAACGCAATGGCTAAACATATTGTCGATGTGGTTTATGAGTTTACTATTTACAAGGCTTCTCATGACTTTTATGAGAAGCACAAAAAGGAACTAAATGATATTGAAACAGGAGGAGAGTTAACAGACTTTCTGTTAAAAAATGCAGAGAATCCTTCTGACGTTGATTATTACGATTATTACAATGAAAATCTCTTTGATTATTTTGAAGAGTTGACGAGGTTTAATAGAATTCCTTTTCGTGGTCGTGTGGATGAGTGTGTTGCAAAAATCTATTTGGGTCAAAACGGAGATACATACGTTATTAAAAAATGTGAAACATTCACTTTTGACACAAAAGACATCGAAGATATGGAAAATGCAGAGGACGCTTTTTATAGCTTGTTTGATTCTGGAAATGACAGTTGTAGAAGTAGAGTTTTTCAAGATATTGGACGGGCAGAAATGGTTGCTATCCCAGATAATACCCACCTTATTGTAGTCAGTCATCGAACTGATGATTAAGGAGAAAAACATGGCAGTACCGATTGTTGTTGGCAACTCCTGGGCAGAGAATAGTGCAGACGGCTTTGTAGAGCATTGCAGAAAGTTTGACTATTTTGAAAATCTTTCAGACGAAGCACTCAAATGCGTATACCGTGTTGCGGATATGAATCATTTTGGAATTCTTGTTGGCAAAGCAACTGATGAGATTGCAGAAATGATTTCTATTGACACTATTCTCCATTTCTATTGGGGAATAGGCTTGCTAAACAAACTTCTTATTGAATGTAGGTTTCTCAAGAAGGGCGATGAGATTGATCCGCTCAATGTTGATTTAGAAAACCTTAGCTATATGGTAAGAACCTATGTTGATATTGATGAATTTTTTGGCTGCTATAAACAGAATAGAATCAATCAACGATTATACGTATTACCTCACTAAAGACTATTGGACTTTTGTCTGCATTTCAGATTCTATTTTCATTTAAGAAAGAGGATAACAATGAGCATTAACGTTTTTAAAACTATTACTAGTGCAACACAGTTTGCTGATTTTTGCAAGAATCTAGATATCGTGGGCAGTCTATCTGATTCAGACCTAGAAACACTCTACTCCTATGCAGATGGAGTTGGATACGATCTTATTTTGGTAGACAGATTTTCACGTTACGTTGGTCGTTTCTCTTTGAGTGGCTTACTTTTTTTCTTTCTTGATAGTGAGAGTCTAAAAGACATTGCACTTGAAATTGGTTTATCAGAAGATTTAATTGATGAAGTCAAAGATAACGATGAATTGATTGACCTCATCGAAAAACGAGTTACAGATAAAATTGACAAAAAAGATTTTGCAGACATTGTTGATTCTTTTTTGCCTGCTGCTCAATACATTACTCCGATGTTGTCTGATGATTATGGTTATTGCTTTCTTGTAATGAATGATTGTATTTTTGAATAAATGAAGGGCGGAGAAGTTTTAAATGTACAACAAAGAACTAGAACAAATGCTACATAGTGATGATTTTTCAGACAGAGTAACTGCTGCTGAATGTGCTTATGGTCTTGACATCCTTGTAAATGATGAAAGCCCTTATGTTCGTGAAGAGGTGGCTAGACAAGGCTATGGCTTAGACGTTCTTATACACGATACAAACCCTCGTGTTCGTGCGATGGTAGCATATCACGGTTATGGACTAGACATTCTTCTACACGATGAAGTTTGGATTGTTCGTGAGATGGTAGCTAAGAATGGTTATGGTCTTGATGTTCTTATAAATGATACAGATGAGGACGTCCGCAGGGAAGCTATATATCAATTAGAAAGACGCCAGTAAAAAGACAGGACGGTTCATAGCATGGCTGCACTAACAATTAAATTTAACTATGTACAAGATTACGCAGTTTTGTACCGTGAAGATTTTATTAAGTATGTAGGAACTATACTTCCTAAAACAATAAAAAGAGATCATGTTAACGATGTTATTGTACGTTGTAAGCGTACTGCTTCAGATCCTTCAAAGCAAACTGACATCCGCCCTTTGTTATTTGATTTACTAGATAATATCGCTACTACAAAACTTCCAAAAGGAAAATGTGAGTTTTGTGATTCTAGGTGTGGACTTTATGCAAACGGGGAAGAGATTGTCCCAGTAATCGTAAATGATGAAGGCAACATTGCTATTAAGACAGCGTGTTTTGTAGAGTTTTTACTTTCATTTGACAATCAAGAGGAAGATTTTTCTATTGATAATGTTATTGTTTAGTCGTGGATAGAGATGATGGTTACAATGAAACTAGATAAAGAACGAATTTCTAAAATCAAATCAAACGTAGAGGTTGATCTCGAATTCTTCCAAGAAGCACGGCAAGAATGCAAGTCTTTTGAGCCGTTTGATTACAACGATAATACAGACGCCTTCTTTAATACGATTGAAGAAAAACTGAAATATGCTATTGAGTGTTTTAATGATTGCAATAAAACATCGGACTTAAATAAAAAGACAGTCTATATTGATGCAATCATCATTTCACTTGGCTCTGTAAGATATGCCATCAATGAACTTCAAAATATTATCTATGAAAAAGATGAAAATAGTAACAATGAAGAGGATAGTTTTAAGTACAAAGATTTGTTTATGCAACTTCATATACTAGATTTAAGCATTGATAATACAGACTATATTCTAAATAGGGATATAGAGTTTGTGGAATAAGGAGAAGTTGATTATGAGGTATGCCAAAAATGAAGTAATCGCAAAAACAAAAGAGAATGTTGAAAACATACAAGACTATCTAACAGAGATTTGTCAAATATGCCTTTTTATGCGACTTTATGATAGCGAAGATCCAAACAACCCCATTACAAGAGATGATGATTTTATTGCCGTACTCAACAGTACTGTTAATGATTGTAAAAGTGCTTTAGATACTCTTAATAATTTGAGTAAGTTGTCAAAGCGGACTTTCGGCATAGACGATATGGCAGATATGGTTGCTCTTATTGGTGGTCTGAAAAATTACACCGAAGATATGTACTACAATCTTGGTGTTAATGAATGGAATAGAGATGATCGTCCAAAGGGCGTAAGAATAGGTGCGAATCTAAATTTAATTTTGGTAATGATAGAAGATACGACTGATTTTTTATATGGCATTTAACTAAATGATCCATATTAAAAAGATTTTAATGTAAGAAGAAAAGGGAGAGTCGATATGCTTAATGACGAAGGAAAGATCGTAATATTGTTTGAGGTAGTTTTTGATTCTGCACAAAACATGAACGAAGCCATAGAACTACGTAAAAAAGTTGATAATGCCATCGGTTGTGGTGAGTATTTACTGCCACTACTAGACCAAATTGGTGAACACGACCATTCTAAATGGATGTCAATGTGTTCTAGTGGAACCGTGATGTCTTTTGATGGTGAGTATTTTTCAAGTGTTAAAATCGAGTTTAATATGCGACAAAATGTATCAATGGAATTTCTTGAAAATTTAAAACAGCGATTTGATGATAGCGATTACTACCACGTAACTCGCTCACTAACAGATAAAATCATGCCAAAAGGCTGCCACGCAGCAATAACGGATATTTTCATGGACGATCACCTACTTTAAATAACAGCTTTGTTGTCAATCTAGTATATAGATTAAGGAGATTACTATGGACTATGACGAACTTGTAGACGATATTGTTAAGCAGGTTCACGTCCGCTATGAGGACTATGTTGAGTATCAAGAATCGGAAAATTTAGATGTTGAGCCTTTCGATGAGGTTGCTGAGCAACTTCTCAATGATGAGTTAGACGATTCTCTTATTTACAATTATCAAATGTTGACAATTATTGAACACACTTGTGACGATATCGGTTCGCTATTCTATAACGGAACAGCACCGTTTGATGGCGGAACACCTTACGAAGCATTCCACAGTGACTGTTTAAGCAAACTCAACATCTAAGCCGGTTGGAGTGAGTAATTATAGAAAATTGTTATGAATTGTCGAATAAAGTAATTGGGCGTGCTAAAGAACTCTACGAAGAATATGATAAAAACAGACATCTTAGTTTAAGCGACATGAAAACAATCGCTGGCAAATGTGTCGATGAAGCTATACGAGAACTCGTTGTTGATGAAGATAATAAATGGATTATTATCAAATGGGCGTGTATAGGTACAAATGAACTTCTCTATGAAGGAAATTTTATGTGCCGTTTTAGTGCGCCATATGATGATTTTTATAATGTTTGTCTAAATGATCTAATGGATCGATTGATTTGATAACCATGCCCCTTGAACACTAACCACGCTTAAAAGAGAATATAAGAGATTGTGTATTTATTATGAATTACACAATCTCTTTCTTTTAGGTTATATAATTGTTTGTACGTTAAGCAAAAAAAAGAAAGGAAACACAACAATGCATATTGGTAATGCTAAAGTTGAACATAACATGGAATACATATTCACCGACCCAGACATTAAACTAAGTAAACAGCAATTTGACTATCTTACAGACAGATATGATCGGGCGATTCGTATGGAAAAACACAACAAAGTGCTTATAAGTGGCTTGACTTTGAGCGCAGTGTGGTGGCTTTTCTTTGCATACAAAAATGATGTACCCGTCAATTCGACTGCATATCAAAAATGTATTGATGAACTAAATGCCGTGAACATTTCAAATAAGTCGTTTAGCTAATATCTACATTTTCACTAATTTAGAAAGGATTCCCCATACTATGAAACTATCAATCTGCCCATTTGAAAGACTATTTCCAGAGTTAAACTTCGGTGAACAAGATCTTTCATGGTGTTGCAATTACGGTTCATCAGACTGCCCACTAATCAATAAAAAATGCTAAATGTGAGGGCAGAAAAGACCTTGTGTTTTCCCCGTGGCATCCTAATGGACTTGATTTGGGTGTCAACCACACAACCGATTATAGACACACACAATCATAAGTCGCTTGCTGGACATCAATCATGTTTTGTGTCTAACAAAATTTCTTGTTAGACACAAAACACTAAATCAAATCTACAAACTACCACAATTAAATCTATTCTTCTTTGCGTATTTTATAAGCCTATTCCTCATAACATCATCACTAACCCTATTTCCATTCTTGTCATAACAATAGAAGAATGGAATCTCTCCTGTATAAAAAGAGTTAATTACGAAGAAGTCAAGCAACTCATTATTCTTATTACAGATCCTAACGCAAGTAGCATATGATCCAGCATGATAATCAAGCCAATCACAGAAATCATCAAAATCAGCAACTTCTGCACTACCATAGCATGATTCTTCTTCGCTAATCTTTAATGGGCAGTTATTGTCATATATATCTTTTAAAAGTGGACTAGGATGGTCATCATAATCAACTGGCTCGCCATTTACAAATAAGACAAACTTATAATTTTCCATATTTACTCCTAGTTAAAATAATAGTAGCTAAATTTACTTTTCTTAATAAGTTTGCCATTAGTAAAGACAGAACGATTCAACTCTCTTTTAGTGAACTTATAGGGCATTTTTTTACCCCCACCCGATAGGCTTGTTTTTCTTTATCTTCCCGTCTATTTACCCCACACCA
>ERZ1036416.148-NODE-148-length-30911-cov-6.096416_pt1 | contig 30911 bp, 27 predicted proteins | sample MGYA00514219_ERZ1036416 | MGnify/ENA primary metagenome ERZ1036416 (study PRJEB33795, sample SAMN09464945) | human gut metagenome | host: Homo sapiens | place: USA: Stanford, California | collected 2016-11 | study: EMG produced TPA metagenomics assembly of the...
CTTTTTGAAATACTTTTTGAAATTCCTAATTGCATTACGAGTTGATTATACTTCGGATAAGGAAAATTATCGTGAGATGGAAAATACAGGTAATAGAAGCAGGAAGTGAACACTATTCGTGAGATTAATTTTTGATATGGGGGGATAGAAGGTGTAGCTTTATTTTACTAGACTAAGATAAAAATGCAACTGTTTTTGTAAAGTCATAAAGTTGCGTTATTAGGGGTAAAATGATATACTGTTATGTGTTCTCAAAACAAAAAGGAGAAAGTAGGAAGTATGGAAGATTTGAAAAGAGATACTATTTCCTGTGATAATGGAAATTTGTTATCCGACTGGAAACGGATAAATTCCGCTGTAGTCGGCTTTTTCACATTACTTATTATAGCAGGGGTACCAGTAATATTTCACGATTACTATTTTGATATTTTATCTTTTAAGTATCATTACTACTGTGCGGCTGTTATTACGATGGTTGTTGTCTTGGTTATTGTTGCTATTATTTTTTTAAATAGAGATAATCGGGAATATGGTGGAAGAAATAAGGCCTCTATAATAAAGGGGTTTAGCGTAAAGTCTCTATCAGCCGCTGATTGGGCGATGCTGGCTTTTTTCATGGCAGTAGTAATATCTACTTTTCAGTCAGAATATTTTTATGAGTCATTTTGGGGAAATGAAGGACGATACTGCGGCTTGTTTTTGACGATTCTTTATACGATTAGTTTTTTTATAATAACAAAATGTTTGAGGTTTAAACAGTGGTATCTGGATGTTTTTTTGGCAGCAGGGATGGTAGTCTGCGTAATAGGTATACTGCATTATTTTAAAATTGACCCTATTGGTTTTAAAGTGGATTTAATTGATAAGGACTATAGAAATTTTACATCTACCATAGGTAATATTAATACGTATACATCATACATTGCAATAGTAACAGGTATGTCGTCAATCTTATTTGCGATAGAAAAAAACATTTATAGGAAAATATGGTACCTGATTTGTCTCGTTGTATCTTTATTCTCATTAATTACAGGAATCAGCGATAATGCATACCTGGCGCTTTTGGCCTTATATGGACTTCTGCCATTATATCTGTTTACCAATTTAAAGGGATTTAAACAATATGTCTTAATGCTGGCAATCTTGCTTTCTGAATTTCAGCTTATAGATTATGTTATGCAGATGTTTCCAAAACAAGTTATGCCAATCAGCGGTCTATTTAACGTTGTGTCAGGCTACAGTAAATTATTATATGTTGTATTGCTACTCTGGGGAGTGACTGTGGCATTATATGTCGTGGACTATATTTTAAAGAAAAAAGATACAGATAGGAGAGAATACAACATTGGAAGGTTTGCCTGGCTGGCATTAATAATTGTCGTAGCGGCTTTTGTGGTTTTTGTACTTTATGATGTTAATGTTAAGGGAAATGTAAATAGATATGGCTCTTTGTCCGAATATTTATATTTTGATGATGATTGGGGGACGCATAGGGGATATATCTGGAGAATTGGATTAGAAAGCTATCAGCGTTTTCCTCTTATTCATAAAATATTTGGATATGGCCCTGATACGTTTGGAATCATAACAAAATATAATTATTACGATGAAATGGTAACATTATACGGAGAGAGATTCGAAAGTGCCCATAATGAATATCTGCAATATTTTATTACGATTGGAGTAGTGGGGCTGTTAAGTTATTTAAGCTTATTAGTAGTTTCAATATGGAAGATATTAAAGGGTATGAAAAGGGAGCCGGCTGTAATTGCAATTGTGTTTTCAGTTATTTGCTATGGAGCTCAGGCGTTTGTGAATATCAGTGTACCGATTGTTGCACCTGTAATGCTGACGCTGCTTATGGTAGGCCTATCAGCGATACGTGAGGAAACAGGGACTTTTCCAGAAGATACCGTTGCCGGGGATTAACGCAGATGGTATACTTGATAAGACACATACAATGTTTTTGAGGAAAAATACAAGTGAAAAAATACGATCAGTATAAGCGGTTGATTAAGTTTCTTTTTTCATTCAATGCAGTTTTTTTTGTTGTAATAGTTTACTGGCTTGTATGGAATGGCTATTATAACAAAATTATTGAAAGACCTTTCTGGCGGCGGGGGAATTGGTTAATAGTAGTTTTATATGCTGCATTATTGGCGCTTTTTTATAAAACCTATGGTGGATTTAAGATAGCGTATTTAAAGAAGGGGAATTTGATTTGGTCCCAGATTTTGTCGATAATTTTTGTTAATATAATAACATATATTCAGATATCACTGATTGACCAGAAGCTTCATCCATTTTATCCGATGATGCTGATGAGTCTTATTGAATTTGCCATAGTCGGGTTGTGGGCAAATATATTCCAGTGGCTATATCGGAAAATGTTTCCGCCAAAGAAGCTGTTGCTGGTTTATGGTAATCGCCCTGCATTTCATTTACGTGATAAAATTAATTCCAGGGAGGATAAATATTTTCTTGAAGATGCTGTCCATGTCAGCATAGGAGAAGATGAAATAATGAAAATGGCAGTTCGTTATGATGCGATTATCATAGGAGATGTGCCGGCACATGAGAGAAATCTTCTTATGAAATTGTGTTTTGAGGAATCTATCCGTACATATAGTGTACCTAAAATATCCGATATTTTGATTCGTACGTCAACAGAACTGGATATATTTGATTCACCATTGTTGTTATCGAGAAATGAGGGGCTTCAGATAGAACAGCGTTTTATTAAGCGCCTGATGGATGTTTTATTTTCAATATTAGGATTAATTATAACATCTCCATTTTTCGCAGTAATTGCAGTCATAATAAAATGTACGGACAGAGGTCCGGTATTCTATCGCCAAAACCGCCTGACCCAAGACGGAAGGGTATTTAGCATCTGCAAATTCAGAACCATGGTTCAAGATGCGGAAAAAGATACGGGTGCACGTTTGGCATCAGATAATGATGACAGGGTATTACCAGTAGGGAAGTTTTTACGGAGGACCAGGCTGGATGAGCTGCCTCAGTTATGGAACATTTTAAAAGGAGAAATGTCTGTGGTTGGTCCCAGACCAGAGAGGCCGGAGTTGGCGGAAAAAATAGAAGAGGAGATTCCGGAATTTCACTACCGTCTGAAAGTAAAAGCCGGTTTGACTGGATTTGCGCAGATATATGGAAAGTATAATACATCTTCCTATGACAAATTAAAGCTGGATTTGTCTTATATAAGAAAGTATTCTGTTTTTTTGGATTTGAAACTTATTATATTAACGCCTAAGATTATGTTTATGAAGGAGAGTACTGAGGGAGTGAAAGAGGATGATAGGTCTATTGGAGATACTGATTCCTTAGTGTAATGAAGTAAAGAGGGTCGGTATGAGGATTGGCGGATTAAGTAGATTGTTCTGTATGTAGGATATTTAAATAGAAAAGAATTAGCGGTTTTTGTTAGACAGATAAAGGTTAAAGAAATCTGGCTCTTTGTCAATAGTTGGGGTGGGATTTGTTAAAATCCCGCCTCAGTTCTATGAAAAGGGCTCTTTTTATGTTTGGTTCCAGGTTCTACTGATTTTGGGCATGCCAAATAAGCCTCCGCATCACCGACCATTTGTAAGCGCCGAAATATTGGGCGTGTTGTAAATAAGCTCCAATTCCTCCATAATGGTAATCAAGTAGTATTTCACTATACTTTCATGTTGGAGGACAATCATGGCCAGTTACAATCCCCGCCGTTCTCAGCAAGAATGGCTCCAGCTTATTACTGAATGCCGCCAGAGCGGTATGGCTGATAATGCCTGGTGTGAGCGGCACAATATCCCGCTAAGCAGCTTTTATAATGCGGTTACCAGACTCAGGAAGAAAGCCTGTGCTATTCCAGATTCAGCTGCACAATCTGACAACCTGTATACCCTGGACTTTACTTCACACCAGGATGTGGTCAGGATTGGCATAGACCCGGCTCCGGTTCCAGAAGAAGCCGGGGCACATATGACTGCAGCAGATCCTGACACTGCGCATACGATTGAACTTATGATGGGTGACATTCGGATAAAAATCAGTAATTCAGCTAATCCAGATCTGCTTACAATGATATTCCAGATGTTGAAGGCGCAGTCATGCTAGCCGACATCTCTGGTGTGGACGCGGTCTATATCGTCTGCGGCAGAACTGATATGCGTAAGTCAATCGATGGACTCTGCACGATCATACAGGAACAGTTCCCTATGGATATCGACCATGCACTATTCCTCTTCTGCGGCCGCAGATGCGACCGTATCAAAGCTATTCTGAAGGAACCGGACGGCATCGTCCTGATTTACAAGCGGCTGACCGTGCAGGGACGCTATCGCTGGCCAAGGGACAAGTCTGAGGTGCGGAACCTTACATGGAAGGAATTCGACTGGCTGATGTCGGGCATTGATATTGACCAGCCAAAGGCAATCCGCCCATCATGAAAACCGTCTTACAAGATATGGGAAGCGGTACTGTGGCTATTGAAAACCACATGTTTTCGGCAGTGAAGATACTGTTAAAATCCCTTGTTTCGTGCTATACTTAGAGCATCAAAAACAGGGAGAAACGCGATGGCAGGAAGTGCACGGGACATTCAGATGCGTGAGCTGAAGGACACGATATCAGAACTGAATAAGCTGATTAAAACGCTGCAGCAGACGATTGAAGCTGCTAATGCGCGTGAGGCCGCCCTGTGCCAGGAACGGGATAACCTAAAGGAACAGATGGACTATCTGACAAAGCGCCTCTTCGGTGCATCCAGTGAAAAAGGCAAATGCGATATTCCTGGGCAGTTGGATCTGTTTAATGAAGCAGAAACAGCAGAAGATCCAGTGGCCGCCCTCTCAGAAGAAGCTCTTCCCTCCTGGGAAGAACCAGAAGCAAAGCCCCGAAAGAAGCGCGCTGCCAACGAGGAACGCTTAAAGGGCCTGCCAGTTGAGCAGGTATTTCTTGACGTACCAGAAGAGGAGCGTATCTGCGGTGTCTGCGGCACCCTAATGGAAACAATCGGAACGGAATTTGTACGCCGGGAACTGAAGTTCATTCCTGCAAAGGTAAAGGTCATTGAGTATTACAGCGTGAATTATGGCTGCCCGAAATGCCGCAAGGAGGCTGTCCTCCCTCAGATCAAAAAGGGGAAGGGTGGCCGGGCGCATAGAATCCATGGGATGGCGAGTACATCTACCGTGGCATGGATTATGTACCAGAAATATTTCAACGGCATGCCCTTGTACCGGCAGGAACGGGATTGGAAACAGTGCGGTGCAAACATCAGCAGAACAACCTTCGCCAACTGGATCATCGCGAATGCACAGGATTTTTTCACTCCCATGTATGCCTACTTCCGAAAGAAACTGCTTGCACGGTCATTTGCGATGGCGGACGAAACGCCAGTCCAGGTGCTGCATGAACCGGGGCGGCGCGCGCAGACACAGTCCTATATGTGGCTGTTCCGCAGTGGTGAAGATGAGGGTCCGCCAATCATCCTTTATAAATACGCTCCAACGCGCGCTGGAGACAATGCCGTGGAATTCCTGGAAGGGTACAGCGGATACCTGATGTGTGACGGGTACAGCGGCTATAATAAAGTGCCGGATGCAAAGCGGACCGCATGCTGGGCGCACATACGGCGATACCTGATTGATGCGATTCCAAAGGGAAAGCAGCTCGATTATACCCAGCCATAGGTTCAGGGAGTCATGTATGTCAACCGTCTCTTTGAAATGGAAGATAAAATCCGGAAGAAACATGCCGGGAACTATGAAGCCATCCGAAAGGCAAGACTCGAAAAAGAGAAGCCTGTTATAGATGGATTTTTGTCGTGGCTGGAGCAGCAGAAACCGACACGCGGCTCCCGGATGGAGAAAGCGATTACCTATATCCGGAACAGAGAACCGTATCTGTCCAGATATCTGGAGGATGGAAGATGCAGCTTTTCGAACAATCTAAGTGAGAATGCGATCCGCCCATTTGTTGTAGGACGTAAGGGATGGCTGTTCAGTGACACCCAGGCAGGAGCCGAAACGAGTGCGGTCATCTATACAATGGTAGAGAACGCGAAGGCAAATGGAGTAAACGTCTACCAATACCTAAAACTATTACTGGAGAAGCAGCCGAATAACCGAATGTCCGATGAGGAATTGGAACGCTTTACACCGTGGAATCCAGAGGTGAAAGCCCTTCTGGATTCCGGGGTTACCGATGAACTTGAAAATGGCTGAATTCTATGTGGAATATCAAGGTGCTTCGTCTACTATGTGTAGCCGGGGTACTTTTTGATTTGGAAGTAAAAAACTACTACCTACCATAAGAACTACCGTCCGAAATTTAGACGCTTACGATAAGAATCCCAGTGTAGCTTGATGTCTATACGCTAATTTAAGAAAACTTTAAAGACATTTTATAGGAGTTTATGCAGACGAAAATGGATGCCTTTTTCGGTTACAAAAAATCAAAAAGGAGACCTGGATATAAGTAGATGCAATAGGCGTTCTTCCAGGACTCCCCAAAGCTCGGATAGAGAATTCCAGTTGAATGTGCCCAGAGATTGCAATGGGGTATTGGAATCCAGGCTCATCCCTAAATATCAGTGTGATATTCCTGGCACTAAAGAAAAGGTCAGTAAAATCATGAATAAGACTCTTCCACAGGTGAAAGAAATGGCAGTCTCGTCCTCTTGCATAATTTCATCATATACCTGTTTACAATTGCCTGTATCTAAAAATGGAAAAGTCTCCTCAATTCGTTCTGCATAGTTTTTGTTGGGTGTACAGCCTTTGTTTTTATATTCAATAATGCAGTCTACCATAGAATCAAGGGTATAGTCGAACCTACGAAAGTTCCATAAACTCTGGTTTCGGAGGAACCATTACACTTAGGTGCTTACGTCATATCGTAATTCTTACCAAAAAGGAGCCCTTTTTTACCAAAGACACCATTTACACTATACTACCACCTTATTAGAGGAGCCTGATAACCTCAAGTTATGTCATAGCCTCTGTTTAGCGTCTTAATGTATCGCCTGACACCTTAGTACTCAAGAAACGTAGAGAAGTGTTTTAAAATCCCCCCTATAGATACTATTTAAATATTATGCTCAGCGTATATTTCAGTGATGTATAGAATAGATAAATAAAGGTTATACGTCTATGATTCCTTACGATTAGATATAACTGGTTTTGTATAAGTTCTCTCGCTAATTATGTATCGTGGGCGAGCTTTTGTTTCGAGATAAATTTTTCCAATATATTCACCCAATACACCTAAACTTATTAATTGAACACCTCCTATAAAACAGATAATACTGGTCATACTTGCCCATCCGCTTACTGTGTTATTGGTTAGATGCATAACAACAGACCAAATAACACCGCAGAAACTCAAAAAAGCAATAAACATACCTAAGACAGTAATTATCCTAATAGGCTTTATACTTAAACTGGTAATTCCATCGAAGGCCAAAGCTAACATTTTCTTTAAAGGATAGTGGCTTTTTCCTGCGATTCTTTCATGTCTTTCATAATAGACATTAGTAAATCTAAATCCTACAAGAGGAATCATTCCTCTTAGAAATATATTCACTTCTTTAAAGTGAGACAGTTCGTTTAGGACTTTGCTTGAAATCAAACGGTAATCTGCATGATTAAATACTACTTCCGCCCCCATCCAATTTAACAGTTTATAGAAGGACTCAGCTGTAAAGCGTTTAAAAAAGGTATCCGTATCACGCTTACTCCTAACTCCATATACAACTTCGTTACCATTTTGGTAGGCATCAACCATCTGATCAATAGCATTTATGTCATCTTGTCCGTCACAGTCAATCGAAATAGTTATATCACATTGTGACATTGCTTCCATTAATCCTGCAAGTACAGTATTTTGGTGCCCGCGGTTCCGGCTTTGAGATATTCCAATAAAATATTCACAGGAGGATGACAAATCACATATTATATCCCAAGTGTTATCCGTACTACCATCATTAACAAACATTATCTTACTGTCTTCGTGTATCTTTTCTGATGATATTAGCATTTCAAGTTTGCTTTTAAAAATTTCACAACTAATTGGCAGAACCTCCTGTTCATTATAGCACGGTACTATGATATATAAAATTGGTTTCATATTAGGTTTCCTACTTTCGGATATAGAGTACAATATAAAGTTACTTTAACAGAGCTAATAATATTCAGAACATAATCCATCTGCCGCAATTAGGATAAGAGCGGGTAAGAATAAAACTAAATACCTAGGATTGCATTCCCAAAAACTTAGAAAGAGTAGAAGACCAAAAACTGTAAGATGTAATACAAATATATGGTCTTGGCCATTTATATGCTGGAATGTCGACTTTACTACAAGCATTAATAGAATTATCCACCAGCTATGGGCATATAGAATGTAAATCAAATAATATTTTCCCTCAGCAGTAAAAAATGCATGTAGAATATTTGGCTTTACAGGATGCCTTTTGATATAATCATCTGCTGCACATGTGCTATATGTCCATGTCCGTCTCCATTTGGTATATAATATGTGAGACAAGGTACCGATGATACCTCGTTCGTGTAACCGTTCCCTTATCATAGTTAGGTTAGCTTCTTTTCGCATGTCTACAGTTGGAAAACTTTTAGTAAAATCGACATCATCCTGATTATATCCACCTGACTTATTAAGTGACATCATAATCCAATGTGTTAGGGGGAATTTATTCTCCTCATACTGTGTTTGCGATATCCCGGTATATCGTTCTAATGTATTTGTAATAATTATATTTACAGATAATGCAGTAGTTAATAATATAATTAAAAAAATAATAATACTTTTATATGGTTTTTCAGATTTACGATGACTACGTAAGACATAATCAAATATGACTGCAATTATTACAATTCCTATTGTTGCTTTAAAGTAGTAACCTATTACTCCAGTGGAAAAACATAGAAGCAAAAACCACCATTTATGAAAATGGTTCATGGTTATGAACATCAAATAAAAATATAATATTAATATTAAAAATAGTAATCCTAGAGTATCTGTGTACGCAATAGAACTATATAGATAAAAGGGCGAGCAACTTAGGCAAATGATACCAGATACAAAAGCATGTTTTGGACCCATGCAGATTTTCGCTGTACGATAAGTCATTTGGATTGCTGCTTCTATTATCAAGCAATTTATTGGTAGAGTTGCTGCTTGACACATAGAAATTGTCGCAGATGGAATTAAAAAGAGCATTACTTTAAAATAGCAAAAAAAGAATAATAATATTAATTGATTATTTCCGTATCGTGCATAATACGCTAGATTCTGGATTTCTCCATACCTAGCATATTCATATGCGGATGTTATAATTTGACCATAATCCCAGGAAAGATTTACTCTTAATAAGTAAGAGAATATAAATAGTATTATTAAGGAAATAATTTGTAATTTTAAAAAAAATGTGTCTGAATTAAGCTCTATTCTTTTCCAAAATAAATTAAAGTAAGCATGTAAGGTTCGATACTTTTTTACAATTAAAATTACAATTCCTAGTGAAATTGCGCCAGCCCATTTTATATTTTGGTATGGACATGCAATAGCTAATAACAATATATATAAAAAGCATATATAATGTACTTTAAAAAAGGCTTTGTAAAAAAAATCAATATATTTATTCATTGCACTAAAAGGCCTTTCAGACATATTTTAAAAGCTATATTAGATTATCGAGTTGATTGATTCAAATACCCGTTTGCAATTACATTTATCATCAAATGGAAATGTTTCATTAATTCTTTCAAGATAAATGTCTTTTAAAGAGCAGTTTCTTTCCATATATTCAATTATCCGTTCCACCATTGTATCGACAGTATATTCAACTTCTCCAAAACCATGCTTTTCATAATCAAAATACCCTTTCTTAAAGGTATGTATACCAGAAAAAATTTCTTTCTTATCTACCTGATAATATAAAACCGGTTTCCGTAAATAAGCAAAGTCAAAGGATACTGAGGAATAATCAGTCACTAATAAATTGCTTTCAGCAAATATTTTTCTATATGATTCATCAATCGGAAGCACATTAATAAATGGTTCGAATGAAAAAAGCGGAAGTGTACAGGTCATATTTGGATGAATCATGAGCTGTATGGAATATCCATAATCTTTTGCTGCTGAAATTAATTTAGGATGATTTAATAGTTGTGTATACATATTATAGTAGGTACTTTTTGTAAACCCACTTAAGGGTGTTCTTGCTTCTTGAGAGGAGGATATTTCTGATACTAAGTAAGAACGCCAGGTTGGCATTATAGTAATGATTTTTTGTTCGTTATGGTATAAGTAATCGTGTCGCGGCAATCCGGTAAGTTTAACAACCATATCTGAATAATAGAAGTTACTGTTTAATATATACTTATACTCTGGATACGTAGTAGTCATAAATAAGGAAATATTTTTGTTGTATTTATTAAGCCATTCAGATAAGTCGTTTTGAGTTACTCCATGCTGTAGAAATATAAAACGCCCCTTTTGAATTATGTCTGAATAATATATAGAGCTATTTTGTAACGGATGGAATACATAGTCCTCCCCCTGCGAAGAAATAATTGTTGCACCACATATATGTAACCATTTATAACGCCAGCCACCAAAAGGTATAACCTTTCCGTAGTTAGCAATCCGCTTAAAATCACTACTGTTTTTTGAAATAGCAAAGTAGCATTTAACATGGTTAGCTGGATGCTCTTGCATATATTTGAAAAATATTTCGCCGTTATCATCTGCTTTGTTTATTCTGTCGGAAATCAGCCAAATTTTCTTATGAGGAAAGATATTCCTTAATATATATGCACATCGAATGAATATAGCTTTCCATGAAGCAGCAGAATTCCGTTTCATAAGTCCTTTTAAATAAGATAACTCACGATAAATATGTGAACAAAGATGATAGGGTTTTAGTAATAATGTATGGTATGAATAGGTTAATATATGCTTATCTCCTATGTAGTAAGAATTCCACATCGCTCCTTGTAAAGGTGAAAATTTGCCAAAGCTAATTTTTTGTTGCTCAATATATGCATCACCAATTTTACAGATAATAGTGATGTTATATGATTTACCTTTTTCCAAATAAAAAGATGTTGTAAAACCTAGTAATATAGCGATATGTTCATCCAGAGATGTAATGTTTCCATTTCGATTTATATTCATGCAAGGAATTAAATCATTGTTAACCTTTAAGTACCATTGAACCTTTGTGTTTGGATTAAGTCCGCAAAATATAGATGAAGCCTCTAAGGTCAAACAGTTATCATGTATTTTAATAAAATCAATTTTAACATTAATCTGCGACCTACGGTATATTTCTGTACTTCCATAAGCGTAGACTATATCATTATTAATTACATATTCATCTGGTGCACTATCATATTTTTGCATTAGGATAAATAATTTATGTTCTAAATATATATTTCTTTGTGCCATTATAATGTCGTCATCAAAATGTTTTATCAAATATACTATATTATTTACATACGCCTGAAGTTCTCCCTCTGATAATAGGTTATGAGGTAATGATGGAATTCTATACCGCCACTGTAAATCATACATTAAGGTATATTGAACAAAGCGAGGGATATATCCCTTCGAAGAAATGCATTCATCAATACACCAACGCGCAAAATATTGCATATAATTAATATACCAAGGCTTGGAATGTACAGCATTTTGAATTGCTGAATTCTCTCCGACTGTCCGCCTTCGGTACCAATATGTTACGTCTGATACAACCCCATAGTTAAATGTATGCAGTAAAATCTGCATAACAACTTTTGCATCTTCTGCAGTGGTAAGACGTTCATCAAAATGTACATTCTGAGCTATTTCATTTGTTATAAATGTTGCATTAATAAATAATAGTGGATATTGATATTCTTTAATGACATTAATAATACGTGAAGACTGGTCAAATTTATTATTAAGAATATGGCTTCCGGTTTGCCCATCAAAAAAGACTAGTGGGATAGTTAGTATAGATACTTCCGGCCAAAGTTTAAAATATTGATTAACCGTGGATAAAGTTTGTTCTGATAACTTATCATCGCCATCCATGAAATTAACATATTTTCCTTCTGCGTATTTCAGGCCTTCATTTCGTGCAGATGACACTCCACCGTTAGTTTTATGGACGACTATGATATTATCTGGATATTGTTTTTTGTATACATCACACAAATCAGAGGACCCATCGGTGGAGCCATCATCAACCAATATTAGTTGAACATTTTCTTCAAATCCGATGTCTTGGTTTATTAAACTATCTATAGCCTCTGATAAAAAGGGGGCTATGTTATATACTGCTGTAATAATAGTGAATTTAAATTTGTATTTCTTTTGTAATTCCATTTTGTACTCCTAAATATTCGAAAAGTTTAATTATAATACTTTTAATACCGAACTTTAAACCATATCTTTTTACTTGATATAGTATTGAATTAGCTAATTTACATATTGTAATAGACTTTTTTTCTGGAACATAGGTTAGAAGCCGAATTGCTTCCTCATATGTGATATCTATTTGAAGAAAAACTTTAATCAGTCGTTCCTTAAAAAAAAGTTTTTCTTGTTCATCTAGAGAGGTATAAACATAATCCAAAAAATGTATTATCCATTGTATGAATAAATTTCTATTTTCATCCAATATATTTAACTTTTTCCATCCATCAATTATATATTCCGCTGTCTTTAAATGATTATCAAAGAAGTCTTTTCTCTTATAGACTATGGTATTCATAGCAGAAGCCATGTTTGAAATATGGTATATATAAATATTTTTTGACCAGCAAACAATATTCTTTGCTTTAGGATAAGCCATAAATAAAAAGGCTATATCTTCGCCTATGGATATATGTTCCGGAAATGATAAGCCATCTAATATTTTTTTGAAAAACAACTTATTACATACGGATGGTCGTGCCCCACTTGCACTAAAAAGTGCTGTTATTGAATCGCTATTATACACTTCGTTCTTTGTGAAAAATGCATCTTTAACCCAATCAGGTGTCAAATAAAGTTTATCGGCCTGCCCTCCAAATATTAAGATTTCTGCTTTAGTTTTTTTGACTTTATTGTAAAGTGCTTTTATAGTGTTTTTTTTAAGAGTATCATCAGAATCAACAAATAGGACATATACTCCGTTTGCTTTACTCAATCCAAGATTTCTAGCTGCGCTAACACCTTTATTTAGTTGGTAGTAGTATCGGATAATTGGATATTTCACTATAAAATCTTTAATTATCTGAGCGGATTTATCTGTTGAACCGTCATCAATACATATAATCTCATAATCAGTAAATCGTTGGTTTAGCAAACTTTGCAAACAGCGTTCTATATAGCCTTCAGCCTGATAAACAGGCACTATTATTGATATATATATCATTTTGCTCCTACTTAATTGACATGCATTTAATATACTCATCACAGACTTTTTGTGTTTCGCCAATTTGACGAACAGCCCCTTTTTCTAACCATATTACATGGTCACAGAGTCTCTTTACTTCATCAATAGAGTGTGAGACATAAAGTAATGTTGTTCCTCCATCAAGCATAGCACTCATACGCTGTTCACATTTTTGGCGGAATTTATAATCGCCTACAGCTAGAATTTCATCAACGATAAGTATATTAGGTTTTACCATAGTGGCTATTGCGAATCCAAGCCGGGCCCTCATTCCTGAAGAATAATTTTTGATAGGTGAGTCCAAGAAATCCCAAAGTTCTGCAAAATCCACAATTTCATCAAAATGTTCCTTCATATATTTTTCCGTATGACCAAGTACGCAACCATTTAAAAATATATTTTCTCTTGCAGTCATATTAGCATCAAAACCGGCGCCTAACTCAATAAGTGGCGCTACATTACCATTAACAGTAATGTTACCGTGGTAGGGCTTTAGAATTCCGCTGATTGCTTTTAATAAGGTGGATTTACCGGATCCATTAACACCAATGATTCCCCAGGACTCACCGGCACGAATCTGAAAGCTAACATCTTTTACCGCCAGAAACTCCTGAAACATTAATTCTTTTTTGACGAGCTTAATAAAATATTCCTTTAGATTGTCTACTTTTTGGTTTGCTAGATTAAAACGTATGGTTACATGATTAACATCTATTATTACTGGTTTATTTCCCATACTACCTCCTGCTATATATATAAGATAAAGTTATTTTGGGTTTTGAGGAAAGCTTTAACACCAATAATTAACATAGCAATGGCAGTAAAACAACCTGCAAATACAATCATGTGGCCAGGCATTCTACCATAATATACAATGTCACGAAATTGTCCTACATAAAAATACATAGGATTTAGATGTTTAACCATCCACATAACATTAGCAGGCAAAAGGTCAATAGGATAAAATATTGGTGTCAGGTACATCCATGCAGTGGTCACTGCATTATAAATATACTGAATATCACGGAAAAAAACGTTAGCCTGAGCTAAAAACATACCAAGACCAATACAAAAAACGTACAATTGTAAAGCCACGAAAGGAATAAGGAACAAATATGGGGTAAACCTAGCCTTTGTAGCTATAATTACAAGTATCAGTGCACCCAAAGAAAAGAAAAAGTCTACTAAACCGCTTGTGATTTTAGAGACAGTAAATATATACTTAGGAACGTATGTTTTTTTTAGTAACGAACTGTTTCCGGTAATAGAAAAAATAGCCTGATGTGTGGATGTATTCATGAAATTAAACATAATCTGGCCGGTAAACAGGTAGACAGGGAAATTTTCTATATCACGTTTAAACATAGTAGAAAATACAATAGCCATAACAATCATTATTAAAAGTGGATTTAAAACACTCCACACATAGCCAAGAAAGCTTCGCCTGTATTTTAATTTAATGTCACGTGTTACCAGTTGTTTAAGTAAATCCCGATACTGCCATGAATTAATTAAACGCTGATGAAATAGGTTTATGATGTTTTTCATTCTTAAAGTCTCCTTAAATATCAGTAGTTATTCATTAATACGGTCGTGATTTTTTCTAAGGCGATTATAAAATCGCAATTGAAGTAGACAGTCATATTGCTTTTTATTTATATTTAAAAAGCTGAATAGTTGATACACCTTAAATTTTTTTGAGACTTGCTGAAATAGCTCAGGGCTTAACCTTTTTATCTGTGCGTTTGTTTTTTTACAGGCGAGTCGCCCCTCCCTTTTATCTGGATTGACAATACATGCAGTCGTATAATAACTCAAAAGAATTCCTTGAATCTTCATGGAAAGATAATTTTTTCCGCTGGATTCCAAATTCAGATGAATAGAATAATATTTTACTGTATTGAGTGCAACCCTTTTTATATGATTGATTCGTTTTAACTGGTTATGGGCTGCTACACTCTGCTCATTATTTCCTATCAGATATTGATAAATAAATATATTTAAAGCCTGGATGCTTCGGGCATGGCAACAGGGTATTGAGGCGTATTCCTGATCTTCATAGAATATCTTTTCTGGAAGCTCATGGCGATACTCATTATAAAAGGACCTTTTGTAAGTAATGCCATGGAAAGTCATACAACGGTCGAAAGACTTCCAATTTGACATTATTTGATTCAGGGTAAAGGTATTTTCGTAATTGTCAATGTACATGCGACGTATTTCTCTTTTACCGGTTGATTTGTCTACCATATGGAACGGGGTGAGCACTACATCGGCATCACATATCAAAAGTTGTCCTATCAGTTCTTCCAAATTTTCAGTTACAATCCAGTCATCAGCATCAACAACTTTAAAAAACTTTCCTTTAGCAAATTTACTGCCGGCATTGATAGCAGAGCCATGTCCCCCATTACTTTTTTTAATTAAATAGAATGTATCTGGATAACTTTCTACATATGAATTAGCAATTTCTGATGTTTTATCTGTGGATCCGTCATCTACAACTATTACCTCGAATTGTTTCAAGAGACTAGGGACAAGAAAGGACTCCAGGCAAGTAACAAGATACTTTTCCACATTATAAGAAGGGATTATGAACGATATTATTTTTTCCATTATTTTTCTCCTACCACTCTTTTTATCTGCTGCATAATGGGATTTTCCCAAAGACCTTTAAAAAGAGCTATGCCTGCTTGCAGACTACTGATATCTGAGCAATATAAATGTCTTTTGGCAGCCAGATAGTATACTCCATAAAGCAAGGCTATACCGGCACCTAACATATATCTCGTAGCAGCCCCCCGCTGATAAAAAAAAGATTTATTATAACCAGAAAACCATGTGGATTTTTGGGGTATTACGGTTGCAATGGTATGCGGCACATAAAAAAGTTTTAAACCAGCTTTTAAACTATCGAGCAGAAATTTATTTTCTTCACCACAGCCATTGCCGCTCCCTGCCCCCATATAAATATCAAACTTAATATTACGCTCTAATATAGCCTTTCTTCGAAATGCAATTTGATAAGAGGCAATCTTTAAACAACCGAAAAACCCAAGTCTCTGAATTTTTTGGGGAAGCCTTGTTCTTTTTCCTGTTACGTCAAAAGCAATAATATCTGCCTGTGGAAGATTCTGAAAGGCTCTGAGGATGGTCTCTTGATAATCTGGCTTAAACTGTTCATCATCATCGCACAGAAGGCAAATCTCGCCCATGGAATGTAAAATTGCCATATTACGGCTACGAGACAGACCCCGTTCATGTGTTGTGATAACTCTTACATATGGGGTTGTATTATGTACGCTCTCTTCAAACGGTTTGCTTAATTTTCTGGAATCTTTTTTATCACACTGATTTATCATTAAAACATTTCCAACAATACCGCTTTTGTTTATAAGAGATGTATCTACCTGATTCATGCAGGATAAAAGAATTTCCAATTGCATGCAGTTTTCCTCGATTTTCAATTATCAACAACCACCTAATACCATACTGAGATTTATCTATATAATAAGCAGACGATATTATCAATGATATCGACTGCTTTACCATCTTTGTTTAATATTAGTTAATCAAAAAGTCCATTGAATTAGGATATCTATTGATTTATGTGTTATCTATAAATGAACGCAACATTTTGGGATAAAATGTTGCATTCAGTATTTAAAATAAAACAGTCGCTTTATAGTCGCTTTATAGTCGCTTTATTGATAATATATTCATGTATTGCTCTTCGTAAAAACAAAGATATCAATGGAGGTATGAACCAGTGGGTAAGACACAGCCTATTAAAAAAGCAGATGATGTACAGCGACTTAAAGAATATTACTTAGAAAAAAAACAAATAAGAAACTACACAATGGTAACGTTGGCTCTCAATACTTCTTTACGCATTAGCGACTTGTTACATTTAAAGTGGATTGATGTTTATAACTTTAAAACACATAAATATAGAGAACATATTAATCTTGTAGAACAGAAAACCGGCAAAAAAAATTCAATAGCATTAAACAGTGAAGCTACAAAGGCATTGGAACTTTTAAAAAGAACACTTGATACTTTTTGTCAGGATACATATATTTTTAAAAGCCGTATAGGAGATAATCAGCCAATAGGGCGGATATGTGCTTTTCGAATTATTAAAGAAGCTGTGAATGATTTAAACTTAGAAGGAATTATCAGTTGCCACTCACTACGCAAAACCTTTGGCTATCATGCCTGGAAAAAAGGAGTTCCCCCTGCACTTATAATGTCTATATACAATCATTCATCGATTGAAATCACCAAGCGATATCTGTCAATTGATCAGGATGATAAAGATGAAGTCTTTCTGGGAATGAATCTTTAAGCTTCCATTTTAAGAAATATTTGAGAAAAATGGGACGAAATTATTAATAAATGGGAGTGAAAAGGTCTTGAATTATGGGGAAAGACATGCTATTCTTATAAGCGAACACAAGGGCAACATTTTATCCCAAATTGCTAAATAGCCAATTTGCGTTGCTCCTTTATAAAGGAAGGAAAATAAATGCAGCTCGAGGTACTCATATCTTGTATGAATCAGAAAGATACTTCTATTGTTCAGAAGAGTAAGTTGACGGGGGATGTTCTGATTATCAACCAGTGTGAGATAGAATCGCAAGAACAAATATATAGGGGAAATCAGCGTATCCGTATGGTTTCAACAAATCAGCGTGGATTGTCAAATAGCAGGAATTTGGCAATCCATTTATCAGATAGGGACATTTGTCTGTTGTGTGATGATGACGAAGTATTTGAGGAAGATTATGAATCCATTGTGCTGGAGAGTTTTGAAAAGCTGAGGGATGCAGATATTATCGCCTTTGATGTGAGCCATAAGAAAACACGTCTGAAATCGGAAATCCAAAGAATCCGCTGGTTGAAGAGCCTGAAGCTATCCTCTGTACAGCTTGCTTTCCGCCGAAAGAGCGTAATCGAAAGAATGTGCTTTTTTGATTCACATATGGGGGCCGGAAGTGGAAATGGATGCGGTGAAGAAAACAAATTTCTTTGGGATTGTTTAAAAAAGGGATTAACAATTTATTATGTTCCTCGAACCATTGCCGGTCTATTATCTAAAGATTCTACTTGGTTTAGTGTTTATGACAAGAAATTTTTTTACCAGAGAGGCGCTGCTACCAGATATATGATGGGAATTACCCTGGCCTTTTTATATGGAATCTATTATCTGATAGTTAAACACTCTATTTATAAAAAGGACATTTCTTTGGTATGCGCAGCAAATGCTTTGTTTAAAGGAATTTGTATAAACCCTATTAGAAAGGCAGGATGATGAAATGGAAAAATCAATTACCTTTGTTATACCTGCCTATAATGCAGATCCTTATTTAAAAAAATGTCTGGATTCTTTTTGGGATACGACCGTTACAGATAAGATTGAAGTGCTTATTGTGAATGACGGCTCTTCAGATCTGACGGACCAGATTGCTCAGGCTTATGTGAAACGTAATCCGGATATGTACAAGCTTATTAATAAGGAAAATGGCGGTCACGGTTCTGTTATAAATATAGGAAGCAAACTGGCATCAGGAAAATATTTTAAAGTGATTGACGCAGATGACTGGGTTGTAACGGACAATCTTGCTGCGTTTGTGGAGTGTCTCGATAAATGTGATGCAGATATTGTATTAACTCCATTTCATATGATTCATATGATAAATGGAAAGAAAAAGGAATATCGGATAAAAACAGAATATGATTCCACATATATCGGCTTAAAAGAAGTGATTCATAACTGGGGAGAATTTGAGGACTGTATGGTATTTCATGGAATTACCTATAGAACAGTGTTTTATCGGGAGAATTATTATGAACTGCCAGAACACATCTTTTATGAAGACCAGATTTATTCGGCTATTCCATGCTGTCATGCTGTCAGTATTTATGTAAAGGATTTATTTATCTATCAATATATGGTTGGAAATATGGAGCAGAGTATTTCTGCGGCCAATCAATTAAAGAGAATACAGCATATAGAAATGGTTGCCGATGCTATGCTGGATTATTATACGTTAAATTCGAATCTCATAGAAGATGCGGGTACATTTCTTTTATGGAAAATAGAAAATGTAGTACTTATTTACTACTTAACAGCCTGTGTCTTTGAGCCTGATAAAGCGAAGGGGCGAAAAGTATGCAGGCAGTTTCAGTTGAAGCTGGAACAGGCAAATCATGAATTGAAAAGCAGGCTTTCCAGTAAATACAGGCTATATCTACTAATGAACTATCTGCATGTATCAGAAAAAATGTATGAATGGTTGATTTCCTCGGCTTTTTATAAAAAGGTAAAGGCAATGAGTTTGAATGGTAATCGGAACGGTTACAGGAGTTGGTGAGGATGGATCGATATCCTTTAATAACAGTGCTTACGCTCTCGTATAATAGCACTTATATATATGAAAGCATCCAATCTGTATTGGAACAATCCTATCCTCATATTGAATATATCATTGTAGATGATGGTTCAGGCGTTTTTTGTCAGGATGAGATCCGTACTTACATTAAAAATCGCAAAGGCAATAATCTTGAGGATTACCAAGTTATAGTACATCCGCAAAATCTAGGAACAGTAAAGGCTTCTAATACAGGTCTTGTTCATTCACATGGAGAGTATATTTTTAACCTGGCGGCAGACGATGTATTTTTTGATTCGGATGTTTTGACTAAGTGGACACGGGAGATGATTTGCAGGAACTCCATGATTATGACAGGACGATATGCGGTTTATGATGAAGCAATGATGGAGTGTAAGGGATGGGGACCTTGTGACGAGGAAGTCCAGGTCCTGGAAAGCAAATCCCCAGAAAAGATATTTAGAAAGTTGATAAATGCTAATTTCATATACGGATGCTGTACTGCCCGCAGCCGGTTGTTGATTGAAAGTTATGGACTGTATGATGAAAATTATAGGTTAATTGAGGATTATCCGGCAGCCTTGAGCCTGAGCCGCCAGGGAGTAGTGATTGATTACTGGGAACAGCCTGTGGTGAAATACCGACAAGGAGGCGTGAGCTCGCCTTGGCGTTTTAATTCTGATTACGAGCGGGACTCGGATAAAATATTAAGACGTGAGATTCTGCCTTATGTTAATTTTAAATTTTATATAAAACTTCAATATTACTTTTGGAAGCTGAAGCGGTCTCAAGACAGCCGATTCGCTTATGAATACAGCCTAATATGCGGAGAAAAGCAGAAAGTAAAAGTGATATTTCTGATGGTCCGCTATCCGATTCCGGCGCTCCGCATATTAAAACGAAAGCTGTCCGGTAAATATAAGACAACAGGGAGGTAGTTATGCAGATATTAAAATATGTATTTCAGCAGCATGGCGATGAACGAGGCCAATTGGTAGCATTGGAGGAGTTTAAAGACATTCCTTTTGAGATTAAACGTGTTTACTATATGTATGATACAGGCGAAGGTATACATCGTGGTTTTCACGCTCATAAGACGTTAAAACAAATTTTAATCTGCATCCATGGTTCTTGCAAGGTGCTGCTAGATAATGGCGAAGAAAAAAAAATCGTCAGTTTAGAAAAGCCTTATGAGGGACTATACATAGCTCACAATATGTGGCGGGAAATGTATGATTTCTCTCCGGATGCCGTTTTGATGGTGCTTGCATCGGAGTATTATGATGAGAGCGATTATATACGTGATTATGATGAATTTTTGAACTCGGTCAAGGAGGCATAGAAGAAATGAACATACCATTTGTATCGTTTGAAAAGATGCACAAAGAAATAGAGCCAGATATAACTGATAGCTTCCTTAATATGTATAGAAACAATATCTTTATTATGGGAGAGCAGGTGACTGCATTTGAAAATGAATTTGCTGAGTTTTGCGGATGCAAATATGCTGTTGGTTGTGGAACCGGGCTGGATGCATTATATCTTATTTTGAAGGCCCTGGAAATCGGATATGGAGATGAAGTGATTATTCCATCAAATACCTTTATAGCCACTGCATTAGCTGTTTCATATGTAGGTGCCTGTCCTGTTTTTGTAGAGCCAGATGAAAATACTTATACGATTCGACCTGATTTGATTGAGGAAAAGATAACCGAGAAGACAAAGGCAATCATCCCAGTTCATTTATATGGTAGATGTGCCGATATGGATCCTATTTTAGATATAGCTTCAAAACACAATCTATATGTAATAGAAGACGCAGCCCAGGCTCATGGAGCATTATATAAAGGAAGAAAAAGTGGCAGTATGGGAATTGCTGCAGGTTTTAGTTTTTATCCTGGTAAAAATCTTGGGGCCTTAGGAGATGGCGGGATTGTTGTTACCAACAATGAAGCTTTAGCAGAAAAAATGAGGATGCTGGGCAATTATGGTTCAAAAATCAAATATCACCATGAGTACCAAGGGAATAACTCACGCTTAGATGAACTGCAGGCTGGATTTTTAAGGGTTAAATTATCCCATTTAAATAAGTGGAATAGGGAGCGGAACAGAATTGCTGAAAGGTATTTGAGCGAACTTGAAAATCCATGTATTAAAATGCCAATTCCTACTTCAAAAGACTATTATAATGTCTGGCATTTGTTTGTACTACAATGCAGCTCCCGTAATCATTTTCAAAGGTATCTTACAGAATGCGGAATAGGGACCAATATCCATTATCCAATTCCTATGCACTGCCAAAATGCATATAAAGATTTGAAAATAGCAGAAGGGGCTTTACCAGTTTGTGAAAAGTTGTCAAGAGAAATTATCAGTATTCCTATGTATTATGGGATGTCAGATCAGGAAATCCAATATGTAATTGATGTGATTAATGACTATGATGGGAGTATTCAATGAATATAGAGCTTCAAAATTTTGTTTTTGATAATCCCGGCCGGTTGGAGTTGATTAATTATCAACCCAAAACTTCTATACCTGCTATAAAAATTAATGTGTATAGAAACCACTCATTTGAATTAGTAGAACATTCAATCAGACCTTTTTTAGATTATGCCGGGGTATGTGCTGAATTTATTTATAGCGATTATGATGATACATTATCATTTTTTGATATGGATATGTCTGCAGATTTATTGATTCTCTGGTTAGATGCTAATCGATATAAAAATATTGATTTTACTGCATTTTTAAAGGGACGTTTGATGGCATTAAAAGAACAATACCACAAACCTGTTTTAGTGGTTCTGCTTGATGGTGAATTGGATATACAGGATAACCAGATAGTAGTATATTCTTTGGAAAAGTTCAGAGATGCTTTAGGATCCCGGTTTTACGATTATCGGTTGGAACAATTTTCAGGCACAGTTATGAGTTCAGCTCTTTCTTTGCAAGTATCGCGGGATTTGGGGTTGAATTATATTCCGGCCTTAATACGTCCTTGCCTTAAAGCAATTGTGGTAGATTTAGATAATACCTTATATTCAGGTGTTCTTGGAGAGGATGGAATACATAACATTACGCTTACAGAAGGGCATCGTTTATTGCAAGAAAAGCTAAAGGGACTTGCTGAACAAGGATTTTTCCTTTGTATTGCTTCTAAGAATGAAGAATCAGATGTGTTTGAGATGTTTCGAGAAAGAGCCGATTTCCCATTGCAATTAAATGATTTCACTAAAATCTGCTGCTCCTGGAATCCTAAAGCTGAATCAATCAGTCAAATTTCTCAATACCTTAATATTGGAAGTGATAGTATTCTCTTTATTGATGATAATCCAGGTGAGTTGTATTCGGTTGCTAATGTTCATACTGATATCCATGGTTTATTAGCGGCATCGGATGCTTTAAAAACCAGATATATGCTGGAGAATTATCCTGGTATTTTGAAACTGAACTGTTCTGCTGAAGATTCGATTCGTTCGGAAGATGTTCAGGCTAATGAGCTAAGGAATCAAATAAAGGCCACATTGTCTTCTGAGGACTATATAAAGTCTTTGGATATGGAACTGGTGTTTCATATTGATGATCCAGCACAGATAGACCGTATTTCTGAATTATCAAATAAGACAAATCAGTTTATTTTTAATTATAAAAGATACTCCCCAGCAGATATTGAATATCTGATGAGGATAGATGATTCAGTAGTCATTTCAGTGCAGCTTTCAGACAAACTTTCAGAAAGTGGGTTGATTGCAGTTTGCACTGGCAAAAGAATAGATGACTATTTAGAAATCCAGGAGTGCTTTGTCAGTTGCCGGGCATTGGGGCGTGGCATTGATGAAGTAATAGTCCTTGGAATGATTTCATATATGCAGGAAGCATTAAATGTTACAAATATCAAGGTTCAATTTCAAAAAGGTGAGCGAAATTTACCGGCTGAGAAATTTGTTGCAAAATATTTATACACTTATTTGGAACAGCCATCTGGCTTTTCATACAATGTTCCCAATGAGTTGTTAGCCGTTCGATTGGAGAGGTATGGATTATGAGAGAAGAAATAATTACTGTAATATCATCTGTAACCGGTTTATCTATAGAACAATTATCTAATAAGTCTGCCTGTGAAAGACCATGGAATTCTCTAACACACGTAGAACTGATTATTGCTTTGGAAGATAAATTCCAAATATTTTTTGAGCCTGAAGAAATTGCAAACATGACTTCCGTTGATTTAGTGATTGAGGAAACAGAAAGGAAGGTTCAGTAATTATGCAGCATCGTCTATCTATCGATGGACTGGGATATTCTTTACGTCCTGTCCAGCTTTCAGATGCCCGGTTTATTTTAAAAATTCGTTTAGAAGATATGAACCGAACCCAGTATATCCATGAAATTCCTGATGATATAGAGTTAGAGGAAAATTGGATTAGAAAATATTTTCAACGAGATGGGGATTTTTTCTTTATTATTGAGAATAAAATTACCGGACAGCCGGAAGGAACAATTGCTATTTATGATATGGAGGATGGACGGGCTGAGTGGGGGCGTTGGGTCGTCCAAAAGGGATCCCTTGCCGCAGTTGAAAGTGTGGACTTGATTTTTAAGGCGGCGTTCCAAAAGCTCAATTTAAGAGAATTGTATTGCAGAACAATAGAAAAAAACAGTTCTGTAGTATCCTTCCATGATTCTCTTCCGCAAAAGAGAAGGGGGATTTTAAAGGATTTTTTTGAATTGCGCGGTGAGTTTTATAATGCAGTCGAGCATTATGTGGATAAAGAATATTATCTTGAAGAGCTTTCATCGGTTTTAGAAAAAAAAGCGTTTGCAATTTTTCAGAGGAATCTGCGCACAGCTGTGGGGAAATTCCAGTTCCATCACATTGGAGTGGCCTGCAGTAGCTTAGAACGTGACAGAAAAGCCTTTCAATTTCTAGGGTATCAGGCAGAATCTCCCTGCTTTACAGATTCATCACAGGGGATTATGGGGCAGTTTATGATTGCTAATAATCAGCCGCGTATTGAGCTGCTGCAGAATTCAGAAGGCAGTACCACGCTCACGCCTTATTTGGAAAAAGGAGTAAAGCTATATCACTTTGCCTATTCTGTAGACCAGATTGAAAAAGCATGTGAATATTTAGTAAAGTGCCGGGCGAAAGTGATGTCACCGTTAAAAGAGTCGGTATATTTTGGAAAGCGGATTTGCTTTTTAATGTTATCTAATATGTTTTTGATTGAGTTGGTGGAGGAGTAATTAATATTCTGTATGGAATTAGATTGATTAAAGGAGAAGAATGAATAAAGTTATTACTTACGGAACGTTTGATTTACTACATTATGGACATATTAATTTATTAAAAAGAGCGAAGGCATTAGGCGATTATTTGATTGTTGGTGTTACATCTGATTCATACGATTTAGAGAGAGGAAAGTTAAATGTACAACAGTCACTCCTTCAACGGATTGATAATGTTCGAGAGACAGGATTTGCTGATGAAATTATAGTTGAGGAATTTGAAGGACAAAAAATATCTGATATACAGAAAATGGGGATTAATACTTTTGTAATTGGCTCAGATTGGGAAGGTAAATTTGATTATTTAAAAGAGTACTGTGATGTAGTTTACTTAGAGAGAACGCGAGGAATTTCAAGTACTGCACTACGCCAAAAAGATTATGATATAGTTTCTATTGGAATAATTGGCAGTGGTAGGATTGCAAAAAGATTTGTAAAAGAATCTAAATATGTTAGTGGTGTTAATATTGAGGGGGTATACAATCCCAATATTACATCTGCTCAGAGATTTAAAGAACAGGAAGAATTACAGTTTTCAACGGATAATCTAAAGGATTTCTTTTCAATGATATCAGCAGTTTATATAGCGTCTCCTCACCAAACACATTTTGGCTACATAATGGAGGCTTTGAAAGCGGGAAAACATGTATTATGCGAAAAACCGCTTACATTAACGAAGCAGGAGACTATGCTCGCTTATGAATATGCACATAACGAGAAGCTAGTTCTTTTAGAGGGGATAAAAACTGCGTACTGTCCTGCATTTAAGCATATGCTTTTATTAGCTAAAAGTGGACGCATTGGAAATATAAAAGATATTGAAGCCTCTTTCACAAAATTAGTAGCTGGAAATATACGCGAACTTCGTGCTGATATGAGTGGAGGAAGTATCAATGAATTATCCTCTTATGTATTATTGCCAATTGTAAAATTGCTTGGTACAGAATACAAAAAGTTAGAGTTCTATTCTTATATGCAAAATCAGATTGATGCTTTTACTAAAGGTCTTTTATATTATAACAATGCAACAGCTTCTTTTAAAGTTGGCTTAGGATGTAAAACAGAAGGCAATCTAATTATAACCGGTACTAGCGGATATATTTATGTGCCAGCACCATGGTGGAAAACAGAATATTTTGAAATGCGTTTTGAAAAACCAGAGAATACAACAAAGTATTTTTATAAGTTCGAGGGTGATGGATTAAGATATGAACTTTTAGAATTCATTTCGTTAATTAATAAGAAACAAAATTATAGCCAACATTTAACATCCAATGAATCAATATTTATATCATCATGCATTGATAAATTTCGCCAAGGTCAGAATGTCAATATTATTTAATACAGGGAAGCATGTAATGATATCTTCGAAAGGATTGCAATTATGTTACGATATATAAAAAAGCATATAAGATTAATTAAACACAAAGGCTATTATAAGAAAATGGCCATAGGACCTTTTGGTATAGAATATGTTAAATCAGATATGTATAAAGATTTTTATTCATTTATCAATTACTTTTCCCAAAGCTTTACTTTTAATGCACGATACACAGCTAAATACCGTGCATTATCGCATATTCGATACATTCCTTTTTTTATAGCAAAGAAAGATTACGATAATTTTGAAAAGATAAGAAAAAGCATTGATCCAACCAAAATCAAAACCGCTGTAGGAGAAACAAGAAGATTACAATTAAATATATTAACATTGTCTAAAGAAGTTTTGACAGATTTGGAAAAAAACACTGGATTAAAACCTATGTTGCATGGGGGATCTCTATTGGGGGCAGTTCGGCATAAAGGTTTTATTCCTTGGGATGATGATATTGATTTTTTCTTAATGCGTCCTGAATTTAATAAGGCGGTTGAATATTTGAAAAATAAGTATATTACGATTGATACTTCTGAATGGACTTGGAATTCCTATTATGACAATTTAAGACAAACATTAAATAAATATCCCAATACTATTGTTTGTATTCATACATCAACAGCATTTAAATGTTTTAGGGGAACAAGTGAAGATTATGCTTTTGTAGATTTGTTTGCAGGAGATTATTATTCAGAGCAATTTACAGACCATACATTTAAGGAGTACATCCATTCAGTCAGAGCAGAGATGAGTCGCCCTGATATGAAAACTTTTTCTCAAAAGTTTTCATTTTTTAATAAAGAGATAAGTGACAATATCAATATTGTGAGTAGAAGTAATAATATATATTATGGTATTGATGAACATGCTTTTCATATGTATCCGTTTCGTGCTTTTCGAACTATGGAAGATGTATTTCCGGCTATATGCTTGCCATTTGAAGATACGGAATTTTATGCACCACACAATCCGGATAGTTTTTTGAAAAAAATGTATGGAGATTACATGACCGTTCCTTTAAATATTATACCTGTTCATCAAAAGGATAGAATAAGTACAAAAGAAGGAGATAACAATAATGGCTAATATTGTTGTTGCATTATACCGTTTAGCTAAAGATCCATATATTCCGAATAGCCTGCCACCTTATTATGAAGGTTTCATAAAAGGGTTAGTAAAATCAGGTAATCATGTTTTATGCTATTTTCATGAAATACATTCAACTGATTTAGACTTTGCCGGCAAAGAAATTCCTGATGTAATTCTAACTAAATTAAAAGATTTTAATCCAGAGCTTTTTATACTTTTTAATTATGATTTTTATGACTGCTCAAAGGAATTTAATGTACCCGTTATAGTATTTGATGTAGATTCACCAAATAGATTTCATAATAAAGGAGCAATAGAAGCACAACCAGACAGATACTTATTTGCAACAATTCAAAAATCAGATATTGACTTAATAAAGCAAAACTTTAATGTTAATGATAATCAAATTAAATATATTAAACCATTTACAGAGTTACACAATGATTCAGAAAATATTGTTTTACAAAATAATATAGGATTTTGCGGAAGTCACTGGTTATGGAATGGTTGTGAAAGCATTTATAATTTCATGAAATTAAAACCGACTACGAAAGAGCGGCTAATGGCACAGACTGTTTTAAAAGAATACAAGAAAAATCCATTAAAAGATATTAAAGATATTTATAATGAATTTGGTTATTCTCCAGATCGTTATTTAGAAAATTATAAGTCTCTAATGACTGGAAGATTAAGTGGATTAAAACGTGCAGAGTATTTAACTCATATTTCTGATTTGGGACTTGAGATAAGAGGAGAATATTGGAATCATGCTAGTTTGAATTTCTTTCCAGAAATTGCTCTTTGCTATAATAACCAACCAACCCTTACAATTTTTGAGAACGAAAATTTCTACAATTCCTGCAAAATAGGTTTTAACACTAATCACCTTCAGGCAAGATCAGGATTTTCCTGGAGAGTGTGTGACATAATGGCTAGTAATGCTTGTTTAGTTTCAGAAAGTACCCCTGACTTAAAAGAAATAGGAATGAGGCTAGGGATGATGTTGTATACATCAAAGGAGGAAGCCAGGGAACAATGTATTAAACTATTAAATAACGAAAATTTAAGGAAGGAGCTTGTCTGTGCATCTAATGAGTTTATAAATAATAACCATAGATTTAGACATATTCTTCCGGAAATAGAAGAAATAAGTTCTTTAGATCTTCAATCCATGAATGAGGGTACGGTTGAGTTTATTAATTTTACGAAATATATGGATGACAAAGCAAACTCTAAAAAAATATCATTATCAGATAGGATTGAACGAAAGATATGGAGCTTGTTGGAAAGAGACTTAAAAAATAAAAACATTATTTAAGGTATATAATTTTCGGAATATTCGTTAAGTTATATATTGAGCACTTAGTAAGGGGCATAAGAACATGAATATAATGTTAAAACGTTTTAGCATATTTCTAAATTACAAAGATTTATTGAAACAACTGGTATTTAAGGATCTAAAGCTTAAATACCGCCGAAGCTTTCTCGGCTATATATGGAGCGTACTGAACCCCTTGCTGGTTATGATTGTAATGGCTGTCGTCTTCTCCACTATGTTCAGCCGTAATATAGAGAATTTTCCAGTATATTTGTTTTGCGGTCAAATTCTATTTAATTTTATGAATCAGTCAACCCATCAGGCATTAGGCTCAATTAATGGCAATGCTGCTCTATTGAAGAAAACATATGTTCCAAAATATATTTTTACCTTTTCGAAGATTACCAGTGGATTGATTGATTTGGTTTTTTCCATGGGAGCACTTGTAATTGTTATGCTTGCTACCCGGGCTCGTTTTAGTTGGCATTTTTTTCTGTTTCCTTTTGTTCTTTTACAGCTATATGTATTCTGCCTTGGACTTGGCATGTTTTTGGCACAGGCCAATGTATTTTTCAGAGATATACAGTATATCTATAATGCAGTGACCACGGCCTGGCTTTATTTAACACCAATTTTTTATCCTATCGAATCGCTGCCGCCAAGGTTGATATGGATTGTTAAGCATTTAAATCCTATGTATTTTTATATCGGACAGTTCAGGGATATTATTTGCTATAACCGTTTTCCAGGGCATATTATCATACTTGCCGGATGTACGGCATCCGTCCTGATGCTGATAATAGGAACATGGTCGTTTTTGAAAAATCAGGATCAGTTTATTTTGTATATTTAAGCGGGGAGCATTTATGAAGGATCAGAGAGAAATTGTTGTTGATGTAAACCATGTCACAATTCGCTTTAATAAGGCCAATCAAAAAATCGATAATCTGAAGGAATATTTTATAAAGCTTATAAAACATGAACTGATGTTTCAGGAATTTCTGGCTATTAAAGATGTAAGCTTTCAGGTTCACAAGGGAGAGGCATGGGGATTGATTGGAACAAATGGTTCCGGAAAATCTACCATATTAAAAGCAATTAGCGGGATTATAAAGCCTTATGAGGGGAATATTTCAATTAAGGGGAGTATTGCACCTTTGATTGAATTGGGAGCTGGCTTTGATGGGAATCTGACAGCCCGTGAGAATATTTTTCTTAATGGATGTCTTCTCGGACACAGCCAAAAGTATATGGAGGAACATTTTAGCGAAATAGTTGATTTTGCGGAACTATGGGATTTTCTTGATTCTCCCATAAAAAATTACTCCTCAGGTATGAGGGCCCGTTTAGGTTTTGCCATTGCAACAATGGTAAAACCAGATATTTTTATTGTAGATGAAGTTTTGGCAGTTGGGGACTATAAATTCCGAATGAAATGTGAGAAACGCATGGAAGATATGCTAAAGGGAGGAACTACGCTTCTGTTTGTATCCCATTCAATAGACGAGGTAAAACGGCTTTGTGATCATGCTTTATGGCTAAATAAAGGTAAATTGATTCAGATGGGAGAAGTTAATGAAGTATGCGAAGCTTATATGGAAGGGATTGGAGCGGTGCAGAAGACAGATAAATAAAGACACTATTAAGAATAGGATATAGGAAGAATTCTATTTGGTATAAATTATTGGAAGCTGTTTGATATTTTACAAATAATTCCCCCAAAATTAAAAAGACAAGCATAAAAACTGCCATGTCTGAACTGCTTCCCGCCAGGTAGACAATTTAAAAAATAAAAATTTATTTCTGCCAACAGACTGCTGTGCTGGAATGGGTAATGCCTGTAAGGGCAGTCAAGCCTCGTGTTGGTAAGCATCCGCCTTTTGGCGGATGTTCAGACTGTAGACAAAGCCCAAGGCTCACGCCTCGGATTTTTTGTTAAAAGAGCTATAAAGCTTCCTTTTTTCAGGATTTTATAGCTCTTTTCTGATA
>ERZ1036416.154-NODE-154-length-29823-cov-40.552876_pt1 | contig 29823 bp, 42 predicted proteins | sample MGYA00514219_ERZ1036416 | MGnify/ENA primary metagenome ERZ1036416 (study PRJEB33795, sample SAMN09464945) | human gut metagenome | host: Homo sapiens | place: USA: Stanford, California | collected 2016-11 | study: EMG produced TPA metagenomics assembly of the...
AACAAAAAAATAAGAATAGGGGTTATTTCCCTACTCTTATATAGTACGACATTTGACGGAGGAACCAGATGAATAAGAAAAAGATAAAATGCTCTGAATGTGAACATAGCAAGTGGTCAGAATATTTCCGGGCATTCACTTGCGAACATTCGGGATGCAAAGATGTTCCAATATTCAAGGGAAGCACACATCCGAGATGCTGTCCATTAGTTAATCCAAAAGGTCATTATCATAGACCAACTAAGGGGCTTGGGACATTACCAAAAACACAAGTATATTTTCATGTTTGTTCATCTAAACTGAAATATTGAGAAGAAAGGACGGGTAAATAGATGGGAATAGCTGATGCATTTGCAAAAGAGGACAGAGTAGAAGTGACTTTTTCGGATTTTTATAAACTGATGAAGGAGAGTACCAAGGCCGAGATTGTAATGAATGCAGTGAATTGTAATGTTCCGCACAAATACATACGTGAGATGGTCACAGGTAAGTCAGAGGCTCCAGGGCAGATACACGGGAGAGATATGGACCGAGTTGGTTTGCCGCTTAAGCCACTTATGCATGATTAGGAGGCAGGCATGAGAAAGAAAGGCAGTAAGCAGTCCAAGGTCAGCCACATCGACCGCAGCAAGGCCCTGGCCGCCCAAGCGGATGAGGCCATCAAGGAGCGCATCCGGACGGCGCCGGCCTACATGTACACCAGCCTGTGCCCGGTTCCGGAGCTGCGGGAGCCGCCGAAGGGAGTGATTGTACGTGGCATCAAAACCTGTGTACTACGACCTGTATGATTGTGGCCAATACGACGGCCGGTACAGAGCAGCGGAACTGATGGTAATGCTGGGCATCCGGCACCGGCAGCAGATAGAGCATTACAGTGATGTGGGTATCCTATACCAAAAGCGATATACCTTTGTCAGGGCGGAGGATGGGAACGCGCCAGAACTGGCCGATGAATGGGACAGGGTGACGCAAGTATTGAAGGGATGCGGGCACGATTTGGGCAGGATACCGATTGTGGTATCTAGGGATAAGCGGAAGGAGATAAAGGACATAAGGCGACGGATTCAGAAGCTGGACAGGTTCCTGGAGGAGCCGCACCAGGTATCAGATACGGTGAAGGGTACAAGGCGGGATGGGACGATAGGAAGCATTAAGGTCACGGGATACCCCGTGCCGGAGCATTACCGGAAGCAGCGGCTGAGGGAGCGGTACAGGCTGCTCCTGGAACGTAAGGAAGCGGAACTGCTGGAACTGACCTGCCAGGCGGAGGAATATATACAGAGCATACCAAAGAGCGAGGTGCGGACCATGTTCCGTCTGTATTACATAGATGGCCTGCCTTGGTGGAAGGTGGCACAGGCGATGAACCGGATGTTTCCTAAGAGGCGGGTTAAGTTTACAGAAGATAGCTGTTGGCAGCGAAATAAAAGATTTTTTGAGGAAAATTAAAAATGTTGGTTCATGTTGGGATGAAAAGTGCTAATATGCTATCATGCGGAAGCCAGAGGGCGGAAGCATCCTCCCCACAAAGAACGGTTGCCAGGTGTTACAGCCTGGTGGCTGATTAGCCGGTTTTTGTGTAATCCCTCATAAGGCAGACCTGTACATTAACGGACAATGCCGCAGGGTACGCAAGCGGTGAGGTATCTGTTTTTATCCCCCATGACGTTTTCCAGATTCGTTGATTTTTCTCCTTTGAATTAGTCTTTGTCAGTGATGCGGGGCTTTTCTTTTAAATCAATATATGGTAAGATACGAAAGAAGTATTTAGAAGAGGAAAATTATATGTCCACGTTAAGAGAGAAAAGAGAAATGGAAAACAAAATTAAACTTGATAATATACAACAATTACATAATGCGGTACTTCAATTTTCTAATAACACAATGGAAATAAAAAAATTATTGGTTAGTGTATTAATAGCTTTTTTTACTATTCTTGTAGCTATAGACAATAAATTTGAAACGTTTGCTGATTTTCATATAATTATTTTGAGCGTTATTATAATATTATTTTGGTTACTAGATGCACAATCTTATTATTATCAAAAGAAATTGCGTAACCGTATTTCAATACTACAAAGTGAGTTAAGCGAAAATGTTAAATTTAAAGAAGTTAAAACATGTAAACTGATAATTGTAAGCATTTTCAATGTGTCTATGTTTATATATTGGGTTGCTTTGGGAATTGTTTTATTATTAAGAGTGATGGTGCTGAAATGAAGAAAATATTTGTATCTTATACTTACAAGGATAAGAATGTAAATAGAGAATTCCTAAGAAAGGTTCAAATATTTTTAAAAAAGTATTCCATTCCTTACATTGATATTTTTGATAATAAATCGTTAACCCCACAATATAATATTTTGCAGAGATTATCTGAAAGTGATATACTCTTGGTTATAAATTCAGGGGAGAGGGCTGAATCGAAATGGGTGAATACAGAAATACAATTAGCCAATATTCTAAATAAGAAAATATTATATATTACTAGTGATTCTTTTTTTGAAAAAGAAGTATTAGAAAGAATAAAAAGAGAACTTGCTAAACAGGATAAGTAAGGGGCCACCTCCGGGCGGCTCTTTTCATACCTCAAAACAAACAAAGAAAAGGCAGCCTAATCGGCCGCCTCATCCTCCGAAATAAAGTTGTTTATGAATTTTTTTATTTCAGTTGTGGGAGTAGTTCCCATTATGTCGCATTTGGCCTTGAATGCATCCAGGACCTCTGGTTTCAAGTCAAGAGGAAAACGGACATACTTAGTGCGTAGATGCTTTTGCTGAGATGTATATTTCTTATCTTCAGACATGTGGGGCCTCCTAATATTTGATAAATTGGATGGTACTGCTGATTATTAAATACAAAAGTATTATAATTACCAGCAGTTTTGATGCTAAAAGGATACTGCCTAATATTGGCTTCTTTTTGAGCATTGTTATCATGAAAGACTTGTGGTATAATATTGTTGGAAGGAAAGGGGCTCGCGCCCCAATCCCTAAACGATTTTGGTAAGTGCTTCAATCACCAGTAGGATGATGTATGCTTTTACCAGTAGCTCAATGAGTTGGTCGCACAACTTGTTGAGCTTTTTGATTTTCTTTGGTAAGTCTTTCATGTGTTCACCTCCTTTCTATGATTTAATTATAGCATATACGTACGTATATATCAAGCGAAATATGTACATTTATAAGTTTTTGCATCTGCGTATATTTGCAGGTGCTTTTATTATGCCATGACAAGAGGTGGTGATTATGCCAAGACCCAGGAGCCCTAACAGGGACAAAGCGCTGCAGCTATGGCTGGACAGTGGGCAAAAACGTCAGTTGAAAGACATAGCTGCCGAGTTGCAGGTATCAGAAGAACAGATTCGTAAATGGAAAAATCAAGACAAGTGGGATAAAGTAACGTTACCAAATGCGAAAGGTAACGTTACTAATCATAAAGGAGCTCCTGCGGGTAATCAAAATGCTGTTGGCCATGGGGCTCCAAAACAGAATAAGAACGCAGAAAAATACGGTTTCTTTAGCAAGTACTTGCCTGAGGAGACCGTTTCCATTATCCAGGAGATGCCTACGGACCCGCTGGACATCCTATGGGACCAAGTGCAGATAGCTTATGCTGCAATCATCCGGGCGCAGTCCATCATGTATGTGAGGGACCAGAAGGATGTGACCATCACTAAGATAGGCCATAAGGATGGGGAGACGGTCACAGAGGAGCGCTGGGAGGTACAGCAGGCTTGGGATAAGCAGGGCAATTTCCTGCAGGCGCAGGCCAGAGCCCAGAAAACGCTGGAGGGGCTTATCAAACAGTATGATGAGCTCCTGCATAAAAACTGGGAGCTGGCCAGTGAGGAGCAGAAGGCGCGGATTGCAGTTCTGAAGTCCCAGGTTGAGAAGGACGAAGAAAAGCCGATCCAGATAACATTCAAGAAAGCGGGTGAAAAGTATGGAAGTTAAGATTGCTGAGACCAGGCAGGTAGAATTTTCTCTGAATGACCATTTCTTTGATTTCGTCCATGACTGGGACCATAAGATATATCTGACTGTTGGCGGTTATGGCAGTTCTAAGAGCTACCATATTGCCGTGAAGCTGATTAAGAAGCTGCTGGAGGAGAAACGCAAGGCCCTGGTGGTCCGCGAGGTATTCGATACCATTCGGGATTCCTGCTATGACCTTCTGATGGAAGTGGCCGAAGCCATGGAGGTGACGGACTATATCACGTTTACCACGTCTCCGATGCAGGTGCGCTTCAGTAACGGCAGCCGCATCATCTTCAAAGGCATGGACAAGCCGGCAAAGCTGAAATCCCTGAATGGTGTCAGTATCGTCTGGATAGAGGAGTGTTCCGAAGTCAAGTATGCGGGATTCAAGGAGATTCTGGGACGTCTCCGTCATCCGACCCTCAGCAATCACATTATTCTGTCCACAAACCCTGTCAGCAAAAGCAACTGGGTTTACAAGTATTTTTTTCAGGACAAGGCAGCCGGCTACAAGGTGTTGGATGATGAGGAACTGTATCAGAACCGCATAATGGTGGTCGGCAACACGTACTATCACCACAGCACTGTGGATGACAACTACTTTGTACCGGCGGATTACATCGAGCAGCTGGACGAGTTGCAGCAGCATGATCCAGACTTGTACCGGGTGGCCAGGAAAGGGCGCTTTGGTATTAACGGAAGGCTGGTGTTCCCGCAGTTTGAAGTACGTACCGAAAGAGAAATTGCTGAATGCATGAAGGGGATTACCAATCCGATTGAAAAGAACGGAATGGACTTTGGTTTCGTGACCGCCTACAATGCTGTGGTACGAATGATGATAGACCACGATAATAAAATTCTTTATCTGTATGACGAATATTATTCCAGAGATAAGACAGACCCGGAGATTGCGCGAGACATAGAGAAATGGAAGGGCATACTTATAAAGGCTGACTGCGCAGAACCAAAGGCAATCCGATATTACAAACAACAGGGATTCCGGATGAAGCCCTGCAAGAAGTTCCAGGGGTCCCGGGAGGTGTACACCAAAAAGGTCAAGCGGTTCAGGAGTATTGTATGCTCAGAGCGGTGCCAGAACATCATCAATGAGCTGAAGGAATTGACATTTGCCGTGGATAAGGATGGGGAAATCATTGAGGATGAATTCAATATTGACCCCCATACACTATCCGCTATCTGGTATGGACTAGATGATTACGAGGTATCAGACCTCAAAGGAGGCAGCATATCGGTCTTAAAGTAAAGGAGGTGGTGGGATGCCACAGGCCATGACGATTGATATTGTAAAGGAACTAATAAAGAGCTATTCCGCAGGGCACCGACGTTTTGTCCGGGAGTCCAAGGCGGCAGAACGGTATTATGAGAATAAGAATGATATTCTTTTTGGTATAGGGAAGAACCGGGACAATGACCCGCTGAGAAATGCGGATAACCGGATACCGCGGAACTTTCACGGCCTGCTGGTCAACCAGAAGGCTGCTTATATGTTTTCAGCGCCGCCGCTGTTTGATGTGGGAAATGAAAAGGCGAATAGGCAGATAGCAGACCTGCTGGGGGATAAATACGCCAAGGTATGCAAGGACTTATGCATAAAGGCCTCAAACTGCAAGGTGGCGTGGCTGCACTACTGGAAGGATGATGATGGGCAATGGAAGTATGGGGTTATTGACCCAAAGCAGATTATCCCAGTCTATTCCGCGGACTTGGACCGCCAGCTGGATGCCGTGCTGCGGAACTATAAAACCAGGGATGTTATTGACGGTAAGGCCATCTATGTGTGGGAGTATTGGACGGCAGAAAAATGCTATGTGTATAAAAAGAAAAGCAGTTCCATTTCTGAAACAGGGTTGGAGCCGTATAACGTGTATGAGCTGACCGGCTCCCCGGATGAGAGTGTGGAGCAGACGAATGTGTTTGAGCATGGTTTTGGAGAGGTGCCATTCATCCCATTTTATAACAATAATATTCCCACAGATGATTTAACCAATATAAAGCTGCTGTCAGATGCCTATGACAAGGTATTCAGCGGCTTTTTAAATGACCTCGAGGATACGCAGGAAATCATATTTATACTGACTAACTATGGGGGCCAGGACCTCAAGTCTTTCATTGCGGAACTGAAAGAATACAAGGCAATTAAGGTGGAGACTGACGGCGCTGGAGGGAGCGGAGGTGTGGAGGCCTTGACTATCAGTATTCCGATAGAGGCCAGAGAGAAATTTCTGGAGATTACCAGGAAAGCAATCTTTGAACAGGGAATGGGTGTGGATCCGGATCCGCAGAAGTTTGGAAATACCTCTGGGGAAGCACTGAAATACCTGTACTCCCTTTTGGAGCTGAAGGCGGGCCTGATGGAGACGGAGTTCAAGCTGGGGGTTGGCCGGTTGGTACGGGCCATATGTCATCATCTGGGGGCCGAGTGTAAGCAGATAACGCAGACATGGACCAGGACGGCCATCCGGAGTGAATCGGAACTGGCTGACATCGCTACAAAAAGCACGGGCGTCATCTCCCATAAGACCATTCTTAAGAATCATCCATGGGTGGAAAATGCAGAGGAGGAAGAAAAGCAGCTGAAGAGGGAAGAAGATGAAAATGCGCAGAAGGTAGATTTATACCAGCAGGCATTCAAGCAGCAGGGAAAACGGGAGGAAGAGGAAGGCGGTGAAGAAGATGGAAAACAGAGAACTTAAGACCTGTGAGTTGGTAGCAGAATTAGAAAGGCGGGAGGGCGTGAAAAAAATTATTGCAGAGCCTTACCAGTTAAAGGATATTTCAGTGGAAGGCCCTGCTGTGATTCTTATGATTACCGATTAACTAATTTGCTGATATCGGTAACGTCCCTTTATGTAAGCAGCTAAATACTTACCATGTGAGGAAGCTGACATCAGTCCACTGTATACAGATTGTGGAACATCATAATATGCGTACAACCCCCCAGAGTTAAAGCGTACATATAAAGTTGTTCCTTCGTATCCAATGGACGAGATGTTAGATGATGAAACTGGAATCATATTCATAGGCAAATCTCCTTTCTTTATGTACTCAGCCTGGGTAGGGCCTGTAAGTATAGTATAGCCTGGAGGGGGAGAGAATGCAATGAGAGGAGGTGTGCCCCACGGCTAAAAATACAGACTATTGGGTAAAACGCATGGCTTCCCTGGAGGATGACCAGTACCAGCGCAGCGCAGCCTATTACAAGGATGTCCAGCGCCAGTACATAAGAGCCACCAACAGTATCCAGATGGACATTGGCCGGTGGTACCAGCGCCTGGCAGACAACAATGACATCAGTTATGCGGGTGCCAAGAAGCTGCTTAAGAAGAATGAGTTGGAGGAGTTCAAGTGGACGGTCGAGGATTACATAAAAGCCGGAGAGGAAAATGCAGTTGACCAGCGCTGGATGAAGGAACTAGAGAATGCATCCGCTCGCCACCATATATCCTACCTGGAGGCAATGAAGCTTCAGATGCAGCAGCACGCAGAGCTGTTATCAACGGAGTTCGAGGGGGGCATGACGGATTACCTGCATAAGACCTATGGGGAGCAGTATTACCGAACCGCTTTCGAGGTGGCGAAAGGGACCGGGGCGGGAACCAATCTGGCCCGGCTGGATGACAGGAAGATAGAAGCTGTCATCAAAAGGCCATGGGCGCAGGACGGGGAGGACTTCTCGAGTCGAATCTGGACAAATAAGGATAAATTAGTCAGAAACCTGCATACTGAGCTGACGCAGAACATCATCCGTGGTGAGTCTCCTCAGAAAGCCATAGACAGCCTGTCAAAGACCATGGAGGTCAGTCGGAGTCAGGCCGGGCGCCTCATCATGACTGAATCCGCGGCCATCTCATCGGCGGCTCAAAAGGACTGCTTGAAGGAACTGGGAGTGGAGAAGTATGAGATTCTGGTCACGCTGGACGGCCAAACCTCTGAAATATGCAGGGATATGGACGGTAAGGTCTTTGACATGAAGGATTACAAGGTGGGCATTACAGCACCGCCTTTTCACCCCAATTGCAGGTCCACCACGGTGCCGTACTTTGACGATGAGTTTACAGAAGGGGAACAGCGGGCCGCTAGGGATGGGGACGGAAAGACATATTATGTTCCGGCGGACATGAAGTACCGGGAGTGGGAAAAGCGGTTTGTTGTTGAAATGCAGATAGAACCTGATATAATGAAGTCAGGAGCAGTAAGCGGGGCGAGGAATCCGAATGGAAATGCTGCGAAAGATCATGCAGAAAGATACTACGGGCTTGTACGGAGTATGAAAACCGATGTTCCTAAAATCGCAAAATCAACAGGTTATTCAGAGGAGCAGATTCAGGAGATTAAGAACTTTATTTTCTTGGATAAGCATGACCTGGGCGGCCCAGAACCAGAATATTTCGCGCCCGATTATATGATGGCCGAATCGTGGAGAAGACTGATTGATGGAAAACCGGAGTCGCACGATCTGACGCTCCTAAAGCATGAGATTAAGGAAAAGGAATTAATAGGCCAAGGATACAGTCAGGATGAAGCACATAGACTGACATCAGCGGAATATAATTACAGCAAGGAGGCGAGTAAATTCTATGCTAAAATTAAAAAATATAAAAAGGAATAACCGTGTCATAGAATGTGACATTATTCCGGAAGATAGTAAGCAAAAAGGGCATGTGGTAGTTGACATAGCTTCCGGTAATCTTCGTGAATACAGCCTGCCAGAGGGATATGAGTGGTGTAGAAATCATGTTAACCACGCACAAATCGAGTTGTTAAAATTATCAAGGGAAAAGAATATGCCAGATGAGAAATTAGTCATGTGGTATTAGTACCACCAGTCAGCAAAGGGCCGGTGGTATTTTATTTTGTCGCGATAATTGAAATAACTAAGTTTAAATGAGCACGCGGGACTATCCCGGGTGTTATTTTTACGTCCAAAAGAAAGGAAGAGACTATGAAAAAAGAAGATTTTGTCGCCCTGGGAATCAGCGAAGAGCTGGCGACCAAGGCGGAGCAGGAATCAAAGAAGGAGTTGGAGGGCTACGTCCCTAAAACGGACCTGGAGGCCCTCAACGCCACAAAGGTCCAACTGGAGAAAGACATCAAGACCAGGGACAAACAATTGGAGGAACTGAAGAAGGCCAGTGGCAGCAGCGAGGAGCTCCAGAAACAGATTACGGACCTGCAGGCAGAGAATAAGGCTGTCAAAGAGAAATATGAGGCGGATATGAAGGAACTGAAGCTGACCACCGCCATCAAACTTGCAATCGGTGACTCCGCCCATGACGCAGACCTTGTGTCCGGACTTGTTGATAAAAGCAAGCTGCTCCTAGGGGACGACGGGAAAGTCACTGGCCTTGAAGAACAGGTGAAGGCACTGAAGGAAGGTAAGGCGTTCCTGTTCAAGGATTCTACTCCTGCGGCCGCCAGGCAGGGAAGCAGAAAAACCGGTTATAAACCCAAGGCCGGCGAGACATCAGAGGGTGGCTGGGCCAAGACAGTGGCGGAGAGTCTGAACAAAGAAACCTCAAAAAACCCCTATGCGGATGCATGGGCAACAAAATAGAGAAAGAGAGGAAATGACATGTATTTAGTAAAGAAGACGTACGATAATTCTCCGGAGTTTCTGCGGAATGAGTATTATGAGAACATCACCTGTACGGTACTGGACACCGGGGTGACAGCGGACGCCGAAGGGAAAAAATTTGTTCTGGCAGGCAGCCTGCTGGACAAGGATGGAAAGGTGGTAAAGGTTGCGCGCAGCGGGAGCTCCGGGGCTTATACGTACACATTTTCCACGGAACCCGTTGGCATTCTTTTCGCAACCACTGAGGTCACATACGGACAGCAGGCTGGGGCCCTGATGATTGCCGGTTCCGTCAACACGGAGCGGCTGCAGGGGGAATACCTGGTTGATGCTGTGGACCAGATGGTGGAAAAGATGCCATTTATTAAATTTTTTGTGGATGGGAGCCTGCAGGTCAAGGCTGCCACACCCACAGTATAAGGAGGATTAAGACATGCCAAGAGTAGAAGAATTATTAACACCACAGGAGCTGATTGATTATACGAAAGAAAGGCAGACCGAAGCCTATATGGGTGAGTTGCTTTTTCCGGAACGTAAGACCGAAGCAATGGAAATTAAGATGATTAAGGGTGCGTCCGACCTTCCCGTATCTGCCCATATTCATGCGTTTGATACGGAGACAGAACTGGGCTCCAGAGAAGGCGCTGATTACAGCATGCAGGACCTGGCCCTTATCAAGAGGAAAATCCGCCTGGGCGAGAAGGAAATTATTGCCCTTGAAAGCCCCAGGAATGACCAGGAAGAGGCGGAGATGGTCCGGAAAATTTACAGTGACGTGGATAACCTGGTGGCGGGAGTGAAAACCAGAGTCGAGTGCTTGAGAATGGAAGCCCTGTCCACAGGAAAGCTTTCCATCAATGAGAACGGCTTCAAGGCAAGCATTGATTATGGAATTCCGAGCACGCATAAGGCTGATAAGACATGGGGGAGCGGTGACCCCACTATCTTGGAGGATATGGATGCCTTTGTGGACCGGATTGTAAAAGACACCGGGTTCACACCAACACGGGCATTGACATCCAAGACCAATCTGAACCGAATTTTACGGGACCACAGGATACGCTCTGCAATCTACGGTGTGAACAGTGACCGGGTGCTTACCAGGGCGGAGCTGAATGCATTCCTGGCCCAGCAGAGCCTGCCGCAGATTGCCATTTATGACAAACAGTACCGCCAACAGGATGCAAAGGGGAAATATTCGTCCGCGCGCTTCCTTCCGGAATCTGCATTCATTATGATGCCGGATGGGAAACTGGGGGATACATTCTATGGCCTTACGGCCGAGGAGCTGGAGCTCCGTAAGAATCCGGATGTGGATGTGTCTGCTGTGGGGAACATCGTGGTGGTACAATATGACACGGTAGACCCTGTCGGCCGGTGGATTAAGGCAGTTGCCACGGCCATGCCGTCGTTCCCGTATGCAGACCAGGTATTCATTGCTACCATTTCGTAAGGAGGGGCCATGGACCTAATGAAGCTGAAGGCGTTATTGGGGATACCTGAAGGCGACACAACGCAGGACATCGCCCTGCAGTTCCTTATGGAGGATGTGGATGAGACTATCCGGAACTACTGCAACTTAAAAGCAGTTCCGGCAGGCTTGACCAGCACATCATATCGGATGGCAATAGACCTGTACCGGTATGAGCGTCCCGGGGATGGGGAGGCGCCGGCCCGGGTTTCATCCATATCGGAAGGGGACACATCCACCAGCTTTACAAGTGCGGCGGATGCCCTATCAGGCGGTATCCTGAAGGATTACCAGGGGCAGCTTAACCGGTACAGGAAGCTGGGGTGGTAGAATGGTAAGTGAGACAATCAAACAGGCACAGAGGATGCACAGGAAGGCCATAGAGGCCACTTACGATGGAACATGCAGGATTTATGGTATGCAGTCTGTAAAGGACCCTGTGACGAAGGTGACGAGGCAGGAGGAGACCCTTGTACAGGATGGTATAGCCTGCCATCTGTCTTACTCCAGCACGGCGCTGGCGGCCGGCAGTGATACGGTTACGGGTGTGGCACAGACCATCAAGTTGTTTCTGGAACCGGAGCCTGTGGTTCCCCCAGGCAGCCGGATTGAGGTCACCCAGCAGGGCCGGACCGAGAGTTATGCTCAGAGTGGTAAGGCCGCGGTATACTCCTCCCATCAGGAGATTCTTCTGGAGATATGGAAGGAGTATGCGTAATGGCAAAGGGCGGAAGTTTTGATTTTCGGGAAATAAAGAAGCTGCAAAAGCAGATAGAACGTCTGGAGCAGGAGAGGGATGCCTTCAACCGGGAATGCATCCAGGAATTAGCCTCCCGCCTGCTGAGGAAAGTTACGCAGAGAACACCGGTAGGCAAGGCTCCTAAGCTGGATGGACCGAAGACAGTAAAGGTAAAGGGTTCCGATGGTAAGACAAGGACCTTTCTGTCAAAGAATGGAGTTATAAAGCAAAAATACTGGGCCGGATATCAGGGCGGGACGTTAAGGCGCGGCTGGACGGTGGGTGACATCCAGAGGATAGGGGATAACTACCAGATTGAAATTATCAACCCGACCGAATATGCGTCCTACGTGGAATATGGTCATCGGCAGACACCTGGGCGCTATATCCCAGCCTTAGGCGTAAGTGCAAAAAAGGCCTGGGTCCCGGGAAAGTTCATGCTTACCATATCGGAAAAAGAAATCAACGACCTGGCGCCGAAGCTGATAGAGAAAAAGCTGGAAGCAAAACTTCGGGAGGTGTTCGATGCTTAATGATATCATGGATGCTGTCACCAGGCGGCTGAATGAACTGTTTGGCGATGGTTATGAAATTTACACAGATGCGGTAGAACAGGGCCTTAAGGAGCCTTGTTTTTTTGTGCAGTTTCTGGAACCGTCTGAAAAGCCGATGATTGGTCAGAGATACTATCGTGAGACGGCTATGTGTATCCAGTACCTTCCTGGCGATCCCCCCCAGCCCTCTCGTGAAATGAACCGGACGGCGGACATCCTCATGGACGGGCTGGAGTATATCACATTAGAGGATGGCAGCCTGCTGCGGGGGACCGGCCGCAGTCACAGGACAGAGGATGGCGTGCTCACCTTCTTTGTCAGTTACAATATGTTCGTCATGAAACCGGAGCCACAGGAGGCGTCAATGGAGGGGCTGGAGGCCAACACACAGTTAAGGAGGTTTGGGAATTGAAAGAAACAAAACAGGGAGAAGCAACATTTTTAAAACAGGAACTGCTGGAGGCGGAGTGCTACCAGGGAAAGAAGGACCTGGTGAGTGCCCTGCTGGAAGATGGCAGGAAGTATTCATTGAAAGAAGTGGATGCGGTAATAGATAAATTTATGAAAGGAAAGGTGAAATAAATGTTAGGAGGCGGAAGCTTTACGGTTCAGAATAAAATACTTCCCGGGGCTTATATCAATTTTGTGAGTGCTGCCAGCAGCGTTGCGGTACTATCAGACCGTGGGACGGCGGCAATACCTCTGGAGTTTGGCTGGGGGCCGGAAAAGGAGGCTTTCATTGTGACTGCCCAGGATTACCAGGAGCGGTGCCAGGAGATATTCGGGTATCCGGCAGATGCGCCGCAGATGTGGCAGGTCAGGGAGTTATTCAGGAATCTGACGAAAGGTATCTTTTACCGGCTCAATGGAGGAGTTAAGGCTGCTTGTGATTATGGACAGGCGAAATACAGTGGAGTACGCGGCAAGGACCTGATGCTGGTCATCAGCGCCAATGTGGACGACAGCACGAAGTTTGATGTGAAAACCATGCTTGATAAAAAGGAGGTGGACCGCCAGACCGTGGCAGCAGCATCAGAACTCAAGGACAATCTGTATGTTGTGTTCAAGAAGGATGCAACCTTGGCAGCAACGGCTGGAATCCCATTTACTGGTGGGACAAACGGGGAAGCAGTCAACGGAGAGGACTATGCACAGTTCTTGTCCAGGATGGAGTCCTATACATTCCAGACATTATGCTGCCCATCCATGGATGATGCAGTCAAGGCTGTATTTACAGAGTATACCAGACGGATGCGCGACGAGGCCGGCGTGAAGTTCCAAACAGTAGTATACCGGATGGCCGATGCAGACTATGAGGGAATCATATCCGTGGAGAATAAGGCGGCAGAGCTGGAGCAGGGGCTTGTGTACTGGACCTGCGGGGTTCAGGCGGCCTGTGCGGTTAACAAGACTAACGAGAACCGCGTATACGATGGTGAACTCACGGCGGATGTGGATTACACGCAGGAACAGCTTGCGAGGGCTGTCCGTTCAGGAAAATTTATGTTCCATCGCGTGGGTGATGATGTGCGAGTCCTGATGGATATTAATACGTTGGTGACCTTTACGGAAGAGAAGAAGGAAGATTTTTCGAATAATCAGACGGTGCGCGTCCTGGACCAGATTGGTAATGATATCGCATCCATGTTCAATACAAAGTATCTGGGCATTATGCCAAATGACGATGCGGGTCGGGTGAGCCTCTGGAATGACATTGTGACCTACAATAAAGAACTGGCAAGGCTGCGGGCGATTGAGGCCGTGGAGTCCAAAGAAATCACGGTAGAGCGCGGGAACAGCAAGCGGTCTGTTGTGGTGAATTGCCCTGTGACACCGATTAACTGTATGTCGCAGTTATATATGACAGTAGTTGTTTCATAAGGAAGGAGATACATATATGCAGTCAATGAATGCAAAGGATGCCGTGAGCGCATCTCTGGCGGAGTGTTTTGTCACGATTGAAGGGAACCGCTATAATTTTATGCAGGCCATTAACCTGGAGGCCAGCATAGAGAAAACAAAGTCTGAAATCCCCATTCTGGGGAGGACCGGAAAAGGAAATAAGACAACCGGCTGGAAGGGGAGCGGGTCCGCGACCTTCCACTACAATACCAGCATCTTCAGGGAGCAGTTGTACCGATACAAGGAGACCGGACAGGATGTGTATTTTGATATCCAGATAACCAATGAGGACCCGACTTCCAGCGTGGGACGGCAGACTATCATCCTGAAGGATTGTAACGTGGACGGAGGAATCCTGGCGAAGTTCGATGCGGAGTATCTGGACGAAGACCTTGATTTTACCTTCGAGGATTGGGAGATGCCAGAGCAGTTTAGTCACTTGCAGGGAATGCAGTAAGAAAGAGAGGATAAGAGAATATGGGAGATTTAAGCTGTTTTTTAGCGCAGAACGCAATTAAGGTTGAAAATGTAAGATTTGTTGTTTCAAAACGGTTCTTGGATAAAGATAAAAGACCAATAGAATGGGAAATATGTTGCATTACCCCGGCAGAGGATGAAGCATTGAAAAAGGAATGCACTAAAAGAGTTCCTGTAGTTGGAAAGAAAGGGGCATTTCTGCCAGAAACGGATTACAATGCATATGTTGGTAAATTAGCTGCCAAATGTACGGTGTTCCCTAATTTGAGTAATAAGGAACTTCAGGACTCCTATTGCGTGATGGGCGAAGATGCATTGTTGAAGGCTATGTTGACTCCGGGGGAGTATAGTGATTATCTGGCAAAAGTTCAGGAGGTCAATGGATTCGATATCGCAATGGATGAATTGGTAGAAGATGCAAAAAACTAATAGACGGGGGCGATATGGAAGCGAATATTGCTTACTATTGCCTCCATAAGCTGCATAAATGGCCTCATGAGTTTTTGGCACTTGACCGATATGAAAAGGCTGTAGTGATTGCTGCAGTAGAAATGAAACTGGAACACGATAAAAAAGAGGCTAAGCGGTTCAAAAGAGGAAAAAAGCGGTAGATTTTGAAGTAGTGGGATGATATAATAACTATTAAAATGACAACTGGGGAGGAAATGAGAATGGTTAGCAAAATCTTTGGTATAATTCTCTTGTTAATGTGTTTTTTTGGTTATTTAGGTGGTGGATTAAAAGATGGCCCGTCGGCAGCGCCTTTTATCTTTCTTGGAATTATAGCTATATTCCTACTATTAAAAAAATCAAAAACAAAAGAACAAAAGGCAGAAATAAAACAAAAGAGAGAAGAACAAAGAGAGTATGAGAGTACTCATATAACGTTGATACATATGGCAGGATTGCCCATAGCACAAGGTACAACATGTAAATGTGGTTTGGAAAAAGAAATGTTTACTTTCTTGGGAGAGGGTAACACGTTCAATTTGAAATTTGATAAAATAACGAACATAAGTATAAAAACAGATGTAGAAATTCAGCAACAGTATGTTTCCAGTGTAGGTGGTGCTGTTGGAGGGGCGGTGTTGTTTGGGCCTTTAGGAGCAATAGTTGGAGGAAGAGCGAAGAAAAAAAGAAGTGTTGAAAAAACCCACTATCTCATTTTAACTTATTTAAGAGATGGAAATGTAGACTATATTAGTTTTGAAATTCCGACGAATCTTTTAAGCAAAGTAACTATGCTAAAGGTAAAGTTTGATAGGGAGTACAAACAAAATATTTCTGCGACAGTTGAATTATAAGATGTAGAAGCACCCGGAGGAATCCAGGTGCTTTTGCTATGGATGAACTAACACTATTATTGATTGTTGGTTTTTGACACAAAGAAAGAGGTGGAAATAATTGGCAATCCAGGCTATAATAAGGATAGATTATTATGGCATGGAGGTATTGAGGATGGGACTGTTTGGGGGTAGCAAGGAAGCCTGTTCTATATGTGGTGGACAGAAAGGTGTTAAGCAGATAGCAGATGGATATGTCTGTAAGGATTGTATCGCTAAATGCGGAGTTTGTTTAATCACACTTGCATGGAAAGATATATATCTAAAAAGAGTAAAAGACGCTATTAATGATAATGAAATAAATCAACAAAGAAGTAGAATATTTCATCAAACTAAAGTTATTGAAAAAGAACTTTTTATTGATGAACAAAATAGGCTGTGGAAACTAAAATCATACGGGAATTTATATTTCACATTTGATGATATTATTAACTATGAATGTCAAAAAAATGGTATTGGTATTTTGTCCGTAGGTGTAGGCAGCGCTTTGGTAGGAGGATTATTATTTGGTGGTGTCGGTGCTATTCTGGGTGGACTATCGGGATCTAAAAAGAAGGAAGAAATTAATGAATTTAAAATCATTGTTAATCTCTATAATAATTCGTATCCTCAATTAAGCATCAATTTGTTACCTACCGGAAAAGTGAAATCTGATTCAATACTATTTAAGTCTTACTGTGAAAAGGCTGAGAAGATAATGTTAGGACTAAGTGATATGGGAGGTATAGAAAAAAGTACTGAGGGCGGCAATAACACGGATGTATCACCAGCAGATGAGATTTTAAAATACAAAAATCTTCTTGATGCAGGAGCCATCACACAAGAAGAGTATGATGGCAAAAAGAAGCAACTTTTAGGTTTGTAAAAGCAGAGCACCCGGAGGAATCCAGGTGCTTTTGCTATACCCATAAGAATCCACCTATTCAGCGTTGGGAGTCTTTTTTAAATTCGCTGATTTTATAGCATAGATAACTAGAAGTGTCTTTCTTTAGAGCATGCAGTTCATCTTATGAACTTCCCACGGACTTCCTTCCCAAATATGAATATAACGGGAGTCGGGAAATGAAATCAGCGACAGATTTGCTCAAACGTTTTGAGCTGGGCATGAATGCAAGAAGCTTTAATGTACTTTTACGGGAGCAGAGGTATCTGGAAGAAAGAACTAGAAAGTCAACTAGTAGCCCTACAGGAATGAAAAAGTACAATGCTCTGACAGAAAAAGGATTGCAGTACGGAGAGAATGCAGTCAGCCCGCAATGTCAGAGGGAGGTGTAGCCCATGTATTATATTGATACCTTTACAGATTTATTTAATATAGTGGTATACGGGGAGGTGGCATAATGACATATCCAGTGGACGTAGAAGTATATGCAGATTGTAAGGCTGCAGATTTGAAAAATCCAGATGAAAGCGACAGAGAATTATTCAAGGCCATAGCAATCAAAATCAATCGGGCATATTATGCTGGCCTGGAAGATGGAAAAAAGGAGGCCGCGGTATGCAGAAATTAATAACCATCCCCGTGGAACAGTATGAGAAGATGTTGGAGAGTTATGATGATGCAATCAAGGAATTGATGGCCTTACGGGAGCAGTTGGAAGCATATAAGAAGCAAATAAGCTAGAATAATCAGAACGTCCTTCGGGGCGTTTTTTAATACCGATTTTTGGGAAAGGAGAGTGGGAATATGGCAACCATACAGACATCCATACAGCTACAGGACAGGATGACCGCGACTTTAAGCAGGATAACCCAGGCCATGTCCACAATGATGTCTATGTGCGAGGCAACCCATGTAGCAGTGGACCAAGGGGCCAACGCTGTTTCATGGGATTCGACAAGACAAGAAATAGCCCAAGCATCTGCCGAAGTAATCCAGTATAGAGAAGAACTAGAAAGGGCCGCTGCTGTACAACCGGCGGACTCTGTACCGCCTGCGTGGTCAGCTGTATCAAATGCACCCGTTTTCATGAATACTGGCACGGAGCGTTTTTCTTCAGAGTATCAGGCTGCGGACCAGATGGCACAGAAGCTGTATAAGACACAACAGGCAATGTCCGTTCAAGCACGGCAGATGAAAGTAACGCCGCCGGGAATGCTGAATGATGTGGCTGCAGTTGGAAACCGGATGCAGTCTCTGGCAAACCGGATTCATGAATTGAATAATATACCTGTCAGTTTACGGACAGAACATACCAATAACGAGCTGGAATCCTTAAGGGGGAAGCTCATCCAAATAGAAGTGGTCCAAGAGGATGTAAACCAGGCCGTTGCCCGGATGGACGTGTCGGCAGCAAATGCAGGATATCAACGCCTGAATGCCATCATGGATTCAACCGAGCGTAGCATCCGGGATAACTTGAGCATGCAGGAGCAGTTCAACCAATCTATCGAAAACGGTTCGGGGGCGGCATCCGGCCTTGAGTCAAAGATAAAAGGGATCGCAATGAGCGCGCCTGCTGCCTTCAGCGTCCAGAAGATTATTGCGCTTTCAGACAGTGCGACCCAGACAACAGCCAGGCTGAATCTGATGAATGATGGTCTCCAGAGTACAGAGGAACTAAACCAGAAAATTTTCGCATCAGCCCAACGTGCGAGGGCACCATATATGGATACGGCCGGAGCGATTGCAAAGATGGGTCTGAATGCGGGAAATGCATTCAGTAGCAATGATGAATTGATTGCGTTCATGGAACAGGTCAATAAACAGTTTGTCATTGGTGGTGCGTCTGCGCAGGAGCAGTCCAATGCCATGACCCAGTTGTCCCAGGCAATGGCAGCGGGAGTACTACGCGGGGAGGAACTGAACTCCATTCTGGATGCAGCCCCGGGCATCGCCAGGACTATTGAACAGAATATGGGATGGGCAGAAGGTTCCATTAAGAAGTATGCAGAAAAAGGTGCCGTGTCAGCGCAGGTTGTTAAAGCTTCGCTCCTGAATATGGCAGGAGAAACTAATGAAAAGTTTAATTCAATGCCTATGACATTTGGACAGGTACTCACTACCCTGCAGACTACACTCTTGCAGACATTCTGGCCTATTATACAGGCAATTGGGCAAGGAGCATCATTCATTAATGGGCATTGGGATGCAATCGGACCCATCTTCTATGGGGTAGCAGCGGCGGTTCTCTATGCGGCGCTTGCATTCGGGGTGTGGCACTTAGCCATTGCTATTACAAACGGTGCATTAATGGGCCTTCTTTCAAATCCTGCCACATGGATCATACTGGCGATAGCAGTAGCAATAGGTGTTGTCGTGGCAATGATTTATAAATGGGTACAATCGGTCGGTGGCTTAAAGGTGGCATGGCTTATCTGCGTAAATGGCGTCCTTACTGCCTGGGATAAGTTGAAATTAGGGTTTAGTTATGCCGGAATGATGATAATGAATGGAGTTGATAACATGGCTTACGGATTCGAATCATTCAAAGTGAATGTATTAAATACACTGGGCAACCTAAAAGTGAAGGGACTTACAATTCTGCAGAATTTTGTAAATGGTGCGATTGATTATATAAATAAACTCATCAATGCTGCCAACAGTATTGCAGGTACTTCGTTTGAGGTAATCGAGCATGTGGAATTTGGAACAGCGGTAGCAATAGAAGAACAGGTTAACCAAAAACAGAGAGAGGCGGACCTGGCGGCCAAGAAGGCCGAAAATGATAGAGCAAGAAGAGCAAGGGAACAGGACTATGGGAGACAGGAGAGAGCCGCAGATGAAGCCAGGTTGAAACGGGAGGCGGAAATTGCAGCAGCGCGGTCAGATGCAGCGAGTCAGGCAGCTGAAAATGATAATGCAGCAATGGTAGCAGCAAATACTGGCAATACGGCAGGAAACACCGCTAAAATGGCCGATTCCATGGACGTGCTGGACGAGGACTTAAAATACATGCGTGATGCCGCGGAGCAGGAAGTAATCAACCGGTTCACCCTGGCCGAACTCAAGGTGGATGTCAAGAACAGCAACACCCTGACCAAGAAAACCGACTTTGACGACATGGGCCGGGCGCTGTCCATGTTCACCAGTGAGTTCCTGGCATCCGCAGCGGAAGGAGGGCATATCTGATGGCATACGAAGTGTACATAGACGATATGCTCCTTCCCATTCCTCCGCAGAAAATACCCATCAAGTATCCAGGCCAGAATGAGACAGCCACTCTGATTAATGGAGAGGAAATAAACATAACCCGGCCTCCGGGCCTTGCGGAAATCAGCATTGATGTGGTCCTGCCCCAGATGGACTATCCATGTGCCATGTGGGACGGGAGTGTGGAAGATGCGGAGGAGTTCATCAGCCGCTTGCAGGACCTTAAGGAGAGTGGGGACGCCTTTGAGTTCATCGTCATCCGAGACTCCTTCGACACCAACATGGACGTGACCCTGGAGGACTACAAGGTGTCGGATGATGTGAAGGAGGGCCTGGATTTGGTGGTATCCGTCACCATGAAGGAAGCCAGGCATTATGGAACGAAAATTATGAATTTTACTATTATAGAAGATCAGGCGACTCCAACGGCTGAAACACCGGAGGAGAATCGCCCGGCTGAGCAGCCGCAGGCCAAAACGTATACTGTAAAATCAGGGGACTGCCTGTGGAACATTGCAAAGAAGCAGCTGGGGGATGGGAGCCGGTGGAAGGAGATTCATGATTTAAACCGGGATAAGATTAGCAACCCCAACTTAATTCACCCTGGCCTGGTGCTAGTGATGCCATAAGGAGTTGAAACAATGAATGTGCATGTATATATACAAAACGGACAGACAGTCTATGAGCCGGCCGTGAAAGGGAGCATAACCTGGGAAACCCAACGCAAGGGACAGCCAGGGAAATGCTCCTTCTCCATTATATCAGATGGAAAACTTAAAATCGAAGAGGGAAACTCCATCCGGCTGGATGTGAATGGGACCCCCACGTTCTTCGGCTTTATCTTTGAGCGAAGCTGGGGCAGTGACGGAGAGGTCAAGGTCACGGCTTATGACCAGCTCCGGTACCTTAAGAATAAGGACAGCTACAATTATGAGAATAAGACAGCGGGTGAGGTTATCCAGATGATTGCTGGTGACTTCAATCTACGGACAGGTACCCTGGAGGACACTGGGTACCCGATACCTTTCCGGAATGAGCCGGATACGGCATTATTTGATATTATCCTGAATGCCCTGGACCTGACCATGATGGCTACAGGGAAGATGTTCGTACTGTATGACGATGTCGGGAAACTTACTCTCAGGAATGTAGAGGACATGAAGCTTAATGTGATGATTGATGACGAGACGGCCCAAGACTATGACTTTACAGTCAGCATTGATAAGAATACCTATAATCAGATTAAATTGTTCCGTGAAAATGATGATTCAAAGAAGCGTGATGTATTTATGACCAAACACACGGAGAATATCAACAAGTGGGGTGTCCTTCAGATGAGCGAGTCTCTGGACAAGGGGGTGGACGGTCAGAAGATAGCGGAGACGTATTTGGGCCTGTACAACCGTCCCTCTAAAAGCCTATCCATCAAGAAAGCATTTGGTGATATCAAGGTACGGGCCGGATGCCTTATACCCGTGTTCCTGGATGTGAAGGACATGCAGCTCAGGAACTATCTGCTGGTGGAAGCCGTCACGCATTCAATTGATAAGGGTGTTCATACCATGGACCTAACATTGAAAGGAGCTGGAATAAGTGGATAATGATTGGATTGAGAACTTAAGGAACATTTCACGGCAGGCAGAGGAGGCGGCAAAACCGTGCAGCGTACTCTTGGGAACTGTAACGGGGACGTCTCCGGTGGCAGTGCAGATAGACCAGAAGATAACTGCCACAGCCGGCCAGCTGCTCATACCACGGTATCTGACGGATCATGTGGAACAGATGTCAATACCGGGAGTGGGTGATGTTGCGGTCACGGTGAAGAATGCCCTGAAAGGCGGGGAGGCGGTTATATTGGTACAGAAACGAGGGGCGCAGCAGTACCTTGTGATAGACCGGTATTAGGAAGGAGGTACGTGATGCTGCCAAAGACAGGAGATATCCTGGAGAATGATTTTGAGATATGCCAGATTCCATCAAAAACATTCCAGATGCATGAAAAATCTCTGTCTGACTACGTGGACGGAAAGGAAGCCATGCGCCAGGCCATATACTGTATCCTGAATACGGAACGGTATGACTGGCTGATATATAACTGGAATTATGGTGTGGAATTCAAAGACTTATTTGGCAAATCCATGGGACTTGTCAAATCAAAAATAAAGAAACGTATCAAGGAGGCGCTGATGCAGGATGACAGGATACAGGGTGTCGATGCTTTTTCTTTTAAGGAGTCCGGCCGGAAATTATCAGTGACATTCGTTGTTCATACACAGTATGGCGAGATTGACGCATCCAGGGAGGTGAAAGTGTAATGTATGAAGATTCCACATATGAGGTCATCCTTGACAGGATGCTTCAGAGGGCAAAGGATGACAGTCCGGGAATAGACACAAGGCAGAGTTCCCCCATATATACAGCCATGGCACCTACTGCGGTGGAACTGCAAAATGCATATATAGGACTTGATTGGACCCTTGACCAGATGTTTGCTGGTACGGCAACCCGGGAGTATTTGATTAAGCGCTGTGCGGAATGGAACATAACCCCTCATCCGGCAACCAAGGCCGTTTTGAAAGGTGAATTTGACAAGGATATAGAAATAGGTTCCCGGTTCTCACTGGGGACTTTAAATTATGTCGCAATGGACCGTATAGAAGAAGGAGCTTACCGAATGGAATGCGAGACAGCGGGCGCTGTTGGGAACAGGGAACAGGGAACGTTAGTCCTCATTGATTACATCGAGGGGCTCACAAAGGCAGAGCTAACGGAGCTTATTGAGGATGGGAGTGACGAGGAGTCCACGCAAGCCCTGCTGGAGCGATATCTGACAAAAGTTCAGAAACCTTCCACCAGCGGCAACCGGTATGATTATTACAACTGGGCCATGGAGTGTGAAGGCGTCGGGGCGGCAAAAGTATTCCCGTTGGCCAATGGACCGGGGACAGTCAAGGTCATCGTAGCGGATGCCAATATTTCCGCCGCGGGTACTGGCCTGCTGCAGACGGTCAAAAACCATATTGAGGAGCTGCGCCCTATCGGCGCGGATGTGACCGTGGCATCTGTTGTGGAAAAGGCCGTCAATGTGTCAGCAGACATCCGGCTGCAGGCAGGACGGAACCTGGGAACTGTACAGGAGGCATTCAGGATATCCCTGGCCGCATACCTGCGTAAGGAGGCCCTGGATATGTCCTATGCCAGCATGGCCCATATTGGGAACCTGCTGCTGGGGACGGATGGCATTGAGGACTATTCCAAGTTGTTGCTTAACGGTTTATCTGACAACGTTTCCCTGTCGGAGGAAGAGATTGCGGTGACCGGCACGGTCACATTGGAGGTGGGCTGATGCAGGTGAGTACGTTCTGCGAGAAACTGAACAAGGTTGATGGGAATATCTATGTCGTGGAGGAGGAAATCCATCTTATCAATGGCGTCTATGAGGCGGAATTGCAGCACGACAACATCAATGAGGCCACATTCGCTGTTTTTACCGGTCCAAAGCTTACCGGGAACCGTCTGGAGTCCTATACCCTTTCCACCCCCAGCTTGGCGCCGTGGAAACGGATTGTCCGGGTGTATGCGGATGTGCCGGTGGTCTACATCAGCTATGAGACTGATGGAGATACCGTTGAAGGGGGCGACATCAACCGGGTACAGGAAGCCATTGTGGCCACGCAGGAAGCGTTGAACGCGGAAGAAGAGCGTGCACAGGCCGCCGAGGGCGTATTGAAGGATGGTCTGCAGGCGGAAACCAACCGTGCCATACAGGAAGAATCTCGCCTGAATGGCAGAATCAATGCCGAGTCCGGGCGGGCACAAGGGGCAGAGCAGGTCTTAAGAGATGACCTTGCCACGGAAACGCAGCGAGCCAAAGGTGCGGAGACAACCCTTACGGATAATCTGGCCGATGAGGTGGACAGGGCCACGGCCGCGGAGGACGGCATCTGCGCCACCATCAATGCCAATAAGCCCAATTGGGATGACAAGTACACACGCAATGAGGTGGACAATAAGTTTTCCGCGTTGGAGACTGCCATTGACTGGAAAGAGGCGGTTGATGCCTATGCGGACCTGTTTACCGCCTATCCCCATCCGGATGACGGGTGGACCGTAAATGTCAAGGATACGGACTATACATACCGGTGGAGCGGCACGGCCTGGATTGCTATATCTGCCAACGCAATCCCTAAGGCAACCCAGAGCGTGGATGGGCTGCTCAGTAAGGAGGATAAGGCCAGATATGATGATGCGTACAGTAAGCGCCATACCCATAGCAACAAATCCACCCTGGACAAACTTACAGAAACCCTGCTGGGCAATTGGACCGCGGCTTATACACACATTAGTAATAAAAGCAATCCCCATGGGGTGACGAAAGCCCAGGTAGGACTGGGGAGCGTGCCCAATGTGGCGACCAATGACCAGGTGCCGACCTTTACGCAGGCGACCACAATGACCAATCTTACCAGCGGAGAGAAACTGGGCGTAGCCATGGGGAAGATTGCAAAGGCCATAGCCGATTTCATCACCCATAAAGCTGATACGGTCCAGCATATCACGGCAACGGAACGGGCGAACTGGAACGATGCCGATACCAAAAAACATACCCACAGCAATAAGGGCGTGATTGACAAGCTGACCCAGGCCATGCTGGATAAACTTGCAGGGATTGCATTAGGGGCTGAAGTCAACGTACAGTCAGACTGGAATGTGACGGATACCGGCTCCGATGCCTATATCAAAAACAAGCCGACGTCCATGCCTGCATCGGATGTGCCAGCCTGGGCAAAGGCATCTGCGAAGCCTGCATATAACTGGACGGAGATAGGGAGCAAGCCAACCACCTTTCCTCCGGCAGCGCATACTCATACCAAAAGCCAAATTACGGATATGCCCACAAAGCTGTCCCAGTTTACTAACGACTCAGGCTATCTTACAGCTACGGATGTGGATACCAGCCAGAACCACACGCATGCAAATAAAACAGTGCTGGATAAGATTACTCAAACTATGCTTGATAAAATTGCAGGGATTGCAGAGGGCGCAAACAAATATGTGCATCCCACTACGGCAGGGAATAAGCATATCCCTTCTGGCGGGACCAGTGGGCAGATACTGAGATGGAGCGCCGATGGAACTGCGACCTGGGGAGTGGACAATAACACAACCTACAGTGATGTGAAGGGGGCAACGGCCTCCACAGCTGGTACGCGAGGACTTGTACCGGCGCCGGCAGCAGGAAAACAGGGCCAATTTCTGCGAGGGGATGGAACATGGGCAGCTCCGCCAAGTGCTTATACTCATCCGAATAGCGGGGTGGCAGCCGGAACATACCAGAGTGTCACGGTCAATGCACAAGGTCATGTGACAAAAGGTTCAAATCCGACCACCTTATCCGAATACGGTATCACGGATGCGGCGGCTAAATCACATAACCATGACGGCACATACCTGAAAAAGGGGGCCGTCACATGGAATGACCTGAAGGGGGTATAAGGTATGTATGGAAAGACATTATATGGCCGTGGCCAGTACGCCCAGGAAGGTTCAAGCACCATTGTCCCAAAGAAATATTTTGTGGACCTGGCGAAATATGCCCCGCCCTTCCTGGCAAAGCTCCGGGAGATGGCAGAGATATACCGGACACAGGGATATGAAGTAGGGCAACTGCAGCATGACCTGGAGGACCTGATTGACCAGTGCTATATCGTGACGGCCACATGGGGGTTGTCCAGGTGGGAGCAGATGCTTGGAGTGGCCACGAACATGTCCCTGACCTATGAGCAGCGCAGGGAAATACTCATGGCAAAGCTGCGGGGCCAAGGAACCACTACCAGGAAGATGATAGAAGATACAGCTGTGTCCTTTTCTGGTGGTGAGGTAAAGGTGATTGAGGATAATCCGAACCACCTATTTATTATCCAATTCATAGGAATCAAAGGAATCCCCAGGAACATGCAGGCATTTGTTTCCATGCTGGAGGACATCAAGCCTGCGCATCTGGCTTATCGTTTTGAGTACCGGTATACCATATGGAACGAACTAAAACCATACATATGGAACCGTCTTGGGAATATGACCTGGGACGACGCAAGGACATTAAAGGAGGCATAGAATATGCAGTTAACACCGAATTATAAATTGAAGAAACCGGAAGGGACAGACCAAGTTGATATACAGGATTTCAATGATAATGCAGATTTGATAGATGCGGCACTGAAGAAGAAGTCAGATTCAGCGGGTGGAGATATATCCGAGATGACGATAAAAACCTTGGATTCCATTACTACAGATTTTCCGATTCCGGAGGCTGGGGAGAAACCCAGGGAATTTTTAGGGAAAGTTAAGAAATTCTTTGTGGACACAAAGAACTGGATGACCGGTGTCTGCTTGATTGGCAGCATAGTCAACAACTGTGTGACAGATAATGCCAGATTGCCACTGTCTGCTGCCCAGGGCAAGGTATTGATGGACCTTTATACTGTGCTCAAATACCAATTTATCAAGTAAGGCCGGGTATGGAAAAAACGTATATACTGGTCAACAGTATGTTATTACTTATGCAGGCATAGATGATAGGGCTTATCTAAACATGCAATTTGTGTCTGAAGCTCCGTGGAAAGAAAATAATTCTACCCGCGCTGGTTACGGATTCCATAATTCTGGATCCAACGGAGGAGCATTATATCTGGATACAGATGGTCGATTGAAATTCGTTACATCAGATACGCATACTGTCTACGCTTTGGATTGGCATATTTTACAGTAAAATGATTATTCTCACTAATCCAGTCTTGTCCAACCTGGAAGCGCACAGACCGCGGTACCATCTACCAGTATATAAATATAGTAATTTCCGTAAGAGTCCGTACCCCATTTTACACTAACGGTATTACTATCGTATTTTCCGCCCATATCAGTCTGCTCACGAAGTATGGTTGCTTTTTTATCTATCTTGGTATTGCGCACAGTAAAGCAGGCTGGAAGATTAGACCTCCTTCTCGTAAAATAGAAGTATCCAAATATAACGAGAAGGGGGTTTTAGAATGGATGAAATAAGATTGAAAGATGAACTGATGGCCAGGCTATCCAATGAGCTGGACCGGCCTGCGCTGCAGGTGATTGATGGGGCATTATCATCGGTGCTCCGAAATTATGAGGTAGCCAAGAGGGAGACAGGGCTGAGTACCAATGTGGTCAGCTTCCCGGAGCTGGACATTTTCATTGGAAAAATGAGGTTCGAGAACTATTCAGCCAGTACAGTTAACCAATACCAGCGGTTTCTAACTGACCTGCTGGTATATGTGGGAAAGCCTGTACAGGAGATAACAGGGGAAGATGTGGTTGAGTGCCTGAACTATTATGAGCAGGTGCGGCAAATAAGTACCAGCACAAAGGACCATAAAAGACGTATCGCAAGCTCTTTCTTTGCATTTCTGCATGACCGTGGGTATATCAGAAAAAATCCCATGGCAACAGTTGACCCCATTAAGTATGTGGCAGAAATCCGGGAGGCTTTAACCAGCAGGGAGGTTGAGAAGTTGAGGATTGCCTGTGGGGGAAACGTCCGTGATAATGCAGTGTTGGAGCTGTTCCTGGCAACTGGATGTCGTGTTTCCGAGGTAGTAGGGATGCATGTAGAGGACATTGATATGCAGGTTGGATGCGTGAAAGTACTGGGAAAAGGCCAGAAGGAGCGTATTGTATTCTTCGGAGACAGAGCCATGGAGTATCTGGAAAGGTATTTAGATGGTCGTAGAGCGGGGGCTGTTATACTTTCCAGCAGGGCGCCTCACCAAGGTCTGAAGAAGAATGCGCTGGAAAATATCATCCGTAGAATTGCAAACCAGGCCGGGCTGGGAAAGCGTGTATTCCCGCATCTGCTTCGTCATACATTTGCTACACGCGCGTTGAATAAGGGTATGCCATTACCAACCCTTTGTGATTTAATGGGGCATGCCAGTGTTGAAACTACACGGATTTATGCCAAAAATGGTGTTGGAAAGATTAAGTACGAGTACGATATGTATGCGGCTGGATAGAAAATAATACAAGATAGAACTTTTGAAAGCCTGCCTGCAGGGAGGTTTATTTATTGTACCCTTGTATAGCTGTTGAGCACAGTTACAATTGCATGGTATTGTTATGCAGCCTGTTTTTTTGGCCTTCGGGGCATTATACCAATTTAAACAGTGAATTCCGGCTTGTAGCCACGCTAACAAAAGCCTCAGAAAGTATAGGCATTGATAAATCTTTGGTAAAGCATGGATTTGTTATACGGTACGGTGGAACTGCTTACATACCCAAAGACCTGCATCCTTATAATGTACCGCTCTTATTGGTATATGACGAAGGTGGGTACAGCTACGGTAAACGAATCAATTGTGATGTCACACTCCAGGATAACATATATACGGTCAAAATGGGAAAGGAAGGATTTGCGTCCTGTTTTGCAAATAATAACTATAGCAGGCCTACAAGTGGATTCGCGGTGCAGGTTTATGTTGCATAATAATTATTTTGCAAAAACGTATCTTGGTATAATACGGTCTGAACGGCTATTTGAAGTTGATACTCCATATGTATCCACACGGTAGCATGTCCCAAAGTTTATAGATTGTCGTGTTATAGTGATGCACCTATGTTCCATCTTATTTTCTGTTGTCGCAGATATCATTACCGGTATAGGACCAACAAGATCACAAAGACTCAAAGGGTAATTACATTGATAACAAGCCCCAAGGTTGTTAACCAGCGAGTGGTTTGTAACTATAAGTATTTCCCGGTAGCCTGATAGGTCAATCTGGACAACTGTATTTGGGGCAAAGTTTGATACTGGGGATGGATTGGTCCATAATAGTTTCCATTCGTTTTTGGTATTGAACACACTACGGAAAATGTATAAAACTGAATTTTGCCTGAATAATCATACTAATGGGCGCAATACCAAGATTACTGATATATACCGGACGCAGGCCTCCAATGTAACGTTGACTAAGCGTGGTAATATAGTACATGCCAGCTTTTCAGGCCAGAATATCAGCAGTAATGGTGCTGCGGGGTTAATTCTGGAAGGCTATAGGCCAAACAGCCAGCATAGATTCCTTTCGATATCGTTTCATTCAGGTGGTATTAATAATGGGATCGCATGTGTTACTGTTGACACCAACGGAACAGTTTCGTGTAAAAATACCAGTAACGTCAGTGCAAACGCTTTACTTTGGAGCTCTACCATGTGGCTCATATAATTATTTTATTGTATAAGCGATTGTTGCCTCAATCCGAACGCGAGTAATTGCGGAATCCAGGTATATATGTCCGTCCGGTTTAACAATGCTGGTACCGAGTGCAATAGTGCTTGATGAATCCATATATACAGCGGTGCCAACTTTGTTAGCCTGCGGTCGGAAATCGTCTGGTAAGGCAACTGTATTAATAGCCTTCCCGGTCGGTACGGCAGCATTATGCCAAAAGGTTATTATAACCACATTGTTAATCCGTACAGCTTGGCCGCTGGTGATGCCATATGCGGACAGGTCAAGTTCCCCGCAAGCAATCTTGGTATAACACACAGCAACTACGAAAATTCAGGCCCCTTGAGGGCCTTTTATAACTTTATAGGAAATTCCTTGTAAATCATGAATTATGTAAACAAATAGCCCCGCAAA
>ERZ1036416.170-NODE-170-length-27740-cov-30.165649_pt1 | contig 27740 bp, 36 predicted proteins | sample MGYA00514219_ERZ1036416 | MGnify/ENA primary metagenome ERZ1036416 (study PRJEB33795, sample SAMN09464945) | human gut metagenome | host: Homo sapiens | place: USA: Stanford, California | collected 2016-11 | study: EMG produced TPA metagenomics assembly of the...
CCGTTACGTAATTGTATATATATTGCCCGTTCGCAGCATACACGCTCTTGGTATTATACACATTAATTACGAAAAATTCAGGCCCGCAAGGGCCTTTTATTATAGATAAATATGCAAATCAAGGAGGAAAAAGTATGGATGTAAGTACAATAATGCAGTACGTATCGTATCTATTGATTGCCATTGGGCTAATGGCATTCCTAGTGTCAGCCATCACACAGGTCATTAAATCCTGGCCAGGACTGGACAAGCTACCTACACAGGCGGTAGTCATTGTGTTATCTTTGATACTTTGCCCAGCTGTCTTTATCGCACTGATGGCGTGGCTTCACCACCCTATTGTCTGGTATACCGTATTTGCTTGTATGATTGCAGCCTTTATCGTAGCATTGGTGGCATTAGACGGATGGGAACGAGTGACAGAGATATGGAAACGGACAAAACCACCCAAAACAACAGAATAATGATTTATAAAAGATGAAGGAGGAAAGAAATTATGGCAAAAATAACAAACAAGCATGCAGCAAAACTCCCCGGCAATGGAGGATATGTGGATGCAGGGCCTGATTTGGGCGCAAAGCAGCCGACCCCTTATCTGTATGATGCCCCTTCAAATGTTCCACATCCAGAGATACACGACAGTGGCATAGGTGGCCCCAGTGATCGTGAAGAAAATGGTATGGATGACTGTGAGGAATAAGATAATAGCAAGGCCTTGGATGACTCCCAGGTCTTTGAGATTGGAGGTAAATACCATGAGTAAAACAGTAGCAGGATTAATCCAGCATTGTAAGGACAAGTTGGGCACCCCTTACGTCTACGGAGCCAAGGGAGAGGTCCTGACACAGACCATCCTGGACCGCCTGGCCCGGGAGAATCCAGGCACATATACATCCACCTATAAGGCCAAGGCCGTCAAATACATAGGCCAGCACTGTACGGACTGCTCCGGCCTCATCAGCTGGTTTACCGGGCACATCCGTGGCAGCTACAACTATCACGACACGGCCACGGAGCGGATGAGCATTGACCACTTGGACGAGACCATGGTCGGCTGGGCGCTTTGGAAGCCTGGGCATATCGGAGTGTACATTGGTGATGGCTGGTGCATCGAAGCCAAGGGTATTGATTATGGCACAAAAAAGAGTAGGGTATCTGCCACGCCCTGGCAGAAGGTACTGAAACTCTGTGACATTGATTATGCGCCGGTCCCGGTGACATACACCCAAGGCTTCCAGCCGGCGGCAGACGGGCAGCGCTGGTGGTACCAGTTTGCAGACGGCAGCTATGCGGCCAATGGCTGGTACTGGCTCCAGGAAATGGAGCGCAGGACGTGGGGATGGTATCTGTTTGACAGCGAAGGGTACATGCTGACCGGATACCAGGCGGACCCCTCCGGCGAGGCATTTTTACTCTGCCCCGTCAAAGGCAGCAACGAGGGTAAGTGCATGATTACAGATGCAAGAGGTGCGCTCCGGATTGCGGAGAAGTACGACATGGTCCACCATCGGTATGTGTTTAATTGGTAGGAAATAATAGATATTTAGACATCTGTCCGATTACCCCTTAGAAAGGACGATGGATGAATAGTTTTATTGGATGGATTGGTGGAAAGAGGTTATTACGCAAGGAGATTCTAGGACGTTTCCCGGAGGATATCGGACGTTACATCGAGGTATTTGGAGGAGCTGGCTGGGTGCTCTTTGCAAAAGAGAAGCAAGCAGGTCAGCTGGAAGTGTACAATGACCGGGATGGGAATTTAGTCAATCTGTATCGCTGCATTAAATATCATTGCAGTGCCCTGCAGGAGGAGTTGCAGTGGCTTTTATCCTCTCGCGAACAATTTTATGATTATAAAGCGCAGATGGATATGAGGGGATTGACAGATATTCAAAAAGCTGCCCGTTTTTTTTATTTGATAAAAATAAGCTTCGGGTGCGATTACCGCACATTTGCAACTTCATCTAAAAGCATAGAGAATGCGATGGATTATCTGGGGAAAGTCCAAAAGAGGCTTCAGGGTGTGGTGATAGAGAACAAGGATTTTGAGAATTTGATAAGTGTCTATGACCGGAAGGATGCTCTGTTTTATCTGGATCCTCCTTATGTAGGGACAGAACGATATTATAGTGCTGCCTTTAGTATGAAAGACCATGAGCGTCTTGCAGATGTCTTAAAACATATCAAAGGAAAGTTTGTTCTTTCCTATAATAATGTAGCATGGATACATGAATTGTATTCTCAATATCCTTGTAAAGAAGTGACGCGTAACAATACATTGGCTGGAAATGCAAGCAATCGCGAGAGATACAAGGAAGTAATCATAACGAATTTCTGAAAAATATAACGATATTCGTTATAATATAACAAAACAGAAAAAAGACCTGTCGAAAGCGGTAAAATCATCCGTAAGGGGTGATTGGATGGTCAGAATTCATTTATCAAGGCTTCTTGGAGAGAAACGCTGGAGTCAGGCAAAATTAGCGAGAGTGACAGGAATCAGGGCGTCAACAATCAATGACATATACAATGAATTTGCTGAACGCATCAGCCTGAATCATCTTGACCGAATTTGTAAGGCATTGAATTGTGATATTTCAGATATACTGGAATACATACCGGATGAGCCATGATAATGAAGAGGTAAAAGGGCGTTTGATAGGAAATAAAATACCTTTCAAATGTCCTTTTATTTTTTGCTAATTTTCAGAAAGTAGTTGATTTTTGCAATTTATGCGAAAAGCTTTTGGGTTTTTCGCGAAAAGCTACAGGAAGAAAACGAGAATAGAAAGGGAAATATATTTGCAAGAAAAACAGGAGAGCAATAGTGAAGTTATTTCAGAAGATGAAAGTAAAAAATGTGTCCCCGTGTTATTTCTTAATATTGCTTGTTACAGTTGGCATTCTTTTGATAGTAGTTCTGCATGGGAAACAGAATAGCAGCAAAGGCGGAAATATCCTTGCCGGCGCAAGTCCGGATACAAGTGCTTTCCAGCTGTATTATTTTGATGGGAGAGCCGTTACAGTGAGAACCCTGTATGACCCTGGCATGGAAAAAGAACTGATTAAAAAGATTAATGCACTACCTATGGAGATTGCAGACGAAGGTGCACTTGCAGGTATGGAGGTACCATTTTACGGAATCTGGATTAGTGGTGAGGACGGATATGATATTACCGTGGCACTATCCAAAGGTGTTTGGCTTAAAAATGATGGTACGATTTATTATGGGGACACAGACCTTTCGCTTTTATGGGAACAAATGGAGGGGGAGGATGAGGATAATTCCCTAACGGTGCTGAATTTTCCCAATGCAGGGCTTTTGGCTGTATATCATCCGTTCTTTATGCTGAAAGCAGAGGATCCTGACGGGGAAGCTGCGGAGGGGGTGGTTATATCTGTGGAGGATATTCAGCCAAGTAGGATTACCGTATCCATTGCAAATAATAGTGGAGAAGAATTTTCTTACGGCAAGTATTTCACCCTCCAGAAGCAGATAGACGGCCAATGGTATACAATGCCGACTCAGGCAGATAATATCGGTTTTGAGGATATCGCCTGCGTCTTGCCAGATGGGAAAACTGCGAGTGAAACCTATGACCTTAATATTTATGGAACGCTGGAGCCGGGGATATACAGGCTGGTGATAGAAAATTATAGTGTTGAATTTTTAGTTGGAAACGGAAATCTGTTCGCAAAAGCTCATGCATTTTTAAGATATATTACATTGTACGTTAGGGAACGAAGTGAAATTGACAGAACTGTATGAAAGTGGGGACAAAAAAATACCAATTTTATCGAACACTTCATCTGACAGACGTAATGTAAAAACACGTTTGTTAGTAGCCATAGTTTTATCCTCCATATCGAGTACAAACATATGGTAAACCAAATTTCCCACTTTTAATACATTCACTAGACAGGCAAGTGATAGCATTCTGCCTGTAAAATAAAAAAATAGTACTTCTTTAAATATCTTTATCTATCTGTTTGACATCAATTACGCCATGTTCTTGCTCGACTTCCTTTAAATGCTTGATTAAAATATATTCGATGTAATTAGTCATGGAACGCCGTTCAGCAGTGGCCAAAGTCCCAATATGCATGGTTGCTGAATGGACTTATATATGATTATTTCAGAAGTAATGGAGGATAAAAGATGAAATTTGAGAGATGCGAGAAAGAATCCTTTTCGGTAATAGGGAAGGAAGGTTCATCATTAGATGGAGCAGGGTTTATCCAGAAGTTATGGAACGATGCAAATTCTCATTTTGCGGAAATTCAGCCTTTTGCAAAAAAGATACTAACGGAAATATCAGTGGAATATGGGGAGCAATGACTGATTTCTCCCGTTCTTTTAATCCTTGGGAAGACTTTAATAAAGGACTCTATCTTGCGGGGGTTGAATGTAATGATGAGGCAGAAGCTCCCGATGGCTGGACAAAGTGGATTATTCCCGGTTATGAGTACATTTATGTGGAATGTGAAAGTGAGGATACTTGTTCAAAGACAATAAAATATTTGGAAGATAATGGTATCTCGTTGGTGGGAGCGGTTCACGATTTTATTAGTCCGCTGACTGGGAAAAATTATATGTTTTTTCCAATTAGGAAGTTATAAACAGGTCAGAAAATTGCTTTTTTAGTATGGGGCTGAATAGTTTACAGTAGAATAATTGTGCTAACAAAGTGTCATAATATTGAAGAACTAAAATAGGAAATCGAGGAGGTATTATCATGAAAGAGGTCTGGGATCTATATGATTCCAAAAGAAATAAGACAGGGTATACAGTGGAACGGGGAAAAACTATTCCGGAAGGATTTTATCATCTGGTTGTGAGTGTATGGATTATAAACAACAGGGGAGAATATCTCCTTTCCCAGAGACATCCGGACAAATCATACCCACTCCGCTGGGAGTGTACAGGGGGTGCGGTACTTTCTGGGGAAGACAGTTTTGATGGAGCTCTCCGAGAAGTAAATGAAGAATTAGGGATTATTCTTAATCCGAAAGATGGGCGGAGAATTTCTCGGATTTGCCGGGAACAAACACAGGATTTGTATGATGTGTGGGTATTTTATATAGATGCCGATATTTCAGATATCACACTTCAGGAAACAGAGGTTGTAGATGTAAAATGGGTGACATGTGAAGAGCTAATCAATATGGAACGAAAAGGGGAACTGCATCCATTACTTGACGTTAGCAGTGTGACAAAGAATATTATTTTATGGAGGAATTCTATGAGAACTTCAATATGTGGAATTGATTGTATGAAATGTGAATTAAAAGAAACATGCTTTGGTTGTGCCGTGACAGATGGGCATCCTTTTCATGGCGGCTGTGTGCTGGCGGCATGCTGCCTTAGTAATGGATATGAGCATTGTGGGAAATGCCACAATGAAAAATGCAGGCTTAAAGAACAGGTGATTGCAGAATTTTGTAAGCTTGGTATTGAAGATATGGAAGAAATTACCGGGCTTAATGCGTGCAAAGGATCATATATCAATCTTACATATACATTTTCGAGCGGTCAGGCAGTTAAACTGTTAGATGATGACAAGATATATCTGGGTAACCAGCTTAGTAAAAAAGACAGCAGTAGATACTACGGGATAGCAGCGGATGAGAGAACTCTGATAGTTAGCGAATATGATGCGGATGGATCCAATGCGGAAATCATTGTATACAAAAAAAGAAATGTTTAAAGGGCGAACGGAAGAAAATTTATATCTGCAATAGGAAGAAAAGAAATCCCAGGATATTTTTCAGCTTTGATAAGCGGCATAGTCCTTAGTGTGCTGTGTTGGGCTTTACCCACCTTGAATAAAAAAACTGCAGCCGATTATTTTGGCGTTGAACTCTATTCCTCCATTAATACCTAACCTTATCGTACTACTTCCTACATTTCATCTGTCATCCAAGGCAGTAATAGTTAACGGTAGCATTTGGTCAGTTTTGACGGAACAATTAATGGGATAGTATTAGTTGAACAGGGGGGCTTGTTAATGCCAGGGTAATGGGGAGGCTGGGCATAAAAATGTTTAATTCCGCCTGCCGCATCACTGCATATTATAATCCGAGCAGTTATCACATTAAACTTTTTTAATTCTGTTGGTGATTGCAGAAATTTACGGAATTTTTAGTGGTAGTCATATAATATATGTTTAAATTGTACTATAAAATTATATATAAATTTTGATTATCCTTTTATAAGTTCTTATATGCCGGTATAGTCTGTATTTTCAGGCTTTCTCGGCATTTTCTATGAGGAAGGAACTCACAAATACTTTTATATCCTCTCATGTTTTCGCTTTCAAAAGTAGTATAAGTTGTAGTAAAACCGCCTCGTACTACTAAGCTGCCAGCCGTTCCATTTCTGACTTTGCGGAATCGAATGTTGCGTGAGCGTAATAGTTCAGGAGTAATTGTGGTAAAATTACTTGACATAGAGTTTACTCTATATAGTATGATAAAACAAGTTTATTGCAGTTATATTATGAAAGGTGGGGGCTGATGGCAGGAATTTTTACTTACGGTTTGGTTCTGGTAATAGGTTTATCTTTGGGTTTGATGTTTACCGTAGTTGGCTTGTTTTTTGGACATATTATTTTGTTTGATATTATTTTCTTTTCGGTGATTTTCGGAATCATTTGTAATCAAATATTAGGCGTTCACACGGCGCTGTGTCTGCTTATCGGTCTTACGTTGTTTGGCCTGTTGTTCAAGCTCCAAACTACCAGTGTTGGGTTCTGGATCATCGGTGTTCTGCTTTCGGTATTTTGGGCCGGGGTGTTTTGCCTGCTGGCCTTTATACTGACAGAGCATGATGTGATCTGGACATATGTAGTGCTGGGGCTTGGTTTCGTGATAATGATGGGCCTGCACCTGCGTGCAAGAGACTATTGATAAAGATGTGGAGGGTATTAAGATGATAGAGGAGATTCTATTGTTAGTCGTGGGGGTTATTCTTTCTATTTATGGAATATTTCATTTGATAAGGGGCAACAGGAAAAAGTACGATTATAAAAAGTATGGTACATGTGTATATGTTGGACTGGCCTTTCTAACCTTTTCTTTGATTTTGATATTCCAGCTACATAAACGGTTCAATTTACTTTTACTAATGGTGATAGTGGCTCTCGTTTTTGCAATATTGAGAAAACTATTAATAATGAACATAAAATAAAGGAGTGAAAAAATATGGCTAAGCACATCAGAGTTTTAATACTATCAACAGTTTTTGTTTGCATTGTAGTAATATTAATCGGGTGTTTCATTGTTATTAGGAGTAACCATACTCGTAATGGAAATACACTCCCTGGCGCGTTAGAAATTTATCCGGCAGTAATGGTTGAGGATAAAGTATATGAATGGCACAGAGGTAAAGCTATACTTGAAAAACTTCCTGATAATAGTGCATATTATGGGGAAATTAATCATATAAAAAATGACTATCCAAACCAGAATTGTGAATTCGTTTCTAACTTTTCGGTTTCAGGTCAAATTTATACAGTACCCAATGATACAAATAAGATCTATTTATGTATAACTACTGATTGGTTATCGAATAGCGTTGTTATATTTGACATACAGCAATAGCAGTTTTGGGTAATTCATAGTCTACTCAATGTCGGATAAATTCCAGTTTGTCGATCTGATTTAGCTTCGCCTTAATGATATATTAGGATATAAAATATTGTTCTGATGTCGTATTTTGGTCCGAATATGGGCTTTGCGCTGTAAATATTATGAATATAATGTTTGTAAAGGGTAAAATATGAGTATATTGCATATGCTATCAATCAAGGATCTCTGAAACGAATAAAACTTAAATAAGATTGTAGAATCAGTGGGATAGCTATATAAATAAGGTAATATTTTCGTATAAGCAACAGGAGGATATTCAAATGTATGACATAATTATTATTGGAGCTGGACCAGCCGGTATCAGTGCAGCTATTTATGGAAAAAGCAGAGGAAAAAGGATTCTGATGTTGGAAAAGAATCAGGTTGGCGGTTTGATTGGAACTGTCTCAACAGTTACGCATTATACTGCAATCATGAAAGAAGAATCTGGTAAGACATTTGCTGAACGTATGAAAGAGCAAGTACTTAGTGCCGGTGTAGAGATTCGCTATGAGAACGTGACAGAAACAAAGTTAATAGGTAAAATTAAGAAAGTCGTTACGGATCAAGAAAGTTATGAATGTAAAACCGTGGTTCTCGCTAATGGTGGTTCTGGCCGTATGTTAGGAATTCCAGGTGAAAGTCTGAAAGGTGTCCGATTAAACGCACCAAAAGATGGTCCTGATTATAAGGGTAAAAATATCTACATCATTGGTGGAGCAGATGGCGCAGTAAAGGAAGCCATTTACCTGGCTGGAATTGCAGGAAAGGTAACAATTGTATGTGTGGAAGATGAACTGATATGCATACAGGAATTCAAAGATAAAGTTACTGCACACCATAATATTGAAATCATGCCGCATTCAAGTCTTACAGCAGTATATGGTATCGAAAGAGCTGAGAAACTTGAATTTACGGATAACAAAACAGGAAAAAAACTGATTGTACAAGATGCGGAGTGTGGAGTGTTTGTTTATGCTGGAATTGTACCGAACACTCAGATATATACGGAATTGAAGTTAGTTAACGGATATATTCCAGTGGATGAATTGATGCAGACAGAAATTCCGGGAGTATTTGCTGCTGGAGATATCTGTGTAAAAAAGGTAAGACAGGTAGCTACAGCAGTCGCTGATGGAGCGATCGCAGGAATACAGGCTGCAGTAGTGTGTTAATAAAAACAGCTGGTAATGGGTTGATATAAATTTCCAAATATATCCTTAGATGTTTTTTAGAGAAGTATTTGCTATAATCGTATTTGTAAAACATAATATAACCTCATTTAAGAAAGGAGTTATGAGTCGTGAAAAGAAAGATTGCAATATTATTAATGACAGGAATTTGTCTGATGCATACAGTACCCTGTTTTGCATCCCAGTCGTCGATGGTCAGTGTTTCCAATTCCGAAGAAACTCAATATACCACGCTCCCGGACGCAGATACTCTGCAAAAAGATGTGGGATTCAAGCCTAAGGTCCCTGAAACCCTTGCAGGTGGTTATCAGTTTAATAGTGGATATATCACAGAATTATTTGATTTGGATACAAATGGCACTCAAATCAACAAACATAAAGGTATAGACTTCCAATATATAAAAAAGGACAATAATACCACCAAATCGGTTTCCTTGTCTGCCGAACCGGCATCAGGGCAGCCCCTTACAAAAGATGCAACTATTATAAAATATGGGGAAATAGATTTGTATTATGGTACGGCTCAGGCTAATTCTCTGTCTTGGATTAATGGGGATGTTTGCTACAGCCTTATGGACATCAATAAGAATGTATCAAAAGATGAAATGGTGGCTATGGCTAAAGATATGATTGATTAGCTATATCCATTATAACTAGTACAATTAAGAGTAAAAATAAGAATAGGGAATGTGAATTCCCTACTCTTATTTTTTGCAGGGCAGCAGATGCTGCTCCGTTATTTTAACATAAATAGATGCCTCCTTCTCTGAAAATTGGCGGCTTCCTCGGTGCGGGCTTCCGCTGATACCCTCGACGGGCGGGGTGGGGATTTGGCCAGCGTTTCTTTTGTTACCACTAACACGATTAGAAATTTTGTTTAGGCAAATCCGGCATTTTTTCTTTCACTACCAACAAAACTGGCAGGGGTAAAATGGACGGAAATGCCGCAACCTTTTTTTGCGCTTTAATACAGCGGAAAATCAGAAACGACGAATAACTGCGCAAATTTTCCGTACATATCCCTCCACGGCAAGCCCCTGGATTTGCCAATCGGACAACAAGAAAGTGCCTTCGGCTGGGTTTGCTATGTTGATGAAAAAGATTACGTTAGTTCAAGAAGCGCCTTTTCGTAGTCCTTTACAAAATACTTGATATTTGTTCTGCCCTTTGAAATAATGATGTGTCCCTCGGCTTCTAATTTTAATTTCTGTGCTTCAATACCTCCGGGATATTTTGGATTTAATTCTCCATTTGCTTTTAATGTTCTCCAATAAGGCGTTTCATTTTCAGGACGCTGATAACTCGCCCATGCAGAAATTGATACAAAAATTCCCGCTGTAATAGGCTCTGTAAAATCTGCCTGATGTTGTTTGGCAAAATATTCACGAATTTTCCCTATCGTGATTACCTTACCATAAGGGATTTGTTTCATCACCCTATCATAGTCGATTGGCGGCGCAAAATACATTCTACTTCCACCGTATTTCTCTATGCTTTTTTCGTCTGTGATTATTTGGATTTTCGGCATATCTTTGCTATCATTTAGCATTGCGTTAAAGTCTTTTTTATTTTCATTGGCCATGAGTGTCCACCTCCTACCAGTATTATAGTGCCATCTCTTAGACCATGCAATGAGATGGTTTTGGTTCTTTCGAAAATTTTACGGAATAGCGGGCTACTGCCTATTAAACTCTTGTGTGTTACTTTACCGCACATGAGCATTTGGAAAAGGGATATCACATTCGGAGAAATGGTATATCTAATTATACAATCAATAAAAATTCTCGTATTATTTTTTTTTGGGCCGATTCCCGATCATACCGATGATATCAAAAGCACGAAAGATATACCAAGCTGGAAACGGATGTGCTACTGTATTATGAAAAATGACCATACCTGTCGGTTTATGCATACAGGAATTCTGGGAGTTTTTGCTGCGGAAGATATCTGTGTAAAAAAGGGAAGACAGGTAGCTACATCAGTTGCTGATGGAGCAATCGCAGGAATACAGGCTGCAGCAGTGTGTTAATAAAAACAGCTGGTAATGGGTTAATATAAATTTCCAAATATATCCTTAGATTTTTTTGAGAATTTGCTACAATCGTATTTGTAAAACATCATATAACCTCATTTAAGAAAGAAGTTATGAGTCGTGAAAAGAAAGATTGCAATATTATTAAACGCCTTTTAATGATTACTCCAAAGATGCTTTGAATCTGTACCGGGTCATCGACCCGGAAGTATGGACGAAACTGGTGGGGCGGGTGCGGGGAGCAAATTTTGGTGCGATTTATGGAAAGACAAAAACGATGGGGTACCGCAGTATTACGTTACCGGAAGGTCATATCTGGAAATCTTATACTCAATTTTTGCTGGGTACATTGCCTGCCCGTCTGCGGAATAATTATGCGAAAAAATTTAATACCTCCATCCATTTCTGGCATGAGACCGGAGGTGGGCTGCCAGAGGAAACAATCCGTGAGCTAATGCTCATGTGTCGTAAAGTAGCACAACAATTTGATAGACAGTTTATCCCTCTATTCCGTAAAATATAAGGAAAAATTTATAGAAAAGTTAATACTGATATGATAAAATAAAATCAGAAATTACATAGCAAATTGGAATTTTCCTACATTTCAATATATAGAATTAAAATCAATGTAGTTTAAGTTGACCACATTAAACGTAGCGGCAGCTAAGAAAGGAGTTGTAATGAAAATAAGTAATAAGAAAAATTATCTATCTCATATTTTAATTTCTTTTATTATATTTCTTTTTGCTGCTAGCTTAACTATGAATGTGCTCTTTTGTAGTAACTATAATCTTTATGAATTAATTGATAAGACAACTGTAACTGAAGCGTGGGCAATTTCGGAAAATATCGTTTCAAGTGAAGGAGATGATGATACTACCCATTTTAAGGTTTCATTATCGAGCGATAATAATTCTCATACTGAAACTGTAACGAAGAATATATATCCAATACCTATAATTGCAGCTATCCCAAAAGGATTCAGTCTGCTTTTTTTCCTTATTATAGTGTTTCTTTATTTCTTTTTAACCTTATTTAGATCATTGCCCGATGAATGGACATTAATTAGTCAAAAGGTACGTCTGGACGATTGAATTAACTCCTTTTCAAATCATTGCTAGTGGTTGCAAGCCATTTTCAGAATCAAATAATGGCTTTATTTTTGTATGCAAACAGATAGCGAGTATAAACCACATACTTATTGTGAGATTGAATTGGAGGAATATGTAATGAAAGAAAAGATATATAAATTATTTCTCATCTTAATGGTGAGTCTGTCCTTGGGTTCGGGTTCCCTAGCCCAAAATGAGATACGCAAGCTACTTGAAGCTCTTTCTGGAACAGGTGATATACAGGTGGTTCAAGAACTTGATGAAAAAGAAAAACAAAAAGAATCCGAAGAAATAAGAAAGAAGAAATTCCTAAATTATTTTCAAGATATTCTATGATAGATATTGTTCAATTTGTCGAGCAGTTAGCAAAACCAGTCGAGCCAATCAACGGTCAAGATGGACGGCTCTGCGAGCCGCCGTTGACAGTCCCGCCTACTTTTGCTTATAGGCAATCAAGGGACGACAGCCTAAAGTGCTGCCGCCCCTCTCTATCATAAAAATATCACTATCAACCAAGCACCTTTTGAAGAAACGAAAAATTTCCATGACCTATAGCGGTTGTTGTATGACAGCATTAAGGAGGACAGTTATACTATGCCGATTGTCTGTTATCATGTAAAAAGAAATGATAAGTATGTGATAGTTGATGGCTTTCATCGTTGGCGGGTAATGCGGGATTACAAGGATATTTATGAGCGTGAGAAGGGGAAGATGCCGGTTTTAATAATCGATAAACCGCTGCCCGACCGTATGGCAAACACCATCTGTCATAACCGCGCCCGTGGAACACATGATGTGGACTTAATGATATTACTCATTAAGGAACTGCATGAGTTAGGTCGTTCTGAGGCATGGATTTCCAAACACCTGGGGATGGATCGGGATGAGATTTTGAGGCTTAAACAGATTACGGGCCTGGCGGCCTGGGGAGGATTTTGTTCCAGCTGAAGAGTCCTCTGGTAGTGGGAACATGCGTACTGTCTATACCTTAGGAAATGATTAATAAATTCTTTAGCATTAAATAATACAATCATTCTACAGACCCAATATAATGTTAGAGGAGATAAGTTTGTTGGGACAAGTATTAATTCGCTTCAGCTGGATTGGAGGCGTGCAAAGGACTTAAGGAGGTATCGTGAAAGGATTTAAACGACAGAATCAATTTTTTTCCCTATGTGGATTAAATTGTGGGCTTTGTCCCTGTTTTTGAATAAAAACTGTCTTGGCTGCGGCTGCGGTAAAGGTAACCAGGCATGCAAAATTGCAAGATGCAGCATGTCGGAGTAGAATACTGCTTTCAGTGCAGTGGATACCCCTGCGAAAAATACAATCGTATTGACGACTTCGACTCCTTTATTATACACCGTCGGCAAAAGGCTGATTTGGAAAAGGCCCGGCAGTCTGGAGTGGAAATTTATAATGACGAACAGAAGGAAAAGGTAAGGATACTGGACATGTTCCTATCTGGCTATAATGATGGCCGGAAAAAGACACTCTTTTGTATAGCAGTAAATCTTTGAGGAACAGGATTTTGACGGTTTTATGAACAAGTTGAAAAAATACCCGGATATTGAATATCTGGGAGAAGTGATTGAGCATAGCTAGGGCCAACGGGTGATTCGTTTTACGACTTGTACGGTCATATCGTAGAGGTTGGGGAGGATATGAAAATGGTGCTAAAGCGTTTTCTTGCTTCCAGCATGCCAATGGAAGAAATCTCTGTGAAAATGGACGCTTCCGTGGAGGAGTTAACAAAACTTATGAACAGCTAACCACAGCAATTTCAAAATGGAAAAAATTATACTTTTAAGCAGCAAATATCTCATGGGCGAATAGAAAAATGATAATTTAGGGAGAGGTATTTAATATGCAGATTAAGAGAATCAACGACACTCAAATTTCTAATGCGATTGATTTGATTTGGACAACATTTATACAATTTGAAGCTCCTGATTATTCAGAGGAGGGTATTCAGTCCTTTAAGGATTTTATTGAGGATAGGGAAATGATTAAAACATTGGAATTTTGGGGCGCTTATGATGACAAAGAGTTAAAAGGTGTTATAGCTGCAAAGGAAGAACGGAAACATATCTGCTGTTTCTTTGTGAAAGCACAGTATCATAGACAAGGTATCGGGCGGATGTTATGGGAATATCTTTTAAAGAATAGTCCAAGTGAACTTATCACAGTAAATTCTTCACAGTATGCCATTCCTTTTTATCATAATTTAGGCTTTGTGGATATGGATACCGAACAATTATCTGATGGCATAAGGTATACGCCCATGAGATTTAAACGAAATTGATAGCTGCGGAGGAATAAAATGATAGAATATAAAGTGGACAATCAAGAAATGAATGCTTCATTTTTTTATCTCTTTTGTAAATCAGATATGGCAAGGCGAATATGACATAGAAAGAACGCAGGCTGCGTTATCCAAAACAATCAATATCACAGCTTATGATGGCAACGTACTTGTAGGGTGTTTGCGTATTCTTTCGGATGGCTACTATTTTGGAACAATTACAGAATTACTTGTTCTTCCGGAATATCAGCAGCAGGGGATAGGAAGTAAACTTCTTCAGCTAGCAAAGGACAATACACCTACCATGTTATATTTTGGCGCGCAACCGGGGATAGAAGCATTTTATGAAAAGAAGCTGTCAGAAAAGCCTGCAATCTTATGCAATAGAAAAGAAGGGATAATTGCAGCATCTAAGTTTGCTGAATTCTTTCAAACCTTATTTTGGCAACGATGTTTTGCAACCAGTGGTTGCAGCCAATGGAGGAGAACAGATATTCAGAAAATCATGGCAGAGTTAAAAGAAGGTTTTGAAAAACTTGATTTTGGAGATGTTAAGACATATTTGAACAGTGGAAACGTGATTTTTTCAAGCGACGAAGAGGAGGCTAAAAAGTTTACAAACCAGATTGAGGTAATGATAAAAAATCGGTTTGGCTTGGATATTCCTGTTTTTATCATATCAAAAGAGGAACTTGATAACATCTTGCATAATGCGCCAGACTGGTGGGGGAACGGAGATAATGAAATTTATGACAATCTCATCTTTATTATGCAGCCGGCCACATCCGCAGAGGTATATGGTGAGATTGGAGAGCCTAAAGCGGAGTTAGAAAAAATAAAGGAATACAAAGAAGTGATATTTTGGTCTTTCAGCCGAAAAGATTATCAAAAAACAAATTGGTGGCCTAAGACAGCAAGTGCAGCTATCAGCACCAAATTAACGATTCGAACGGCAAATACTGTTAGAAGGATAGTTGAAATGTAATCTCATTCATTATAGTTTGTGGGTAAGTAACATAACAGAAAACAAAGAGGAAATCTATGTTTGCAGATGGTCGAAGTAAAAAAGTTGTTTTTATAGCACATTGTATATTAAATCAAAATTCAATATCTGATGGGACAGCCGTTTATCCAGCAGCTTTTAAAGATGTCATAAAAATTCTTCTTGATGCTGATATTGGCATTGTTCAAATGCCATGTCCTGAACTTTGCTGTTTGGGACTTAATAGAGGTAATAACAATGGCGCAGATGATCCTGTTGTCATTGAAAATACCCGTATTCGTAAGGAAATGCAAAAAGATGAAGCTCACAAATTATTAATGGCCCAAGTTGATTATGTAATGAAACAGATAACAGAATACAATGCCTATGGCTTTGAGATAACCGGAATCATTGGTGCAAATCGTTCGCCAAATTGTGGTGTGGAAACTACATCAGATTTTAATAAAGAGATAAGAGGGAAAGGGGTATTTATGAGCGAACTTAGTAATAGAATCAATGCGCTCAACTTGAATATTCCCATGTTAGGAATCAAAAACACTGATAACATTTTTAATCAACTAAAATCTATTATTAAGTAAAAACAAATCGGAATTTGGAGGTATTGTATTATGAGATTGGACGGTTTTGGATTATTTGTTGAAGATATGGCGAAAATGATTCGCTTTTACAGAGATGTACTTGGCTTTGAGATTAAAGAAGCGGAAGATACATCTAATGTATATCTTGTAAAAGATGGGACGTTGTTTCTGTTGTACGGCAGAAATGACTTTGAAAAAATGACCAATCGCAGATATGATTATATCAAAGGATTCAACGGTCATTTTGAAATGGCACTTTATGTTGATACATTTGAAGAAGTTGATAAAGCATTTAGTAAAGCTGTAGAAAACGGTGCTACTCCTGTACTGGAACCGGAACTTGAACCTTGGGGACAGAGAACTTGTTATATTGCTGATCCTGAAGGTAATTTAATAGAGATAGGTTCTTGGAATAAGCCTTACGAAGAAAAGGATTCATAAATTCGAATTTGAGAGGGAATTGAATATGAATAAGGAATGGTTGAACTTAATAAAACAATTTGTGTAGATTTTTAGTCTGCCAGATTAAAATTTGAGATTTGAGGTACAGCGTATGAAAGGTTTCCATAGGGACAATCAGCTATTTTCTCTTTGTGGTTTGAACTGCGGATTATGTCCTATGCACTTAAATAAATATTGTCCCGGCTGCGGTGGCGGAGAGGGGAATCAATCCTGCAAAATTGCAAAGTGTAGTTTAGAACATGATGGTGTGGAATATTGTTTTCGGTGCAGAGAGTACCCCTGTGAGAAGTATGAGCATATAGATGAATTTGATTCATTCATTACACACAGTAACCGAAAAGCTGATTTGAAAAAAGCAAGAGAGATAGGGATCGAAGCATACAATGCGGAGCAGACAGAAAAGACGGAATTATTGAATTTACTGTTAGCCAACTATAACGATGGCAGGAAAAAGAATCTTTTTTGTGTGGCGGTCAATCTTTTGGAATTGGAGGAAATAAATGAGATACTTTTGCAAATCAAGGGTAATTCGGAACTGGAAACATCACTTGACAAGGGCATACAGGGAAAAGAAGCAAAAAAAGTGCTACCAACCTTACACAAAACACCGCCTAACGGGACAATAGGCGGTGTTTTTGTATGCGGCGGAAAAACCCTGAACCCTGGCCGCCAGGGTATGCGGCCAAAATCGAGACAAGGAGGTATTTGCAAGCATGGCAGATGAAACCAAGACCAACGCCACGCCGGAAGCGCCGGGCGGCCCTCCTGCGCCGGAGCAGACGGAACAGGCGGTGATCCCCGGCATGGACGGCGGCCCTGCCCCCTCCGGCAAGGTGATCGACCTGTCGGACGTGCGGGCGGAGTCTGGCAAGACCGGGCCGGAGTCCCCCATCCCTGGGGAGGTTCCCCCGGAGCAGGGCGCTGCTGGCTCCGTTACCGAGTACACCAAGCAGGAGTGGGAGCGGCCCCTGGCGGAAATTGAAGCGGAGCAGAAGAAGGCCCGCCGTGGCCGCCCGCCCAAGGCAGACCGGGCCGCGCCGGAGGCTGGGGAAAAGAAAACGGGCAAGGGCTGCGCTACCAAGCCCAAGGACAAGGCCGCGCCCGGCAAGACCGCCAAGGCCCCCGGCAGGGGCAAGCGGGCCGTCCCTGGCAAGGGCGCTCCCCCTGAACCAGCCAAGGAGGAGGCCCCGGCCCCTCCGTCCGAACCCGCTCAGCCCCGTGACGCGACCCGCGCCGTGAAAGAGGAAGTTGTCTATCTGAACCTCTCCGACCTCCACCCGTTCAAGGATCATCCCTTTGGTGTGCGGGACGATGCGGAAATGCAGGGGCTGGTGGAGTCCGTCCGCTCCGGCGGTGTGAACCAGCCCGCGCTGGTGCGTCCCCGCGAGGGCGGGGGCTATGAAATCATCGCGGGCCACCGCCGCCAGCGGGCCAGTGAGCTGGCCGGGTTTGGGAATATGCCCTGTATTATCCGTGAACTGACGGACGATCAGGCCGTCCTCGCTATGACGGATGACAACCTGCGCCACCGTGAAAAGCTCCTGCCCAGCGAAAAGGCGGCGGCCCTGCAACAGCAGTATGAGGCCATCAAGCACCAGGGGGCACGGGGTGACGATGACGAGGCGGGCAAGCTCTCCCTGCAAAGCGTGGGCCAGCGCAACGGCATGAGCGTGAAAACCGTCCAGCGGTATCTCTGGCTGAACGACCTTGTTCCCGAACTGAAAGAGGTCATGGACGCTGGCAAGCTGTCGTTCACCCCCGCCGTGGAAATCTCCCGCATCCGGCCCAAGCACCAGAAGTATATCGCTGTTTCCATTGAGGGCCAGCAGTCCTCTCCGTCCCAGGGGCAGGCCAAGCGGCTCCGGGAGCTGGACAAGGACAACAAGCTGAACCCGGACGCCATAGACGCGATTTTGAGTGAAGAAAAGAAAAAGGAGGATATTTCTGTGATTATTTCCGGCGCTGAACTGGAGAAGTATTTCGGCAAGGAGGCCACACCCCGTCAGATGAAAGACCAGATCATGGCCCTGCTGGACGGCTGGAAAGAGAAACAGCCCCCGGAGCTGGGCAAGGGTGAGAAAAAAGTGGATATGGAAAAGTAACCTCTGGCCAGCCTGACCAGAGGCTTTTCTGTCCCCATTTCCCCCGTCCCCCCGCAGAAAATGGGGAACCCCGCAAAGTCGGAGACTTTGTGGGGAGAGGCGAAGCAAGGGAGCGGGCGCAGTTTTCGCCGGAGGCGGGAACGGAGCAGAGCGGACTTTGCGACGCCGAGGCTCTGGTGGGTATATCCCCCGTCGCCGCCGTCATAAAAGCACAGGCGGGGACGGCTGTCAAGGGGGCGGAACGCCCCGCCGCTTGCGGCGGCTTGCCCTTGACGGACGGCCCCGGCTGTGCTATCCCCTGCGGCGCGGCGGGGGTATATCCTCCAGAGCCGCCCCCTTTCCCATGAATGGGAAAGGGCGGGGGGATAGGGTTGACCGTCCCCCACCGACTGAATATAAAAAGGAGGCATTTCTGATATGAAGCGACCCCTCGCCTATGTAACCGCCGCATGGCGCGGCGATCCCTGCGAAATCACGGAACAGGCGGCCAAGTATTGCCGGGCCGTGTATGACGCTGGCTTTTCCCCCATCTGCCCCACGCTGTACCTGCCCCTGTTCCTCAATGACGCTGTGCCGGAGGAGCATAAGAGCGGCATCGACATGGGCCGCGACCTGCTCCGGCGCTCCCGCGTCCTGGTGGTGTGCGGCGGCCCCGTCACCGAGGAAATGAAGAACGACATCGCCACCGCCCAGCGGCTGGGGATCACCGCCACCACGTTAGAGGGCATCCTGACCGTCAAGGGCCAGGGCCACAGGCGGCGCTGATATGGAGGGCAAAATCCTTGAAGCCTATGTAACCAACCTGGGGAAGTACAACGAGGGCCGTCTGGCGGGTGCGCCGCTGAACTTCCCCACCACCACCGAGGAGGTGCAGGCCCTGTTGAAGCGCATCGGGGTGGACGGCGTTCGGTATGAGGAAATCTTCATTACCGACTTTGAGAGCGACATCCTGGGCCTGTACGACCACCTGGGCGAGTATGAAAGCATTGACGAGCTGAACCACCTGGCCCACCTGCTGTCCGGCATGGACGATGACGAGCTGGCAAAGCTGGAGGCCGTGATGGACAGCGGGGAGTACACCGGGAGCGTCAAGGATTTAATCAACCTGACGCAAAATCTGGACAACTATGATTTTTACCCCGATGTTGACAGCGAGGAGGCCCTGGGCCGCCTGTATATCCAGGAATTTGAAGCCGTTCCTGTGCCGGAGCATTTGATTGACTACATCGACTACGAGGCATACGGGCGGGATGTGCGGATCAACGAGGGCGGCCACTTTGCCCCCAGCGGCTATGTCATGTGCAACCACGGCTCCTTTGTGGAGCATTACCACGGCATAGAGGACATACCCCCAGAGCATCGGGTATTTGCCTATCCCCAGCTCAATATCCGGGAGCAGATGGCGGCCTATCAGGAGGTGATTGACCGCTCCGCGCTGAACGAGGGGAAACAGCGGCTTGCCACTGGCCGGGAGGACAGGTAGCTTCTGGCCATCCTGGCCAGAGGTGCGCGGCCCAAGAAAGGGGGCGTTTGAATGATAGATGAAGAAATTTCCCGCAGCACCATTGCAATCTCCGTCCGGGCCAGCAAGCTGACGGCGCGGGGGCTGGCCTACGCGCTGGGGGAGGCGGCCAGGAAAATCCGCAAGGCCCAAGCGCCCCAGGGCAAGCAGACGGTAAAGCAGTTACTGCGCCACGGCGGGGAGGCCAGCGCCATCGACCTGCCGGGGCGGGTAAAAGACTTTGACCGGGTGGCCCGGCGCTGGGGGGTGGACTACGCCATCAAGCGGGTGGAAAAGGGAAAATACCTGCTGTTGTTCAAGGCGAAACAGGCGGACGCCATCACGGGCTGTTTTTCGGAATACTCCCGCCGGATGGTGAACCGGGGCCAGGCTCGGCGCATCCCCCTCCGGGAACAGCTCAAACGCGCCCAGGAGTTGGTACGCGATCAGCCCCGGCAAAAGGAGCGGACAAAGGAGGCGGAGCGTGAGGAAAGATAATATCCGCAAGTACATTTTACCCAATATCCCCTATCTGTTTGTCCTGTGGGCCTGTCTGAAAGCGGGGACGGCTTACCGTCTGGCGACTGGGGCGGATTTGGCGCACAAGCTGGTGGGGATGACGGCAGCCCTCGGCCCGGCCTTTGCCGACTTCGCGCCGGGGCTGAACCCCTTTGACTGGCTGGTAGGTATCGCGGGGGCGGCTGGCATCCGGCTCCTGATTTACTGCAAGGCGAAAAAGGCCAAGAAATTTCGCCCGGATGCGGAATATGGATCGGCCCGCTGGGGTGGGCCAAAAGACATAGCCCCTTTTGCCGATCCCAAATTTGAAAATAATGTCATTCTCACCAGGACGGAATTTCTCACCACCAACACCCGGCCCAAGAACCCGGCCAATGCTCGGAACCTCAACGCCTGTGTCATCGGCTCCAGCGGCTCCGGCAAAACCCGGTTTTGGCTCACCCCCCAACTACTCCAGGCCCACAGCTCCTATGTGGTGGTAGACCCCAAGGGCGGGGTGCTGTCCCAGGTGGGCCATTTCCTCCAGGGGAAAAAGGGCTATAAAATCAAAGTGTTCAACAGCATCGACTTCTCAAAATCCATGCACTATAACCCCCTGGCCTATATCCGCAACGAGGCGGACATCCTGAAATTCGTCAACGCCCTGATTTCCAACACCAAGGGCGAGGGCAAGGAGGGCGATCCGTTTTGGACGAAATCTGAAACGCTCCTGTACTGCGCCCTGATTGCCTACATCATTTTTGAGGGGCCAGCGGAGGACAGGAATATGAATACGCTGGTGGATATGATCTCCGGCATGGAGGTGAAAGAGGACGATCCTGACTTTATGAACGCAGTGGATTATATGTTCGCCGGGCTGGAAAAACGCAAGCCGGATTGCTTTGCCGTGAAGCAGTACCGCAAGTACCGCCTTGCCAGCGGCAAAACCGCCCGCTCGATCCTTATTAGCTGTGGCGCGAGGCTGGCCCCCTTTGACATCCCCCAGCTCCGGGAAATTATGAGCTATGACGAAATGGAGCTGGACAAGCTGGGGGACAAGCGGACGGCGGCTTTCTTCATTATCAGCGACACGGACACGACCTACAATTTTATTGTAGCCCTGGCGTTCTCCCAAATGTTCAACCTGCTTTGTGAACGGGCGGACAACGTACACGGGGGCCGTCTGCCCCATCATGTGCGGGTGCTGTGGGACGAGGCGGCCAACACGGGCCAAGTGCCGAACCTGGAAAAGCTGGTGGCGGTCATCCGCTCCCGCGAGGTCAGCCTGACCCTGTTCTACCAGCAGATGGCCCAATGCAAGGCCATTTATGACAAGAACGCTGAAACCATTTTAGGCAATATGGACAGCGTGATATTCCTGGGGGGCCGGGAGGCCAGCACCATCAAGGAAATATCGGAAAACTGGCTGGGCAAGGCGACTATCAGTATGCAGACCGAGGGCCGCTCCCGTGGGCAGTCTGAGAGCTTCAGCCAAAATACCCAGCGCCTGGGCCGGGAGCTTATGACCCCCGCCGAGCTTGCCACCATGCCCGGCGACAGGTGCATCCTGCAACTGCGGGGCCTGCCGCCGTTTTATTCCCCCAAGTACGATTTGAAACAGCACCCCAACTACAAATACACCGCCGAGGCCGACAAAAAGAAAAACGCCTTTGACCTCTCCCGGCTGATCCGGCGGCGTATGGACAAGCTGAACCCCAGTGAGGAATATACCGTGTACGAGGTGGACGTGCCGGACGGGGGCCACATGGAAGAGGACGAGGACATCCTCAACTATGACGACCTGGACGACCCGGACACTTTTGTATAGCTTCTGGTCAGTGTGGCCAGAGGATGACCCTGCCGCCTATCAAGGCGGCTTTTTTCATGGCCGGGATAATATTCCCGGAGAATATGGAGGTTTATATGCAGTTTTTCTCTACCGCTGTCACTACCTTGCAGACCCTTGTTGTGGCCCTGGGCGCGGGCCTTGCCGTGTGGGGCGTGGTCAATCTGCTGGAGGGCTACGGCTCGGACAACGCTGCGGCCAAGTCGCAGGGCATCAAGCAGCTCATGGCGGGCGGCGGCATCATCGTGCTGGGTACGACCCTGATCCCCCTGCTGTCCACCTTGTTCTAAGGGCGGGGGCCTATGGGTATTCTCACCGACTGGATCACGGACTGGCTCAAAGAGCTGCTGATTGACGGGATCATGGGCAACCTGGGCGGGCTGTTCGATAACGTCAACGCCCAAGTCGGGGAGATCGCGGCACAGGTGGGAACCACCCCGGCGGCATGGCACGCCGGGGTGTTCTCCCTCATCCGCCAGCTTTCCGAAACGGTGATACTGCCCATCGCCGGGCTGGTCTTGACCTTTGTGGCGACCTACGAACTGATCCAGATGATCCTCGAAAAAAATAATATGCACGAATTTGACGTGGCGAATATCTACAAGTGGGTATTCAAAACGTCCTGCGCCATCCTGATCCTGACAAACACATTCAATATCGTTATGGCGGTATTTGATGTGTCGCAGAGCGCAATCGCAAGCGCGGCGGGGCTGATACGGGGCAGTACCAGCGTCACGCCGGATATGCTGGCCGACCTGGAGGCCACGCTGGAGACAATGGACATCGGCTCCCTGCTGGGGCTGTTCATGCAGTCCATTTTAATCAATGTCACCATGACGGCCCTGAACATCATTATTTTTGTGCTGGTGTATGGCCGCATGATTGAAATATATTTGCTCACCAGCCTTGCTCCCATCCCCGTGGCGACCCTATCCAACCGGGAGCTGGGCGGGACGGGGCAGAACTACCTGAAATCCCTGTTTGCCGTAGCGTTCCAGGGGATGCTCATTCTGGTGTGCGTGGCGATCTACGCCGTACTTATTCAGGGCATCGCCACCAGCGGCGACCCCATAGGGGCTATATGGGGGACTATCGGCTACACGGTGCTGTTGTGCTTCATGCTGTTCAAGACGGGCGGCATTGCCCAGCGCGTCTTTGGTGCTCACTGATGAAAGGACGGTGATTTATGCAGGAAATTCTTACTTCTGGTCAGTGTGGCCAGAGCTTTGCCCCGGACGGGCGGCCCCTGGCCCCGGACGGCCTGTTTCTTATGGACGGCATCGAGGGCCTGCGCTCCCTGCCCCGGCACTCGGTTGATATGCTCCTGACCGATCCGCCCTACGGCACGACCCGGAACTATTGGGACGTGCCTTTGCCCCTGCCGGAGCTGTGGGAGGCGGTGCGGTGGGCGGTGAAGCCGGAGGGGGCAGTACTGCTGTTCGCCCAATGCCCCTATGACAAGGTGCTGGGTGCGTCCAACCTCCCCATGCTCCGCTATGAATGGGTGTGGTACAAGAGCCGTTGCTCCGGCTTTCTCAACGCCCGCCGCGCTCCGCTGAAAAAATCGGAGAACATTCTGGTGTTCTATCGGAAGCCCCCGCTGTACGATCCGCAGTTTGAGCAGGGGGAGCCATACAAGAAAATTCACCGGCGGAGCGGCAACAGCCCCAACTACGGGAAATTTGAGCGTACCAGCGGCGAGTCGGACGGGCGGCGGTTTCCTGGGAATGTGCTGGCGTTTCCCACTGTGGCAAACGCCGTCCACCCCACGCAAAAGCCCGTTTCCCTGTGTGAGTATTTCATTCGTACCTACACCCGGCCCGGCGAGGTGGTGGCGGACATCTGCACCGGGAGCGGCACAACGGCGGTGGCCGCCGTCAACACGGGCCGCCGCTACATTTGCTTTGAGAACGCCCCGGCCTTTTACGGCCCCGCCTCTGAGCGTGTGCGCCGGGCGGAAGAGGCCGTGGCCCAGGGCGGGAAAGGGGTGTAACCATCGGAGGATATTCCATTATCTACGCTGACCCGCCCTGGCGCTACGCCCAAAAGGGCTTGCAGGGGGCGGCGGAGCGGCACTATCCCACCATGAGCATTGACGAGCTGTGCGCCCTGCCTGTGGCCGACATCGCGGCCCCGGACAGCGCCCTGTTCCTTTGGGCCACGTTCCCCCAGCTCCCGGAGGCCCTGCGGCTGATTAAGGCGTGGGGTTTCACCTATAAATCCGTGGCGTTCGTCTGGCTGAAAAAGAACCGCCGGGCGGATAGCTGGTTTTATGGGCTGGGCTTCTGGACGCGCTCCAATGCGGAGGTGTGTCTGCTGGCAACGCGGGGCCAGCCCCGGCGGCGGGCCGCGAATGTGCATCAATTCATTATCTCCCCCATAGAGGGCCACAGCAAAAAGCCGGACGAGGCCCGCGAGAAGATTGTGGCCCTGATGGGCGACCTGCCCCGCGTGGAGCTGTTCGCCCGGCAGACCCCGCCCGGCTGGGACGTGTGGGGGAACGAGGTGGAGTCCGTCAACTTATGGTCAACGTGGCCAGAGGCCACAGGGCCGGAAAGGAGGCTGAACAATGGCCTATGTGAGCATCCCCAACGATCTGTCCAAAATCAAGACCAAGCTGGCCTTTAACCTGACCAGCCGACAGCTGGTGTGCTTCGGCTGTGGGGCGGCGGTGGGCATCCCTGCCTTTCTGCTGACCCGGAGCGCCATCGGGAACAGCGGGGCGATGTTCCTGATGCTGGCCGTCATGCTCCCCGCCTTTTTTATGGCGATGTACGAAAAGGACGGCCAGCCCTTTGAAAAGGTGGTGCGGAACATTGTCCGGGCCAAGCTCTTGCGCCCCGGCGTGAGGCCCTACCGAACGGAGAACCTGTACGCGCCCTTTGCCGGACAGGTGGAAAAGGAGGAAGCGATTGCAGAAAAATCAGCGACCCAAACACGGCCCCGCAAGGGGTAAGGGCCGGGCGGCACTCTCCGCCCAGCAGACCGTTCCCTACCTGGAAATGCTGAAAGATGGCGTTTGCCGGGTGCGGGACGGCTACTACACCAAGACCATCGCCTATGAGGACATCAACTATTCCGTTGCGTCCACCGAGGATCAGGCGGCCATTTTCAGCGGGTGGTGTTCGTTCCTGAACTACTTCGACAGCGCCCTGCCGTTCCAGCTCTCCTTTGTCAATCACCGCTCCCGTGGCGGGGGCCGCTACAAGGTCAATATCCCTATGGCCCACGATGAATTTGACAGCATCCGGGGCGAGTATGTGGATATGCTGAAACGGCAGATTGCCAGGAGCAACAACGGCATTGTCCGCTCCAAGTACATCACATTCGGCGCTCCTGCCAACGACCTCGCCGCCGCCCGGCCCCGGCTGGAGCGGGTAGAGGCGGACATCATGGGGAACTTCAAGCGGCTGGGGGTGCAGTCCCACGTCCTCAACGGCTGGGAGCGGCTGGAGGCCCTCCACGGCCAGCTCCACCCCGGAGGCCGGGAGCCGTTCCGCTTCTCCTGGGGGGACATCCCCAAAACGGGCATGGGGACAAAGGATTTCATTGTCCCCGACAGCTTTGACTTTACCCAGGGCCGGACGTTCCGGGTGGGCCAGTCCTGGGGGGCGGCGTCCTTTCTGCAAATCATGGCTTCGGAGCTGTCTGACAAGCTCCTGCTGGAGCTGTTGGAGCTGGACGCGGAAATGACCGTGACCCTCCACATTCAGACGGTAGACCAGACCAAGGCCATCAAGACGGTAAAGGGTAAAATCTCCGACATTGACAAAATGAAAGTGGAGGAACAGCGCAAGGCCACCCGGAGCGGCTATGACCCCGATATTCTGCCCCCCGACCTCATCACCTACGCCAAGGACGCGGCGGCGCTCCTGGCCGACCTGCAATCGCGCAACGAGCGGATGTTCCTGCTCACATTCCTGGTGGTGAACACCGCCCCCACGCGGGAGCGGCTGGAAAACGAGGTGTTCACCGTGTCCGGCATCGCCCAAAAGCACAACTGCACCCTCCGGCGGCTGGACTACCAGCAGGAGCAGGGCTATATGTCCTCCCTCCCCCTGGGCTGGAACGTCATCGAGATACAGCGGGGTATGACAACCAGCTCCACGGCGATTTTCATTCCCTTTATGACAAAGGAACTGCGGATGGACGGTCAGGCCCTGTACTACGGCATGAACGCCCTTTCCAACAATGTCATCATGGCTGATCGCAAGCGTTTGAAAAACCCGAACGGGATGTTCCTCGGAACTCCTGGGAGCGGCAAGAGCTTTGCCGCCAAGCGGGAGATCGTCAACGTGTTTCTGACGTGGCCGGAGGATGATATTGTCATAGCAGACCCGGAGGGGGAATATTACCCCCTCGTCAACCGCCTGGGGGGACAGGTGGTAAAGCTGACCCCCTCCGCCAGCTCCGGCACTTACATCAACCCTATGGACATCAACCCGGACTATGCGGACGATGAAGATCCGCTGTCTTTGAAAAGTGACTTCATTCTGTCCCTGTGCGAGCTGATTGTGGGCGGCAGGGGCGGGCTGGCCCCGGTGGAAAAGACCGTGATTGACCGGGCGGTGCGGAATGTGTACCGCCCCTATCTGGCAGACCCGGCCCCGGAGCGGATGCCCATTCTCCAGGATTTGTACGAGGAACTTCTGCAACAGCCGGAGCCGGAGGCCCGGCGTGTGGCATCGGCCCTGGAATTGTACTGTACGGGATCGCTCAACCTCTTTAACCACCGTACCAATGTGGAGGTCAGCAACCGCCTGTTATGCTACGACATCAAGGCCCTGGGGAAGATGCTGAAAAAAATCGGCCTTTTGATCCTCACCGATCAGGTGTGGGGGCGCGTCACCGCCAACCGGGAAAAGCGCCGGGCCACCTGGGTATATCAGGACGAGTTTCATGTTCTGCTGGCCGACCCGCAGACAGCGGCATACAGTGTTGAGATTTTCCGCCGTTTCCGCAAGTGGGGTGCGATCCCCAGCGGCATCACCCAAAACGTGAAAAGCCTGTTGGAAAGCAGTGAGATCGAGTCCATCTTCGGCAACTGCGATTTCCTCTATCTGCTCTCCCAGGCCGCCGGGGATCGGGAGGTGCTGGCCAGCCACCTGGGGATTTCCCCGCACCAGCTCTCCTACGTCACCCACTCCGGCTCCGGCGAGGGGCTTCTATTCTACGGCGACACCGCCATCCCCTTTGTAGATCGTTTCCCCAAGGACACCGAGCTTTATACCCTGCTCACCACCAAGCCGGAGGACAAGGCCAATGAGCGAAAGGACGAGTAACCTGGCCACTTCTGGCCAGGGTGACCAGAAGCAGGAAAAAACCAAGTTTCGCATGGAGAGCCAGCAGGAGCGTACCGCCAAGGCCAAGCTCCAGATGGAAAAGCGGTGGGACAAGCTGGAAACGACCCGGAACCGTCTGGCGAACCAGAAGCCCCCCAAGAAGCGCGGTGCCCTCCGGCGGGTGGGCGGGGCTGCCG
>ERZ1036416.191-NODE-191-length-25052-cov-5.109653_pt1 | contig 25052 bp, 36 predicted proteins | sample MGYA00514219_ERZ1036416 | MGnify/ENA primary metagenome ERZ1036416 (study PRJEB33795, sample SAMN09464945) | human gut metagenome | host: Homo sapiens | place: USA: Stanford, California | collected 2016-11 | study: EMG produced TPA metagenomics assembly of the...
AGGAAAGGAAGTGAGAAAATGAACAAAAGGAAAAAGAAAAAGGCTTCATCCAAATCTGCCAATTTGAAAAAGCCAATTTCTATTTCAATTCCATTGGTTATAAACAAAAAGGAAGCCGCTGAGGTTATTCGTTCGTATTTAGCCAATCATGATAGAGATGAAGTAGGCGCAACGAAATCTTGAAATCAATCGTCGCTTGCGACGTGGCGAGGCTGCCCAACGTTTTTTCCAAGTCATCACTATAAACGGTAACAGATTTCGTGTTTCTTCCCGCATCGTCGAATATTTTAGCAACGGTTTCGGGTGTGAGAGATTCAACAAATCGTTTAAAGTCTTTCATAGATCGATTCCTCCTTTCAACGATATTATATCACACAGGGGGTAAAGATATTTTTGAAACCAGTGATTCAGATTAGGAAAGGTCAATTCAAAAGAATACGCATACCTTATAAAGGAGGGATGTAATGGATGTGACAGGAAATGTAATTGCAGATTATATGCGAGGGAATACCCGTATAGTTATATTGGATGATGCGATAGAACCAGAAGAGGAGCAGGAGCTCATCTATGAACGTGTCAGAGGTATCATCACAAGATCATGTCTGCGCAGACAAAAAGAAAAGGATGCTCACCCCGTCGAAAGTGCAGCATCCAAACTCAAACCCTTATAAAAAGGATACGCCTTTATTATAAGGGATACATATGCGAAAAGCAAGGAGGAGTAAGACATGACAGCAAATGAATCATTAAATGCAGAAAGTCGCAAAGCTAAAAATGAAGTCATCGATAAGGCCGTATCCGGTTTGAAGTTAAATGATGCAGAAAGAAAGCTTCTTGCATTTCTTATCGATATGGAAGACTTGGATACCATATGTAAAATTTGCAGTATCATCCGGAAAGCAAAGGAATACCGACAATGAAGATATGGAGAGTGTCAGCAGCCAGCGTGGCGGTCCTGACCATATCAGCCTGCGCCTTATTGGCCAAAGCTGACTGGGAACATAAGATCGAAGAGCTGCAGGTGTTGAATCAGGTAAATCATGAAGAAATCGATATGCTGCAGTCTAAGGTCAAGGAACTGAATGCAGAATTAAGAATCAAAGAAAAAAAGATCGTCGAGCTGGAATCACAACCGAAATGAACAGCTCTCGAAGTGAGGATAACGTATTACTGGCCAGGTGAAGACGAGTGGGGTGATATCAGCAAGTATCCATGTGATGGCGAGCACCTGGCCATAGAAGGGCATACGATCGCAGTGGATCCAAGCGTGATACCACCTGGAAGTGCAGTGCTGATAAACGGCCATGAATACATAGCAGAAGATATAGGCGGAGCTGTAAAAGGCAATGTTATTGATATTTATAGCAGTGTACCTCACTATGAATCATATGAAACTATAGTTTATGTAAAGGAGGAATAAATGAGCACAACAGCAACCCTATTGATGGATATGGGTATCACTCCTGATTTGAAAGGATTCGATTATATTAGATTGGCGGTAGCATTCGTTATAACGGATAAGGCAAAGTACAGAAATGTAACAAAGACACTTTACCCGGATATAGCCAAAGCATTTTGCTCTACTCCTGTAAGAGTAGAGAGGGATATCCGGCATGCAATAAGTAAAGCAATCTATTTGGATCATGGAGAAATTAAAAATTTAATCGGCGTATCGCCATACAAAAATAAAATGACTAATTCAGAGTTTATATTTTCGTTGGCATATGTTGTAAATGAAAATGGAGGATAAAAGTAATGGAAATGTACAAGAATCCACGTTCTGAAAGTAATATTATCCACAGACTTCAGAAACTTGGCTTCCGAGAAACGATGGGATACACTGATGGATCGTACCAACTAATGAAACAGGACAGGAGTGCAACGATACTCGTCAGTGATGATGGTGAGCAGTTTCACTACTATGGACCAGAAGGTACCGCAACGCATGAGGATGCAGAACTTGAAGGAGAAGAATGGTACAAGCAGCTTCTGCAGGCAATCTATCTGCCGGTGATTAAGCGGGGAATGCTGGTCGCATATGACCCTGGATATAAGGTAGAGCTTGGCAAGGTCAAGCGCCTCAGCAAAGATGGTACAAAGGCCTTTGTCTGGTATCACAGTGGCGATACTGCAGCATGCACACAAATCGAAGATCTGTATCCGATTGAAAGGGATTTTGTCCGGCAGCATAGGGATATGTTCGAAAATGCATATGCGATCGATGACATTCTTGCAAAAGAATTGGAAGGAGAACAATAATGAGTGAAGCTATAAAAATCAATAAGCTTGAGATTGAAAATGTCAAGCGTGTAAAGGCAGTCAAAGTAGAACCATCTCAGAATGGTCTTACTGTCATTGGAGGACGTAACAAGCAGGGGAAGACCTCTGTTCTGGATGCAATTGCATGGGCACTAGGTGGAGATCGTTATAAGCCATCTAAAGCTCAGCGAGATGGTTCTATGGTACCGCCACACTTGAAAGTAGTTCTTTCAAACGGCCTTGTTGTGGAGAGAATGGGGAAGAACAGTAGTCTTAAAGTGCTGGATCCGGAAGGAAACAAAGGCGGGCAGCAGCTGCTGAAAGAGTTCGTAGAGGAGCTTGCCCTCAATATCCCAAAATTCATGCAGCAAAGCGGCAAGGAAAAAGCAAACACATTGCTCCAGATCATTGGTGTTGGAGATCAGCTGCATGCATTGGAATTGAAAGAAACAGAAATCTATAATGAGCGTCATGCTGTTGGACGAGAAGCCGATCGCAAAAAGAAGTTTGCCGAGGAACAACCATACTATCCGGATGCACCAAAGGATGTTATCTCTGTTTCTGAACTGATACAACAACAGCAGGAGATCCTTGCGAAGAACGGGGGGAACGCTCGCAAGCGTCAAAAGGCTGATGAAATACAAAGGCAGGCTAACTGGCTCGATTCTGAAATAAAACGAATGGAAAAAGAATTGGAAGCTAAACGCACACAGTATGCAGTCGTTATGAATGACCTGATGATCGCCAATAAAGATTCTATGGATCTCCATGATGAATCTACAGAGGAACTGGAACAGAATATCGCTAACGTTGAGGCTATCAATATCAAGGTTCGCGCAAATCTGGATAAGGATAAAGCAGAAGAAGATGCTAATATTCTGCGCGATAATTATGATCAGCTCACAGCAAAGTTGAATGATGTGAGAAAACAGAAAACGGATCTCTTACACAATGCGAATCTCCCAATTCCGGAATTATCTGTGGAGGATGGTGAGATCATCTATGAAGGGCAGAAATGGGACAACATGTCTGGTTCCGATCAGTTGAAAGTCGCTACTGCTATCGTTCGTAAGTTGAATCCAAAATGCGGGTTCGTGTTACTGGATAAGCTGGAACAGATGGATATCGATACGATGAATGAATTTGGACATTGGCTGGAAGAACAAGGCCTGCAAGCAATCGCTACACGAGTGTCAACGGGTGATGAATGCAGCATCATTATCGAAGATGGCTATGTAGAGGATAATCTGAAAACTACTTTGCAGAAGACAACTGATATCCCTACAGAACCACTTCCTCAACCAGTTACTCCTGGACAGACGAAATCGTGGAAAGAGGGATGGAAATGAGATTTGAAGTAATACAGGGAACATTGCATCGAGCAAATAAGGTGGTGGTTTATGGTCCCGAGGGAATAGGCAAGAGTACATTTGTAAGTCACTTTCCGCAACCTCTGTTCATAGATACAGAGGGATCTACTAACAAGCTTGATGTAAGACGTTTTCCAAAACCGTCAAGCTGGCAGATGCTGAAGGATGAGGTTACGGATGTGATCAACGAAAGACCGTGTAGGACCTTGGTGATCGATACGGCTGATTGGGCAGAGCGGCTTTGCATCGAATCTGTTTTGCAAGCACATGGAAAGAAAGGTATCGAAGACTTTGGTTATGGAAACGGTTATACATATGTTGCAGAAGAATGGGGACGATTCCTCAACCTGCTGCAAGATGTTATCGATGTAGCGAATATCAATGTCGTGCTGACTGCGCATGCTATCATCCGTAAATTTGAGCAGCCGAATGAAATGGGGTCTTATGATCGTTATGAGCTGAAGCTTGGAAAGAAAACTACAGCGCAGACAGCACCTCTTACGAAGGAATGGGCTGATATGGTCTTGTTTGCGAACTATAGAACATTCTCAGTCGCTGTCGATGATAAGGGAAAGAAACACAAAGCCCAGGGTGGTCAGCGTGTAATGTACACAACGCATCATCCTTGCTGGGATGCAAAGAATCGTGATGGCTTATCTGATGAGCTGCCTTTTGATTATGAACATATCCGTCATGTCATTGAATCTACGCCAGTGCAGCAACCACAGGCGCAGAGTAATCCTGTTGTTTCATCAAGATTGGATATAGCTGAAAATGTTGGGTCAAGTCCGATGATATATACACCAGATCCAGTCTTACAGATACCACCTAAAGAGACAGAAGATGAATATGCAGGGTTACCACAGGCTCTAATTGATCTAATGAAGTCAAATGAAATCACGGTCGAAATGATCAAGCGGGCAGTGTTGGCAAAAGGATTCTTCCCAGCTAGTATGGAGGTTCGTGAGTATGATGCGGATTTCCTGGAATACTTGACCACCAGTGATGGCTGGGGAGGACTTATGGATGAGATACAATTACCGTTTTAAATGAAGGAGGAAAATGAATGGAACAGTATAACAATTATCAGCAGAACCAGGAATTAGGATGGGATGCAGAAATCAGAAAAGAAAGTGAAATCATCTTATTAGAACCAGGTGATTACGATTTTATCGTAGAGTCATTTGAAAGATCGCGTTATGAAGGGAGTACGAAGATGCCTGCATGTAATTGTGCTGACCTGAACCTGCGCATAGATACAGCGAACGGATCGGTCACTATCAAACATAAATTGTTTTTACACCAGAAAACAGAGTGGGCACTGAGTGCATTCTTCCGATGCATTGGTCAAAAGAAGAAAGATGAACCATTCCGGATGAATTGGAATACGGTCCCTGGTTCAAAAGGAAGATGCAAGATTGGTCATAAAAATTACAACGATAATGAATATAACGAAATCAAAAAATTCTATCCAGCTGATGAAGTTACACCTGGAATGCAGCAGCCTCAGGGATATGCACAGCAGACATCCCCTCAGTACAATCCACCTAAAAGATGGTAAATGGTCATGGAATTAAGACCATATCAAGCAGAAGCGAAAGAATCTATTTTCACAGAATGGGACAAGGGGATGCAGCGTACTCTCCTTGTCCTTCCTACAGGATGTGGAAAAACGATCGTCTTTGCCAAAGTAGCTGAAGAGTGTGTATGCAGAGGATACCGTGTATTGATCATGGCACACCGTGGAGAGTTGTTGGAACAGGCTGCTGACAAGATAGATAAAGCTACCGGTCTTAAATGTGCTACGGAAAAAGCGGAGGAAACATGCCTGGGAAAATGGTTCCGGGTCGTTGTCGGTTCTGTCCAGACGCTCATGCGGCAACAGAGATTAGATAGATTCAAGAAAGATTATTTTGATGTCATCATAATTGATGAGGCGCATCATTGCCTTTCAAACAGTTATCAAAGAGTACTTGCTTATTTTGATCAAGCAAAGGTCCTTGGTGTAACGGCTACTCCAGATAGAGGGGATATGCGGAATCTGGGCAGTTACTTTCAAAGTCTTGCATATGAATATACATTACCGAAAGCAATCAAGGAAGGATACCTGGTGCCTATCAAGGCGCTTACGGTCCCGTTAAGGATGGATCTGTCCGGTGTCGGAGTCCAGGCCGGGGACTTTAAGGTAAGCGATATAGGAACAGCCCTGGATCCATATCTGTATCAGATCGCTGACGAAATGCTGGAATATTGCAAGGAACGAAAGACGGTAGTTTTCCTTCCTCTGGTGAAGACTTCCCAGAAGTTTAGGGACATCCTGAACGAGAAAGGTTTTCACGCGGCAGAGGTAAATGGTAGTAGCCAAGACCGAGCAGATATATTAAAGGATTTTGATGAAGGTAAGTATAACGTATTATGTAACAGTATGTTGCTGACAGAGGGGTGGGACTGCCCATCAGTTGATTGCATCATCGTGCTGCGGCCGACGAAGGTACGCAGTCTGTATAGTCAGATGGTTGGCAGGGGTACTCGTCTGTGCGAAGGGAAGGACCATCTTCTATTATTGGATTTCCTGTGGCATACGGACCGTCATGAGCTTTGTCATCCTGCATCACTGATATGTGAGAATGAAGAAGTAGCAAAGAAAATGACAGATGATATGGAAAAGGCTCCGGGGATGGCTGTGGATATCGAAGAAGCCGAACAGTCTGCAGCTGAGGATGTCATCCAGCAGCGAGAAGAAGCATTGGCCAAGAAGCTCATGGAGCAACAGAAAAAGAAGAAAAAACTTGTGGATCCTCTTCAGTTTGAAATGAGTATACAGGCTGAGGATCTATCCAGTTATGTTCCTGCTTTCGGTTGGGAATGCTCACCTGCCAGTGAGAAGCAGCTGCAGGCATTAGAGAAATTCGGTATTTATCCGGACGAAATAGACAATGCCGGTAAGGCTTCATTATTACTTGATAGACTGAATAAGCGCAAGGCTGAGGGGCTGGCAACACCAAAGCAGATTAGATTCTTGGAAAACAAAGGTTTTCAGCATGTCGGTACTTGGCAGATGGAAACTGCGAAGAATATGATAAGCAGGATCCAGGCTTGTGGTTGGCACATACCTAATGGTGTGGATCCGCAAACATACAAAGGAGAAGAATAAGCTATGCAAAATACCGACTTGAAAGAATTACTGGATTATATAGATCCTGCCTCTCTTAATTATCAGGAGTGGGTGAATGTCGGTATGGCTTTGAAATACGAAGGATACACTGCAGCGGACTGGGATGCGTGGAGTATGCAGGATTCAGCTCGTTACCATAAGAATGAATGCTTCAAGAAATGGGACACCTTCAAAGGAACAGGAATACCGGTCACAGGTGCTACGATCACACAGATGGCAAAGGACAGGGGCTGGCAGCCGATGCGAAGCGGCGGGCGGGAATTGGACTGGAACGATGTCATTAGTGGCGACGATGATCTTGTGATCGTTGATAAAGGATGGATTGAAGGGAAGGAGATACAGGAGCCAAAAATCTGGAATCCTGTGAAAGAACTTTCTACATATCTTGAAATATTATTCGATTCTGATGAGAATGTCGGATATGTCACAAGAAGCTGGGTAAAAGAAGGCAAACATTTACCGACAAAAGGGTGCTGTGATCGTACCGCAGGACAGCTTATACAGGAACTCCAGAAATGCAATGGAGATATAGGCAGAGTTTTAGGCGATTATAATCCGGAAGCGGGGGCGTGGATACGTTTCAATCCTTTAGATGGAAAAGGCGGAAAAAACGAAAATGTAGTTGACTGGAGATATGCTCTTGTAGAATCTGATTCAATGGATTTAGCGCAACAGAATGCAATCATAAGAGAATTAGAGCTTCCAGTAGCGTGCCTGGTCTATAGTGGTGAAAAGAGTATACATGCCATCGTGCATATCGATGCTGCAGATTATCATGAGTATAGAAAGCGTGTCGATTACCTATATACGATCTGTAAGAAGAATGGTCTGGAAGTGGACCAGCAGAACAAAAATCCTTCCAGGTTATCGAGAATGCCGGGAGTAACTAGAAACAGTAAAAAGCAGTTCCTTATCGATACGAATATCGGAAAGTCTTCATGGAATGAATGGCAGGAATGGATAGAATCCGTGAATGATGAGCTGCCAGAACCAGAAAGCTTGGAAGATTATTGGGACAATCTTCCGGATCTGGCACCACCGTTGATAGACGGTGTTCTTAGGCAGGGACACAAAATGCTTATTGCTGGTCCTTCCAAAGCAGGAAAATCATTCGCCCTCATTGAAATGTGTATCGCTATCGCAGAGGGAATGAAATGGTTTGGCTGGCCGTGTACACAGGGAAAGGTCATGTATGTCAACTTGGAGCTTGATAGAGCGAGTTGTCTGCACCGATTCAAAGATGTATACCAGGAGCTGCATATCGCTCCCAGAGGGCTTAAAAACATTGATATATGGAACTTGAGAGGAAAGTCCATACCTATGGATAAGCTGGCACCGAAGCTGATCAGACGAGCTGCAAAGAAGAACTATATCGCTATCATCATCGACCCTATATATAAGGTCATTACCGGTGATGAGAACAGTGCAGATCAGATGGCCAATTTTTGCAATCAGTTCGATAAAGTATGTACAGAGCTTGGTTGTGCTGTGGTTTATTGTCATCATCACAGCAAAGGTTCACAGGGAGGTAAGCGTTCAATGGACCGTGCTTCCGGTTCCGGAGTATTCGCGCGTGATCCGGATGCGTTGCTGGATCTGATCGAACTGGATGTGAATGAAAATCTTGTTGAGCAGCAGTCGAATCGAGCTGTCTGTGATATATGTATGAGATGGCTGCAGAAATATGGAAAAGAGGATATAGCTAATGAAGATGACCAGTGCAGTGAGAAGCAGATGCTGGCTATCTGCAGAGTGAATTTAAAGGCCGTATATGAGGAGATCATCAAAGAGGTAGCCGAAGTACGCAAACAGGTCCAATGGCGCACAGCGTGGCGAATAGAGGGCACTCTGAGGGAATTTCCGAAGTTTGAACCAGTCAATCTGTGGTTCGATTATCCGGTGCATAGAGTTGATCACATAGGTGTATTAAAAGATGTCGTCCCAGAGGATGCGCAACCTGCATGGCAGAAAGCGATAGCCAAAAGGAAGGATCCTGAGGTGAAGAAAAAGGAGCGTAAAACTTCAATCGAAACAGCTTACGAGGCGTGCGGGATCGATGATAAAGTAACCGTTTCTGCCTTGTCGGAATACATGGGTGTTGGCGAAAAAACAGTAAGAAGACACATAAAAGAGCATGGAGGATTTTACATAAAAGACGGTATCATCCTACGTAAAGAAGAGGGACAAAAACAGTAAATGTCCCTGTCCCTAACTCTGTCTTTGAGGGACAAAAACATGTTTTTGTCTGTCTGTCCCTCTGTTGAAAATATGAAAATTTGCATATATGTATACGTATATAATTACGCACGCATATAGCGTGGGCGATAGTATACACATACTGTATATGATAAGTCAGGTATACAGTAATACGTAAGTTAAAAGAAAATGTCCCGCTTGCGGTTGCGGACATTTCCTTCCAACGTTACTGACGTAAACCGCGAGAAAGGAAAAATAAAATGAGAAAAAAAGAAGTTGAAAAGTATTGGGGAAACGAAGAAGGAGAAACTATTGAGTTTGGAAAGCATTTTATGAGATGTTTTGACAAAGCAGGGAAGTTGCAATTTGGTAAAAAGTTTTACGATACTTCAAATGGAGGACTAAAATACAAAGTGATTTTTGTATTAGACAGAGAAGAATTGATTAACAGCAAGGAAGGTGCAGAATTTCTGATGCAAACAATCGATGACTGGAGAAGCCAGGAACAAGAGCATGATGGCAATGAATAAGATTGGGATCGTTTGCATGCCATTGGTTGGTAATATTCCAAAACCTCATGGTAGTGGTCAATGGTCAAAAACGAAATGTCCTGTGTGTGGGCGAGAGTGCTGGGAAACGAATCAATTTAAATGGGCGAAGCAGGCTGGTATTGTAAATGAAGCAGCATGTACAGAATGTGCATTGAAGGGGTGTAGTGAGCGATGACTGAGTTCTTCATGCCCATGAAGCCACCTACAACGACAGCTCAGCAGCACAAAGTGACAGGCTCACACTTCTATGACCCACCAGTTTTAAAAGCCGCTAGAGTGAAGCTGGAAGCCCATCTGGCTAAACATATACCAGTATCGCCTTACATAGAGCCTGTAGAGTTGGTCACCACCTGGTGCTTCCCAGTAACAGGAAAGCATAGAAATGGTGAGTACAAATACACACGGCCGGATACAGACAATCTTCAGAAGCTGCTGAAGGACTGCATGACGAAATGTGGTTACTGGAAAGATGATGCACTCGTATGCAGAGAAATCGTTGAGAAGTTTTGGGCAGACATACCGGGCATTTATATCAGGATTGAGGAGCTGACATGAAGAAGACGATGGAAGAAATACTGCAGGAGCAGGGATTGGAACAGGAGTGTATCTATGACTTCCTGTATCCAGAAAGGAAAGGAGAGAAGCAGAGAAATGAAAAACACATTAGCAGATCTGAACAACCATCTGTTCGAGCAGATGGAAAGGCTGAACGATGATGACCTTAACAATGAGGAACTTGACAAAGAAATCAAGAGAGCGAAGGCTATGACGGACGTATCAAGTCAGATCATAGAGAATGCAGCGCTTGGGCTTAGCGCTGAGAAGCTTCGTGCAGAATACGGAAATCGTGAAATACATCTTCCTGGAATGTTGGAGCATAAAAAATGAGCAGAAAGCTTTTGACAACAGAGCAGGATACTTACCTTCGACAGATAGCTGAAGGAAGGTCGGTAAAGGGGTGTACAGTCATGATGAATGAGAAGTTCGATACAGCGTTCACTGTAGCTCAGATAAGATCTTATAAGAGCAACCATGGCATTATATCAGGGAAGAAGCCTTGGGAATTTGCGAATCACGAGCAGACTAGATTACTGACAACTGAACAGCATAATTGGTTAGTAAAAAATTCAGAAGGTGTCAGCAACAGCGATATAACAGATAGGTTCAATCAAACATATGGAACTGTGTTGACTGTGAATCAGATAATTTCTTATAAATGCAATCACGGCATAAGTTCTGGACTGACTGGTCATTTTCAAAAGGGTCATGTGCCGAGGAACAAGGGGAAGAAGATGTCTGCGGAACAATATGAAAAATCGCGCCTTACGATGTTTAAAAAAGGGCAGCTGCCTCCTAACACAGAGCCAATCGGTACTGAGAAAATGTTGACTGATGGATATATATGGGTAAAGGTCAACGATGCTCCGAAGGCTCCTAAAAAAGTGAATTGGAAACAAAAGCATGTACTGATTTGGGAACAAGTCAACGGTCCAGTTCCTGAAAATCATGTCGTCATATTTCTTGATGGTGATCATGAAAACTTTGATTTAGATAACCTAAATATGGTTAGCAGAGCGACAAATGCGCGATTAAATCAAAATCACCTGCGCCGCAAAGACAAAGAACTAACACAAGTAGGAGTGGCAGTTGCTGAGCTGTTGACGACGATACATAAAGCAAAACGACGAAAGGATGGAAAATAATATGACAACAAAGCAACAGGCAGCAGAAGCTTTTGAACGGTATTTGGAAACCGGTGATCTTGAATATGCAAAGATCGTTGCTGATTATCTGTCATGCAGTCAGGAGGAGACAGAAGATGAAGAATGCTGAAAAGTATGCCAAACAGATTGCAGGAATACTGGCTGATTCTGCAATCTGTCCAGTTACGGATTTGATTTCATAACAGAGTCCTGATGATTGGCCTGTGTGTACAAACTGTGCACTTGAAGGTGTCTGCGCTAATGCACAAAAATTAGAGGTGTGGCTCCTCCAGGAGGCTTCTTCATGAGGCCGGAGCACCATCAGGGATACATACTGCTGCGTAAAAAGGAACGGCCTGTAGCAGTGACTGTGGACTGTGCCTGGTTCATGTCACTTCCTAATAAGGTGAAGCAGTATTATCAGCGGAACTGGGATGTCGTATTGATCAAAGGTTGAAAATAGAAAGGTGGATCAGGATGATTGAAATCAAAGAAGTAAAAGAAGAAGACGTACTGAGTATCAAAGAAAACCATGTGTTGAGCTGTTTCACGGATTACCTGTATCATAAGCATGCCTCGGATCTTATCCAGAAGGAACTGGTCAACATAGCAGCTGAGCTTTCATCCGGATCTACTTCGACCGGTATCATCAGAATATCGAAAGATTCAAAAGGAGGTGTCTCACCCTGGGAGAATGAACTGCTGGCAAGGGAACACGAGCTGATCCAGGAGCAGGATAAGCATGAAGAGGCTATGGAGGTCGTACATGAGTGGCTTGCAAAAGTCAGAAATCCAGATCACAAGAACATCATCATGGAATATCTGATTAACAATCGATGTGAAAATGCTGAAGGTGCTGCTGAGAAATGCTGTACATCTTCTGGTAATGTGTGTAAAGTCTCAAAAAGAATCATCACAAACATTGCTAGAAGATTAAAATAAGTCAAAATGGAAGTCCACTTCCATGTCAAGTGTGATATCATGATAGCATGGATATAGCAGGGAGGTAGAACTTCCTGCTTTGACCAAAAGAAAAAGCGGTAAGGAATCTTATGCGGACTTACCAGCGTAAAGCGTCTGAAAAGGGCGCTTTTAATTTGATATGGCATACAGTGTGCATAAATGTGTATGAAATATTGACATGCGCATTAGTACGTATTATAATATAGACATGAAGGGAGGTCATACGATGCCGATGACTTCAAAGCAGATGGTCAAACTGCTTAAACAAAACGGTTTTATTGAGATACGACAGGCAGGTTCTCATAAAATATTTAATAATCCTGTAACCAATAAAAGCGTCGTTGTTCCTTTTCATGCAAAAGATTTACCAAAAGGCACTGAAAGGAATATTCTAAAACAGGCGGGGCTGTTATAGCCCCTGTCCTGAAATAGAGTATACCGAAAGAAATAAAATAAAAGGAGGAAATGATTATGAAGTTGATTTATCCAGCTTTGTTTGAAAAAGAAGATGATCGCTACAATGTTACGTTTCCAGATTTGCCAGAAGCTATCACATGTGGAGACACATTAGAGCAAGCGATTGAGATGGCCAAGGAATGTTTAGGTCTTTGTTTGGATGTGCGAAAAGAAAACAAAGAAGAACTTCCTGTGATGAGTGATCCATCTACGATTGACTGTGCTACCGGAATGTTTGTTATGATGATTGAATTTGATTCCATCGAATTCAATAAACGTTATAATAAAAAAGCGATAAGAAAAAATGTTACGATTCCAGCATGGCTTAATGAATTAGCTGAGGAAAAAAATGTAAACTTTTCAAATGTACTGCAAAATGCGTTAATGAAGAAACTAAATATTTAAGATTAAATATCTAGAGAGCACCCAATGAGGTGCTTTTCTTTTTCCCAGGAAGGAGCGTGATAAGATGCCGAAGAAACCGGATGAGCGTATTGAACCAGCCAAGCAGATGTATCTTGACGGTATGAAATTGATCGATATAGCAAAGCAGCTGGATCTGCCAGAAGGGACTGTTCGGCGTTGGAAGTCCACCCACAAATGGGATAGCGAGCGTTCGGATAAAAAGGATGCGAACGTTCGGAAAAAACGAGGCGGCCAGCCAGGCAATAAGAATGCCACTGGACCACCCAGAAATCAACATGCCCGTAAGCACGGGCTTTTTTCAAAGTGGCTGCCTGAGGAGATCAATGAGATCATTGGAGAGATACCGGAAAATCCACTCGATATCCTGTGGCATAACATTCAGCTGCAGTACGCAAATATTATCCACTCTCAGCAGATCCTTTATGTGAAAGATAAAGACGATAAGACAGAAGAAACGACGTTCTCCGGCGAAAAGGGAGAAGGGTATGAGATCCAGCAAGCTTGGGACAAACAGGCAGGCAACATGAGTGCTCTAAGCAGGTCTATGAAGACACTGATGTCGATGATCAAGGAATACGACGAGCTGCTGCATAAGAACTGGGACACTGCCAGTGAGATCCAGAAAGCTCAGCTTGCACAGATACAGGCACAGACGGATAAGCTTACGGGTAATAACGCTGAGATTGAAGACCTGCAAGAAACGGATGATATGATCTATGGCGAAGATAACAAAGAAAAAAACGATACAGTATAGATTCGGCCAAAAGCATATCGACTACATCCAGAAGTGTGCTCAGTGTACGATCAATGTAGCTGAAGGTGCTGTACGTGCCGGTAAGACTGTCGATAACGTATATGCGTTCGCTCATGAACTGCGCTTCACGAAAGACCGCATCCATCTGGCCACTGGTTCTACAGTAGCCAACGCGAAACTGAATATCGGTGACGCCAATGGCTTCGGCTTGGAATACATCTTCCGTGGACAATCGCACTGGGGGAAATACAAGGACAATGACTGTCTGTATATCAAAGGACCCGCAACAGGATATAGACAACGTATCGTCATCTTTGCCGGTGCGGCCAAGGCAGACAGCTTTAAGAAGATACGTGGAAACTCATATGGCATGTGGATCGCAACTGAGATCAACCTGCATCATGAGAATACGATCCGTGAGGCATTCAACCGGCAGCTGGCTGCTGACAAGCGTAAGATATTCTGGGACCTCAATCCAGACAACCCAAAGGCTAAGATCTACACAGACTACATCGACAAATATGCGAAACAGGATGAAGAAGGTACGCTGATCGGTGGCTACAACTATCAGCACTTCACGATATTCGACAACGTAACTGTAACAGAAGAGCGTTTTCAGGAGATCATGGCACAGTATGATAAGAACAGCATATGGTACCAACGTGATATCCTAGGAAAGCGTATGATCGCGGAGGGACTTATCTACCGTGCATTCGCTGACGCCGTCCAATCTGAAGCTGAAACAGGTGAGAACCGGTTCAAGCGTAAGGAAAAACCGAAGAACCTCATGGAGATCATCATTGGCGTGGATTTCGGAGGCAATGGTTCCGGTCATGCGTTCGTTGCGACCGGCATTACCAGGGGATATCAGGAGATCATTCCACTGGCTTCGGAATGGCATGATTGCAGCAAGAAGGATATCGACCCGGACAAGCTGGGGCAGCTTTTCATTGACTTCTGCCTAAAGGTACTGAACATGTATGGTAATATCACACATGTCTATTGTGACAGCGCAGAACAGACATTGATCAATGGACTGAAAAGCGCAGCCAGAAAGAACGGACTCGGCTGGCTGCGTATCGACGACGCATTGAAAGAAGTAATAACGGAGCGTATCCGCCTCACCAATAGGATGATGGCGCAGATGCGCTTTTCTTATATGCCGGAGATGTGTGACACACTGGTATCTGCATTGTGCACCGCTATCTGGAATCCTAAGGAGATCACAGTGGATGAGCGGCTGGATGATGGGACCAGCGATATCGATACCCTAGATGCATTTGAATATACGATCGAACGGTATATCAAGAAATTCATCCGGTATGAGTAGGAGGTGATAGAATGAATTTCACAAGGATGATGAGCCTTATTGCAAAAGAACTGAACAAGAATTCTGAAACGCAGGTGGATATGGCTCTAACTATGAAGATGGCTACACAGATAGAGCTTTGGTCTAAGATGTTTAAAAATAAAGCCTTCTGGTTGAATGGAAATGTGAAGAGCTGCAACCTGCCCGCTGCCATCGCTTCCGAAATTGCACGGCTGGTCACTCTGGAATTGAAATCAGAGATATCCGGAAGTCCAAGAGCTGAGTATCTACAGAAGCCCTATGCAAAGATGCTGAAGGACATCCGAAGGTATGTTGAATACGGCTGCGCAAAGGGCGGCCTGGTTTTCAAGCCATATGTGACTGAACAGGGGATCAGTATCCAATTCATCCAAGCTGACGCATTCTTTCCGGTATCGTTTGACGATTCAGGGAATATCACAAGGTGCGTGTTCGCAGAACAGATGCGGAAAGGCCAGTCGATTTTCACCAGGCTGGAAGATCATGAATTGAAAGGTGACAAGCTGCGTATCACAAATCACGCATACCGTAGTACGACTGATGGAACGCTTGGGACGGAGATACCGGTTCAAAGTGTCCAGGAATGGTCGCGGCTGGAATATGAAGTGATATTCTCCGGTGTTGCGAAAGTACCCTTCGGTTATTTTAAGGTACCATTGGCCAACGCTGATGATACAGACAGTCCACTTGGATGCTCAGTATATTCCCGTGCAGTCGATCTGATCCGTGAAGCAGACGTACGCTACAGTCAGATCAGCTGGGAGTATGAAGCAAAGGAAGCTGCTGTCCACATCGGAGAAAGTATGCTGCAGGATGACCCAAACGATAAGAGTAAGAAGCTGTATCCACATGGGAAAGACAGACTTTATCGCCCATTAACATTCGATACTGGGGCAAGAGATAAACCGTTGATGGATACTTTCAGTCCGGACATACGCTCTGATCCACTGTTCAAAGGCTTCAATGCGCAGCTGAAGCTCATCGAGTTTAACTGCAGCCTTGCTTATGGTACGATCAGTGATCCGCAGAATGTGGACAAGACTGCAGAAGAGATCAAAAGCAGCAAGCAGAGGTCCTATACTCTGGTGTCTGACACACAGATGGCACTACAGGATGCCTTGACAGATCTGATCGATGCGATAGACTTCTACTGCAGTATCTATAATCTGTGCCCTTACGGTAGCTTTGATGTATCGTTTGACTGGGATGACAGTATCGTGGTCGATGCTGAGAAGGAACGTCTACAGGACATGCAGGAGGTACGTGAGGGGCTGATGCCGAAGTGGAAATACAAGGTGAAGTGGCAGGGGCTGACGGAAAAGCAGGCGAAAGCTGAACTGGCTGCTGAAGAATCGCAGGGTATCGACTTTCCCGGTGATGAATAATGCTTGATCCAAGATACCTAAGAGATGTACCGGAGGGAATCGCTGAGTATTTCGACGAGCTGGAAACTCGTATCCTAAAAGACATTGCCAGAAGGATCTCACAGAATGACTACATGATGACCAGTACAGCTGAATACCAGATGCGTAAGCTGGAGGAACTGGGCGTCTCAATGCTGGAGATAGAACAAGCAATATCGGAAGTTTTAAACATCACAGATACGAAAGTGAAGGAGATCATACACGATTCTTCTTATCGGTCTGTGCAGAAAGATAATGATATGGGTAAAGCAGCAGGGATAGAACCTCCGCATCCAGATCTGACACAAGCTATTCTGAATGGTATCCGCTCTACGAATACAGAAATACGTAACATCTGCAATTCAATGGCATCTGCAGCAAACATGGCATTTGAGCACGCTTTGGATCAGGCATATCTTTCTGTATCGTCCGGAGCGTTTTCCTTCGCAGATGCGGTGAAAACTGCAGTCAACGATCTAGGGAAGAACGGGATCCGATGGATAGATTATCCAACTGGTGCACACAGAAGAGCTGACAGTGCCATACGCAATGCATTGCGGACAGGTGTCAATCAGACCGCGGCCAGATGCCAGGAGCAGAACCTGGATGAGATGGACTGCAATCTGGTGGAAACGACTTCCCATATGGGGGCAAGACCGGAACACGCTAAATGGCAGGGAATGTTGTTCTGGCGGAAAACACCGGTCAATGGATTGCAGAACTTCTATGAAGCTACAGGATACGGGACAGGTGCCGGCCTATGTGGATGGAACTGTCGGCATAACTTTTTTCCGAATTTCGATGGTGAATTATCCTTTGAACACTATGACGAGGAAGCCAATGCGAAGCAGTATGAGCTTGACCAGCAACAGCGTTACAATGAGCGTAAGATCCGTGAATGGAAGCGCAGGCAGGCCGTAAACAAGGCTGGAGGTGTAGACAACACCAGAGAAGCGAAGAAAGTCAGGGCATGGCAGAAACGTCAGGAAGACTTCCTGAAAAATCATCCAGACATGAAGCGTAATTACGCTAGAGAGATGATTGAAAAAAGAAATATTCCAAGAGGTCTTGCAGCAAATAATAAAACAGAAAAGTGCAAGGATAGGGAAGTCATTAAACGCGGTAAATTGACAGTAACAGACAAAGATACTAAAATAAAGGTGTTGAAAGCATATGAAAAACGTCTGGTTACCTTAGATCATGAGAGAGCTGTAGTAATAGCTAAAGATGGAAATGTTTATGAAATCATTGGAACATCTGGACATGTGCATCCCGAAGTGTTAGGTAATGTCATTTTAAAAGGTTCCCTTGTTACTCACAATCATCCGTTGACCGAAACGGAATACACCTTCAGTGCTGAGGATATAGAGTTCTATACAGACTACGAAATGTCAACTCTTAGAGGAATTGATGTTGAATATGAATATCAGATATCTGATGACGGAGAAACGATTGCAGATGCAGATGAGATTGATTGGTTCCACGAGAAAAATGCAAGGCATGCTAATACAGCAGAAGTATGTAGAAAAAGAAAGCTGAATTACTGGAGGAAAAGGCGATGAATGATGTTCATAAGGAAATGATGAAAAGACTGGTCTTTGATAATAAAGATTTTGAAAAGGAAGCAGTCATATTATTTACTGAAATGTTTAATTTAGAAGAACGCATACGAGAAGAGTACGATAAAACTCATCCAAATGAATCGCATGGACTTGATGGGGGATGTGCCTCTGAATTAAGAAAAGTGAATAAAGAGTATTTCATACGTTTTGAAAAATTAAAAAAGAAGTATAATGTGACGAAAAATGGTCTGGATATTTGACTTGCATGTCTTATGCACTTTGCTTGATAAGGAGGGGGATATTAAGCATGTCAAATCAAAAGTTAAACGATAAACAAAAAGCACTTTTTGAAGAATGGGTCAAGAAAGAGCAGGAGTTAGAAGCATCTTTTCCTCCTTTGAAAGGTCAGCAGCTTAGTACAAGAAAAGTGTTACCGAAAAGAAAACTATTAGAAGAATACAAAAAGAAAATCAGAGAAGCGGCAGATCAGCACTCATAGCGGGTGCTTTTTTAATACCTGGAAGAGGGTGAGATAATGTGTAAACATGCATATATCAAGAAACAGAGAATCTATTATGATAAAGGATGCAGGGTCATACGAGAATATGATACCTGCATTTTTTGTGGCCGCAAGACGGAAGAACGACTCAGCTATATGAATGATCCACCGAAACGAAAGCTTCCCTATTTTGGACCACATTTACAATAGCCACGGCGCAAGGCGTAAAAAGGCGTGCAGTCAAGTGGATGCAACCCATGTAAATAAAGCGTAGACGGAAAGGTAAAAAAATGAAAAGAAAGTTTTTAGAAGATCTCAAGCTCGAAAAAGAAACGATCGATAAGATCATGGATGAGCATGGAAAAGATGTAACGAAACTGACAACAGAACGTGATAATTTCAAAAACCAGTATGAAACTGCACAAACTGCTTTGAAAGGTTTTGAAGGTGTTGATGTCAATGAACTGCAGACAAAGATATCCACGCTGAACACTCAACTTGCGAATAAGGATACAGAATGGCAGGGAAAACTTGATGAATTAGAATTTTCCGGTCTGTTGAAAGATGCTGTGAAAGGAGCAGGTGCCCGCAATGACAAGGCTGTTATTGCTTTGCTGGATGTAGCTAATCTTAAGAACAGCAAGAATCGTCAGGCAGACATCACCACAGCCTTAGAAGCAGTCAAAAAAGACAACGCCTATCTATTTCAGGACTCCAAAACACCGTATGTTGTTTCGAGGACAGAGGGGCCAAATCAGAATACAGCTGATCAGAAAGATCAGGCAAACGCAGCGTTTAGATCGCTGTTTGGAAAGGAGTAAGTTATGCCAGTAAATATTACAAATCGACAGGATGCGGAAGCTCTTATCAGAGAGCAGGTCGTATCGACAATTTTTCAGGACGCACCGAAGCAGTCCGTATTCATGGGGATGGCACGTAAGCTGCCAAACATGACGAGCAAACAGACACGCATCCGTGTTCTGGACTTTTTACCGACCGCATACTGGGTGAATGGTGATACCGGTATGAAACAGACGACCCGTCAGGCATGGGACAACGTGTATCTGACAGCAGGTGAGCTGGCTGTTATCGTACCGATTCCAGAAGCAGTTCTTGATGATGCAGAATTTGATATCATGGGCGAGATCACACCACGTGTCAATGAGGCGATCGGACAGTGTGTTGATTCCGCTACCATCTTCGGATATAACCGTCCGGCTGAATGGCAGTCTGATATCATCACACTGGCCCGTCAGGCAGGGAACAATATCGCTGATACAGGTGACAAGGATCTGTATGACAAGCTGCTGGGTGAAGGCGGTGTATTCTCCAAGGTAGAAGAGGACGGCTACATGGTAAGCGGCTGTCTGTCTGCGCTAGGCATGCGTGCTAAGCTGCGTGGACTTCGTGCAACAGATGGTGCATTGATCTTCAAGAGCGATATGCAGGGGTCTACACAGTATGCACTTGATGGAGCACCGATGTATTTCCCTACGAATGGCAGCTATGACAAAAACATCGCACAGCTGGTAGCAGGTGACTTCAAGCAGGCGGTATATGCGATCCGTCAGGATATCACAGTAAAGATCCTCGACCAGGGTGTCATTCAGGATCCGGTAACCAAGGAGATCGTATATAACCTTGCACAGCAAGATATGATCGCGCTTCGTGTCGTATTCCGTATGGGGTGGGCATTGCCGAACGCAGCAACCCGTCTTGATGAGAATCGTACCGGCTGCGCATTCGCTTATCTGGAGCCTGCAACGCCGTATACGGCACAAAAGGTGACTTTCACTGTCAAGGATGGCAGCGGTGAAGATGCTAACCCGGTAGAGAAAGCACGCGTCGATGTGAACGGCGCTAAACTGATGACAGGTGCTGATGGTACTGTGGAATTCAACCTGCGTGAAGGAACTTATCCAGTGAAAATCACGAAGAAAGACCACATCACGGTCAACGATACTGTAGTCGTAGCAAAGACTGCAGTAACGAAGAATGTTGCATTGATCAAGAACCAGTAGGAGAGGGAATCCTCTCCTTACCTTTAAGGAGGTGCTGAAATGGATTATCGGTATTATAGAGATGATTACAAGGGGACGGTCAGGGAAGCGGAGTTCAATGCATTGCTTCCAAAAGCTGAAGCAGTCTTAAAGATGTATATAGATGACCGCGTAAGGACGGATCAACTGCAGGACACATTAGATGGCTATGGAAACTTTGATAAGGCATTGTGCTTTGAAGTCGATTATATCGATCAAAATGGCGGTACAGCAGCGGTGAACGGTGCATCTGACCTCGATCTGAAGCAGGTACAGTCAAGCGGCTATACATTTCAGATGGGAAATGGCGGACAGTCCTATAAAGGGATCCCGTTTTCGCCACTCGCTAAGTCTGTAATAATGACAGAGCTACGCCGCAACGGTCTGCTCAAACTGGGGTGGAACTGGTGAGAGTGCTGCCAAGAAGATTCCGACCTCATACAGTACAGCTGATCAAGCAGCTACATGAGGATGATAACGGAGTGACAGCTGAGCAGGTCATCACGATACTGCATGTGAAAGCAGACCCAAGTTACGGAATGCAGAAGTCAAAGCGCGGGATCACAACAGATGACAAGATCATCGTGTATATAGAACTTGGTGATTACACTGCCTATGATGAAAATGACCGTGTACTGCAGTATGGAACAGATTTTATTATCAGTACCAATGATACGCTAAAATTCCGTGATGATGAATACACCATCACAGGAGTAAATGAGATATTTCTCGATGGTACGAAGCCGATCAGAGTGGAGATAACAGGGAAATGAGTGTCAAGGTAAAGGTCCAGTTCGATGGAAACAAGCGTATGCTGGAAGACCGGATGAAGCTAACAAAATGTAAAAAGAAGCTCATCAGTCAGGTCATCAAGGATACGACACCATATGTGCCTATGCAGGAAGGAAATCTTTCTCAATCCGCAATCACAAATCAGAACCGCTATAAAGATAAGGTCGTATGGAATGGTCCATATGCTAGATTTTTATATAAAGGGCTGGTCATGGTCGGTATACGCTCTCGCAGAGCATGGGCAAGACTTGGAGAAGTCAAAGAGACTACGAGCAAGGTATTGAAGTATGGTAAGACGCATCCGCTTGCCGGCCCTGAATGGTATATCCGTTCCAAAAGCAAAAACAGAGGGAAATGGGTGAAATTGACGAAAGGATGGTTCAAGCATGGCTAATGTAGCATTGGAGGATGTCAGGCAGATCGTAGAAGATCTGTTCATGGGATACATCAGTAATATCCGGATCCCAAACACAAAGGGATGGTATCTGGAGTATTTTCCAAACTCCAAAGAAACGGCGATCTGTTTCAAACGAATGAATGATGTTCCGATCCTTCAGCAGTATATCACCGGTGGATATAAGGCAGAGTTTTCGTTCATGGTAAGCATGCAGGCATCTGTTAAGGATACCAGACATAATTTGGACATCACGAAGCCATTGAATGACCTGGCTGCGACATTTGCCCGAGAGACAAGAGAAGGATTTCCGAATCTCCACCTAACGGATGCGAAGCCGATCAGTCTGGAAATGACATCAACACCGGTCGATGATACCGGAGAAAAAGAAAAGACGGCTACCTTCGTGGCAGCCTACAAATTAGTATATGAAAAGAAAGGAGCGTTTGAGTAATGGCATTTACACTAAAAAGTACCGTCGTCAATCGACATGAGAATCTGAACTATGCTATATGGGATGGTATCGAAAAGCCGGTCCTTGCCGGAACCGGTATCACGGACTGGACAGAGGACGCATCACCGAATACAGATGACGGACAGTATATCAATGAAAAGAACCAGCATTCCAATATGACAGGATATGCACCGTCAGTATCGTATTCGGGAGAACTGATTCCGGATAACGCCTTTGTCATGCATGTGTATGAGGTAGGTAAGAAAAAGCTGATCGGGGAGATGTTTACGGCCTATGAAGTAGAAACATGGGCGCCGATCGAAGGGTCTGCAGGGGAATTTGCAGCACATAAATCCGAGTATGAGATCCAGCCATCCAATCCAGGATCCGGTGAGGGTGGCGGTAAGATAGCACTGGAAGGAACGTTCGCACAAAAGGGTGACAGCTTGCATGGTAAATACAATGTTGCAGATGGAACATTCACAGAGGGCGTGTATGATTACAAGACCGGTACCTTCAAAGCAGAAGGAGTGGGGGCATAGCAGATGAAGATCACATTACAGGAAAACATCATCCCACTAGATATCGCAGGACTACACTTCGAAATGGATGCGGATGATATCACATTGCATCAGACAATCAGCGATTTCATGGATAAATATCGCGAAAACCGACTTGTAACGGAAAACTTTATCGACGACTGCCGGAATACTATTGACGGACTGTTGGGCGCTGGTGCATATCGTAAGATCTTCCATAAGGAAGACTTAAAGCCTTATTATGTTATCCTGCAGCTTGCAGAGGCACTGAAAGAACGTCTGGAGGAAGCTGCTACGACAGAGCAGATGAAAAAGCGTCAGCAGTCCGCAGAAAAGGAGCTTCAGGCAGTACAGGGGATCGTCAATAGCATGGAGCGGTTCACAAAGCAGATGGAATATGCGGATGGAAAGTACGGTATGAAGAATGTGGCTAACAAGAGACGACTTGCCAAGAACCGTAAGAGCAGATAACAGAGACTATACGATAGATACAGATTTCCGTACTTGGATGAAATTTGAGAATATCATGGTCGATGCAGGGATCGAAATGGATTACAAATTGTATTTCATGATACGGGGAGTCATGAACATGCCTGATGATATTTCAGAAGAGTTGATCCAGGCTCTTTTTTCTTTCTACAGGCTCGATAAACCGATACGGAAGACCTCTGGCAAGCAAGGTGAAATCGGATATCGTTTTGACTATGATATGGACCTCATCGTAGCTGCATTCCGCCAGCAGTATGGCATCGATCTGCTTGCCGCAGAGCTGCACTGGTGGGAATTCAAAAGTCTATTTGAGGGACTTACAGATCAGACGAAGTTCATCCAGGTGGTAGGTTATCGTACTGCGGATATCTCAAAACTGGATAAGGAACAGAAACAGCGTTATACGGAATTGAAAAAGTTTTATGCGCTTCCAAAGGAAAAGGCGCAAGATAGGTCGCAGGAGGAACTGGAGGCAGAGATTCTGTCAGGACTGAAGGGCGGTGATGCGGATTGTTAGGGAACAGTGATGGCTCCATCATCATTGAGGTAGATCTTAATGATAAAGACTATGAATCGCGCCTGAAGTCGATGGAGGGGAAAACGAAATCTTTCGGTACGCAGCTGAAAAGCCTTCTGAGTGCAGTCGGAATCACCAAGGCTGTCTCTGCCGGTTTCAATGCTATGAAATCATCCATAGGAAGTGCGATGGATCGCATCGATACGATGGAACAGTTCACACGGACTATGACGACGATGACAGGCTCTTCCAAGATTGCAGAACAGGCACTGGCCAAGATCAAGGATACCGTGACAGGGACTGCATATGGACTTGATGTAGCAGCGCAGAGCTGTCAGAAGTTCGTGACGTCCGGTATGTCAATGGACAAGGCAACAGGACAGGTGAAGACCTGGGCAGATGCGGTTGCATTCTATGGGGATGGTACGAATGAGACATACGCCAATGTAACAGATGCGATCGCAAAGATGGTCGCACAGGGGAAGGTTCAGGGAGATCAGTTGGACCGGTTGACGGATGCCGGTATCCCTGCAGTGCAGCTGTTTGCGGATGCGACTGGCCAGAGCTTCTCTGATGTACGTGAAGCATTATCAGATGGCAGCATCTCATCAGAAGAGTTTTTAAACGTCCTGCAGGATGCGATGGAAAAAGGAACTGATAAGTTCGCGGCCATTGATGGTGCTGCCAAAGAGGCAGGCGCTTCCTGGAAGGGGACTTTCGATAATATGAAGGCTGCTATCACACGAGGGATGGTAGCAATCATAGAATCGATCGACGAAGTGCTGCAGAGTAATGGTCTGCCAACCTTGAAGGAAATGATCTCCGATGTGGGGAAGGTCATGGAAAAGGGATTGAATTATGCTGCAGAGCATCTTCCAGAGTTGATCTCATTGATCAAGAAGCTGCTACCGGTCGTAATCAGCGTGGGGAGTGCGTTCGCTGCTTGGAAGATCACAAATACAGTGAGCAGAGCGAGCAAGTCTATTTCTGGGTTCTTTGATCTAATGAGCAATGGTAATAGTTTGATGAATACTGTTTTTATCAAACTTGGTTCTGGAAGCGGAGCATTCTCTAAATTAGCTACAAGTGCTATCGGTGCTGGTGGAGGTATCAAGGGGCTGGGCAGCGCTTTGGTGGCTGCTGCCGGTGGGCCTGTCACATTG
>ERZ1036416.202-NODE-202-length-23857-cov-24.492732_pt1 | contig 23857 bp, 34 predicted proteins | sample MGYA00514219_ERZ1036416 | MGnify/ENA primary metagenome ERZ1036416 (study PRJEB33795, sample SAMN09464945) | human gut metagenome | host: Homo sapiens | place: USA: Stanford, California | collected 2016-11 | study: EMG produced TPA metagenomics assembly of the...
GGATATAGACACGACTGGCTGTCGCGTACTTTACCCATAAATACATTGTAGTAGCGTTTTCCAGTTTATACTATATCCTCAAAACAGTTTATTATAAAAGAATTGCCCCCATAATCAGACCTCACCCCCCACTGAACTCCAGATTCTCTGAGCGTCTGCAACCCGCAATGCCCTGGATCTCTTTCCAGAATGCCTCGTAGATTTGATCTTTCTCTAATCAGTCTCCCCTCCTGCAATCCTCTCCGCTTCCTCCAGCGGAAAGTTCGGTATCTCCTCCAGCAGTTTCAACGCTATCTCTTGCTTCAAATCCTCATCCACGTAACTCTTTACACTGCCGTCCGACTGCTTCTCTTCCACTGTGGCAAGCTCTGTCATATAATCATCGTAATATGCCATAATCTTTTCTGTTGCCCATTTCTCCCCGGCAACAGCTGCTTTGATAATTTCATAAGTCAATGAATTCTGCTGTTCTTCCATGCCTGTACCTCCAAGTTGATATACTGCTTACAGCATACCATATCTGTACGAAAAAAGCACCCGCCAGTCTTTGCTGACAGATGCTCTCACTCCCCAAGTAGGTATTCATAATCTGCTTTTTCCTTGGGAACCACACGCTTTGGGATTTTGTCCATTTCTTCTTTATACGCCTGAAAAAATCCAACATCCATCAAAGTGTGCAGAAAATCCTTTGCCTTATCGCTTCTCTCCCGGAATTCTTCTCCATAGTCCTTTTCGTATACTTCATTTTCCATGTTTCGCACCCTTTCCTGTAGAACAATTTACCACTACGGGTAGGATGTTACCATAGATTTCTTATTATTCGTTGTCATGAAAGATAACTTTCTAGGTCTATATTGATAAGTTTTTCAAACGCATCATATGATGATAGTTTTATTTTACATTCCCATCAAAAAAAGAAAAGCAACAAACATTTTGTCTGTTGCTCCCTCTATCAACCGGAAGTTGTCATTCTATAAGTTCCGATGACAAACCTTTCATCATATCATTGTATACTGAACTCCCATCAAGAATGGTTCCAAATGTATCAACCCAGAATGGTATATAGTCACATCTATTTGCTACCATCTGCGAACCAATATTCGTTATAGAAGCAGAATAGAATGGAATAATATTTCGTGTCAGTAATTCTTTGGTCAATCCCTTCACTAAATACGTTCCCAATCGGGCATTTCTATATTCTTCCATAATATCTATACCTCTTTCCCAAAAACTGATTAGCTGCTTGCGCTTTCATATCTGTGTACGCCATATGTCCAAAAAGACAAGGCAAAAAACGTAAAAATGCACACGATCGCCACCCCGAAAAGGAATCCTTTTGCCGACAATGCCCCTGTTACTGCCTGCGTTGGCAGCGTCGCAATGATTCCGTACGGCAATACACAGTAAAAAATAAACTTATAGATTCCATAAAAAGCAATCCCCGGTATTTTCAGACACAAATCCACAGCCGTATTCTCTATTTTCATCAGGTTATCTACATAGAACACAAAAAAGGCAAAGCACCGTACCAGAAGCTCCATATCGTAGTACAGTATGGTCATTAGCAAAACCAGAAACAAGTATCCAATGATATTCGCATACGAAAGATTCACGCCGCTTTCTCTCACCCCATATCCAACGATACAGGCACTGAAGATCAGAAGCGGTATGGCGCCCGGATCTACTTTTTCAAAGGTGATCCGCAATAATGGATTCACTGGTTTGGTCAGATATAGATCCAATTCTCCTGTCTGTATTTTGTCTGGTAAGGATATTACCCCAAAAAAGCAAATGGTCATGTTCAGGGCATCAATCAGGGAAAATGTTCCAATAAAAATAAGGATTTCCCCATGCCCCCATCCACGGATACTGTCCACATGTCCGTAAATTGCCTCGAAAGCGAAAAGTTGAACCAGAAAATAACTGGTATTAATGAAAAACGGCGCAAAGAATCCCAACCGAAATGTCATGATATGGGATAATCTGAATTTGATCAGTTCTGATATAAATTTTAAATTATGTTTCATATTCCTGCTCCATCATATTTGATTCGATCATGTTCATAAGTTACCTGATTTTAAACAAGAAAGACCATGCACCACACACTTAAGACGATTAAGCCTGTGACTGCCTCCTCCTCACATTTCCCTATAAACAGCATACTGGGAAGATATGTGACATAATAGAAAGGCAGAAATTTCATGCCTGCTGTCATCCATTCCGGTAAAAGAGCAAGGGGAATCACCGCCCCGGTCACAAATGCGGAAAGGTTATCTTTTATCATGAGAAAGATGCTGATCTCCTCAAATTTCAAGGTCAAAATCCCAAGAAAGTAATTGAGCAGCGCCATAAACAACAGTCCTAAAACAACCATGATACTTCCGCATAACAGGATCTTTATATTGGCTGTATGCACAAATGGAATCCGGAACAAATAAAACCACAGAAACGTTGCTAAAAAACCAATGCCCGCAGAAAACGCAATCTTCCCTGCTTCCATCGCCACAAAATACCCTTGTGTCTGTACCGGTATCACCATATATTTTGAAAAGGTACCATTTCTCAGCATACCGGTCATCTGCCGGCTGATCTCCGCAGATTTTTCCAACTGGAATAAATAGGAGCTTATGATATAGTAAGAAATCATGGCCTGAAATCCCAAGCCCGCGATCTGCTCTTTACCCTCAAACAGAATACTCCATAAGATCCATGCAAACAGTATCTTCGCCACCGCCAGAATCACGTCTACTAAGGTATCCGACCTCCAGATCAGCTGTGCTTTCATGTATGCCTTGGCAATTTCTAAATACTTCTTCATGTCCTATACCTCCTTATAGATACGCTCCACGACTGAGCCTATTACTTCTTCCTCAATTCCAATATCCCGGATCGGATAATGACCGATATAAGATTCCAGAACTTTTTTTGCGTTCTGTTTTGGTATTTCAAGTACCAGTTTGTCATTCGCTTTTTCCAATACTCTGCAATCATCCGGCACATCAGGCTCTACACTGTGTTCAAAGTATATCGTCATTTTCTTACTCTTTTGATAATTTTCAAATAACATATCCGTACCGCCGTCATATATTTTTCTGCCGTGATTCACGACTATGGAGCGTTTACACAATACCTTAATATCCTCCATATAATGCGAGGTAAGCAAAATGGTAGTTCCTCTTGACTCATTCACATCTTTTAAGAAAGTCCGGATCTGCTTACCTGCCACAGCATCCAGTCCAATGGTCGGTTCATCCAGAAACAATATTTTCGGATTATGAAGCAATGCAACGATCAGTTCCATCTTCATCCTTTCTCCCAACGATAGCGTTCTTACCTGTACATTCATCAGTTCCTGCACCTGAAACAGATCCACAAAAAATCCTTGTTTCTTTTATACTCGTCTTCCGGGATACCGTATATTTCTTTAAACAGCCGCAACGTGTCCTCCGTTGTCAGTTCAAAAAACAGCTGGCTCTTTTGCCCCATAACCACCGCATACTGCTGCTTAAATGCTTTTTCCAATTTATTCGGATAAAATCCCATCACCTGTATCCTGCCGCTTGTCGGCGCAATAATCCCGTTCAACATCTTCACCAGGGTCGTTTTACCCGCTCCGTTCGGCCCGATCAGGCCTACAAACTCACCCTCATTTACATGAATATCAAAATCATCTACCGCAATTTTTTCTTCATATTTCCTGTGAAACAGGCCCTTAATACTTCCGGCCAGACCCTCCTGCTTTTTATACCGCTTATACTTTTTCGTTAAATTCTCTGTCTCAATTATCTTCATCTTGAAAACCTCCAGTTTAAATATTCAATGAAAAAACATAAAAAAATGTGGTTTCTGCCTATCATTACATAGACTGAAACCACAGATGTATATATCTTAAGATGATGAAAAAAGCAAAACATCCCCATAAAAGGAAAGCAGCAATGACCTGAAAAATGCAGCCCATTTGCTCGCAGAAATAAAAAAGCATGACACCACAGTCATACTTTTCCCGCTTTCTTATCCATCATAATAAGACAATTATTCCCGGTGTATGCAGTATTCTGTAAGGCAGAAACAACCGGCATTCAATAATGCCAAAAAGGGTAACACAAATAAAACACTCTATTCCGTTCTTACCCTCTTATAAAATTTAGTTGTCCTTTGTCATTACAGAAACAATTAACATCCACATACCTGCTCTTTCTTGAAATATGGTCTTATATTAGCTTATAACTTTGTCAATGTCAAGCATTTTAGCCTGGATACATATTTTTTATCCAGATTTGGAGAGGCGCTAATTTTTCCTCAATACAAAATAGGAATCATACTTTGTTCCGTCATGCCCTATCAGCTTTTCCTCTGAGCGTATAAATCCTAAATTTTTCAACGCCACAATACGTTCTGCCGCAAAGGGAAGCGCTTTCGTAGCGATCTTATCACAATGAAACAGGCTATATGCAGGTCCCATTATCAATCTTAATATTTTTATAATCTCGCTTGTCATTTCATAATCACTGCGAATGTCCAGCCTAAGCAAACCGCAGTTTGTAAAATAATCATCGGCGTCTCTGTGGAAAAGCTCTATTGTTCCAATTGCTTCATCAGTTGCTTTTGACACAATTGTCCACCTCACAAATCCTTCTCTATTGTACTCGAAAAGCCAGTAATCAATCGCCTGTTCCATTCTGCTTTCCGTTGTATAATAGAAATCATCTCCGCCACAATTATCACTATTAAAAAAGGGGACAGCCCTTTTATCAGAATAAACCTTTAATAAATCCATTCTATCCTCTTGGCAAACCATTCTCACAAGATAGTCCTCATTCTCATATTCAGGACAATTTTTATAAACATCCACCATTCTGATCCTCCTCCGTAAATTTCGTCTTTTCATCTCTATCTATGGCAGCATCCTTAGTTCTGACTGGAAATACTGCTCCTGAAATTTTTCCAATTCTACAAGCTGGAAAAGCTAAAACTCATATCTTGTCCCATGTGAAAGTAACAGTCCATCTGTTAATTCTACACATAGAATTATCGTATTTTCATCATCAAAATTGTTATGTCCGTTATCAATCCATTCAGCAAAGACATTTTAGAAATGTTCGCTTTAAGTATGGACAATAAAAATACCGCAGTATAGCGGCGAGCCATGCTTTAAGACAAGAAAAGGCGGACGGGACTGTCAACGGCGGCGCATTTATGCGCCGTTCATCTTGCCGTTGACTGGCTCGGCTGGCTTTGCTATTTCGTCGGACAATCGAGATTTGTATTTATACAGGTTTAATCAAATGATGCTCAAAAAATGTTTCAAAGGTATTCGCAGCACCGCCATGTTCAACAATTTTTCCGTCTATGACTTTATCAATATCTACCCCTGCAATTTCCAAAACCTTATTCGTAGGTGTTATTCCAATAAATTCTCCTTTGTGCGTTCCCCTCATAATAAATTCTGAAATAACATAATCATCTGTTACATATTGGCGAATAATTTTCATAGTGTAATCGGGATATGTTTTTTTCAACGCTACAAGATGTTGCTTCATACCATTTATTCCTATGAAAATTTCTTTTTCGCCAGTTCTCTGCACACAATCCTCTGATATGTATTTAGAAAGTTCATCAAGCAAATTTTCTGAAACAATTACTTCATAGAAATATTTTACAATGTCTTTATTATTCATCATGTATCTCCACATTTTTATTATAATTAGAGAGTTTTCAATATCTTTTCAGTTTCTGCTATATCCTTTTCAATCAACGGCCGCATACTGTCTTTGTACTTTGATAAGTCAGCGTCTTGCAAACAAGACAATATTCTTGGAATATACTGTGGTTTTGCTAATCCCACCTGTGCAAGAGCCTTTATGCACTGTCTGGCTGTTATCGGCTTTTCGTCTGTTATGTGTGTGAGAAAATCAGATATAATTAAATCAAAAGAGTTTTCCTCGTCCCACTGGGCATTTGCCGCAAGAATATACAGCACCCGATTTCTCACTAATGATTTTGGGTGGTTAAGCAAGGAAGCAAAATCATTGAAATATTCATACCATTCATCTGTTTCTTGACTTTCTGATATGATTTTATCGGCAAGGGCGCAAGCATATTTATCATCTTTTGCCGTCAACTTTGCTACAATATTTTCTTTCATTTCCAGTCACCTCCAACCTTTGATTTGTCTATTTCTCTTGACTGTTTCATGGGTTATTATTCTTTACTTTCCCGCCTGTTCAATCATCTTTTTCATCAACTGCTGGAATTGTTCGCTGGTTTCCTCGTCCAGCGGCATGACCTTTTCTATCTGCTCCGCAACTAACGCCGCCACATCATCAGCGGTATGTAATTCCTGTTTCTGCTCCTGTGCGGCGTTCTGGATATTTTGAAGCATGGCGGCAGTGACGGTTTCTCCCGGCTGTTCGCCGCTGTCTATGTCCTTCTTAATGTCCCGCAGAATAGACATAAACACATTCTTGATTTTCTCAATCTCCGCTTCATGCTCCCCTATCTTCTGGGCGTTCAAAAACTGCCTGTCCTGCCTTGCTTCCGTCCGCTGTTCTGGGCGGTCTTTCATCAAGTCGGACAGGGAAGCCGTTGCCATATCAATAAGCTGGTTCCTCGCCATAACGCCCCTTGCCGCCGTGTCCTCAAAATAAATCCTTATCAGACTTATCAACTGGGGGAAATTCTTATGCTCCAACAGGCGGTTAAGTATCTCTACATCTACCTCCCCCGTCACAAGCCCCTTGACTGCGCCATCGGACAAGCCCAACTCGGAGATGTCATAGCTTTTACGGACGCTCACGGTAGACAGACCCAGTATGTAGTCGGTGGACACCTTAAATTCCTTTGCCACCCCTATGAGAATATCGCTGCTGACCGTCTTTGTTTCCCCGCTGACGATCCGGCTTAGCTGGGAAGCGGAAACATCTATTTTCTTCGCCAGTTCCTTTTGTGTGATGTGTTTTGTGTGATGTGGTTTCCGTTGCATAAGTCGGAAATCCTCTGTCCGGGTATTCCGGGTAAAGCCATAGACACGCACCTCCTCCGCATATCTTCATTATACAGGAAAATTGCAAAAATGCAATTCTCAACGTGTAAACTTCATCAAAGTGCAATTCTCGCAAGATTCCGGGGATTGCATTTTTTTCGTGTAGACTTATGGTAGTTCATCGGTGAGCCGCACCTTGAAAACAGAATGACCGTCCGAAAGAAATATGACCGGCAGGAGAAGTGACGCAGCGAGCCAGCTTCGGGACAAATTGTCCCGAAGCTGCGAGGAGCGTGCCAACGCCGGAACACGCCGCAGGAATGGGGCAGAAAGCCTTTTCGGGGAGAACGGCAACAGGAAAACGGAGGGACACATGAGAAATAATCCATACAAAGACTTGCCGCCGTTAGAGCGTAAGCCGGACGGTTCCCTGTACCGCATGAACCCGGCGCAGAGGAAGCAGGCAAACGCCCTTATCCGGCGGGAGTGCTGTAACTGTGAAAACGGGGACTGTATCGCCCTTGACGATGGGAACGCCCACGCCTGCCCCCAGATGATTTCCTTCTCGGTCTGCTGTAAGTGGTTCCGCTGGGCGGTCTTGCCGCTGGCGGGAACGCTGGAAGCGGAGATTTACCGGGGACGGGATTTGAAACGCTGTGCGGTCTGCGGCGGCGTGTTCGTCCCGAAGTCCAACCGGGGGAAATACTGTCCCGACTGCGCCGCCAGAGTTCACAGGTGGCAGAAAACAGAAAGTGAACGGAAAAGGAGGTCGAGCATGGACAGTTAGGGCTTAAAAAGTCCTTGATTTTCAAGGCTTCCAGAGTGCGGAACCGGGGGGAGTGATATAAAGTATTGTCCTCCCCCGGAAACGCCGCCCTAACCGTCCACAAAACACGATATGACAAGCGCGATTTATATTCATCAGGCGGAGAAAGCGGTCAGCTTCACACGCTTACCCAACTTTCTCTTTGAAGCCCCCACATTCACGCCGTTGTCCAACGAGGCAAAGGTGCTGTACGCCTTTATCCTGCGCCGGACGGAGTTATCCCGGAAAAACGGGTGGGCGGACGAATACGGACGCATTTACCTGTATTATCCAATCTGCGAGATAGTTGCCCTGCTCCACTGCGGGCGGCAGAAGGCAGTCAACACCCTGCGGGAATTGCAGTATGCGGGGCTTGTGGAGATACAGAAGCAGGGCTGTGGAAATCCCAACCGCATTTACCCCAAATCCTATGAAGCGGTATCAAACACCGACTTCAAGAAATCCGGTTATGGAACGCCGGAGGTCTAAAAACCGCACTCATGGAGTACGATAATCATTCCTCTTGAAGTACGAAAACCGGACGGAAGATAGAAATACAGAGATTAACAGATTTTATTTATATCTTATCCATTCCAATCCTATCTAAGATTTTCCGGCGGGATTTTCCCTGTGGAAAAGTCCCGGATAGGAAAGGAATGGGGAAAGGAGTTTATGGCACAACACGCAATTTTGCGATTTGAGAAGCACAAGGGCAACCCGGCAAGGCCGCTGGAAGCCCACCATGAACGGCAAAAGGAGCAGTACGCCAGCAATCCCGACATTGATACCAACAGGAGCAAATATAATTTTCACATCGTCAAGCCAGAGGGACGCTACTACCACTTCATTCAGAGCCGCATTGAACAGGCGGGGTGCAGGACACGAAAGGACAGCACCCGCTTTGTCGATACGCTCATCACCGCCAGCCCAAAGTTTTTCAAGGGGAAGTCCCCAAAGGAGATACAGGCGTTTTTCCAACGGGCGGCGGACTTCCTCATTGACCGGGTGGGGCGGGAAAATATCGTGTCGGCGGTGGTACACATGGACGAGAAAACGCCCCACCTGCATTTGACCTTTGTTCCGCTGACAAAGGACAACCGCCTGTGCGCTAAAGAGATTATCGGGAACAGGGCTAACCTTACGAAGTGGCAGGACGATTTTCACGCCTGTATGGTGGAGAAATACCCGGACTTGGAGCGTGGCGAGAGCGCAAGCAAGACAGGACGGAAGCATATCCCCACCCGGCTTTTCAAGCAGGCTGTTTCCCTCTCCAAACAGGCGAGGGCGATTGAAGCCACGCTGGACGGTATCAATCCGATTAACGCCGGAAAGAAGAAAGAGGAAGCCCTTGCCATGCTCAAGAAGTGGTTCCCGAAATAGAGAACTTCTCCGGGCAGTTGAAGAAATACAAGGTCACGATAAATGACCTTTTGGAAGAAAACAAAAAGCTGGAAGCGAGAGCCAGAGCCAGCGAGAGCGGCAAGATGAAAGACCGCATGGAGCGGGTGAAGCTAGAAAGCGAATTACAGAACATTCAAAGGCTGGTTGACCGTATCCCGCCGGAGGTGCTGGCGGAGTTGAAGCGGCAACAGCGGTACACAAAGGAAAGGTGATTGATTATAAGCAGAATTTCACGCCGCCCCTGTGCGGCATTGTACCTTGAAAATTGAATATGGAGGGCTGAATGGCAGATACCAAAAACAGGGAAAGGACACCGCTCAATGAATATACAGTAAAGATTATCAACGGCACACGCTACAAGGTACACAGTATCTATGTGGGCGATAAGGATTTCAAAAAAATATTTAAAGATTTGATTGTAACAAAGGCAACACAACAGCAAAGCCAACATTGCGAGAATACGGGAAATGCGGTATAATAGAATTATCTTAAAGCATTGCCGCCGTTATGTTGCGCTAATCGGGAGGATAAAGAAAGATTATGCAGACTTGCAACTATAACGCAGGCATTTACACCCGGCTTTCCCGTGATGATGAACGCATGGGGGAATCGGTCAGCATTGAAAACCAGAAAGAAATGCTTACACGCTATGTCCGGGAACAGGGCTGGAACCTCGTTTCCACCTATGTGGACGACGGCGTGAGCGGAACCACCTTTGACCGTCCGGGGCTGAATGAAATGATTTCGGACGTGCGCAAAGGGAAAATCAATTTAATCGTAGTCAAGGATTTAAGCCGCTTCGGGCGTGACTACATTGAAACGGGCAAATATATTGATGTCATTTTCCCCTCTCTGGGGTGCCGCTTCATTGCCCTTAACGATGGCGTTGACACCATTCACAAGGACAATGAAATGATTATGATTTTCAAAAATGTGATGAACGATTTTTATGCCCGTGACACCAGCAGCAAAATAAAATCCGTCCGGCAGTCCACCTGTAAGACGGGAGAATATATCGGCTGTTATGCGCCCTACGGCTACCTCAAAGACCCGCAGGACACCCACCGCTTCATCATTGACGAACCTGCCGCCGCTGTTGTGAGAAAGATTTTCTTGCTCCGCTGTAAAGGTCTGGGCTTTCGCAAGATTGCCCAGACCCTCAACGAAGCGGGCATTATCCCGCCGAGGGAATACTACTATCAGTCTCTCGGCAAGGTCAATCCCCACCGCCAGAATAAGATGTGGAATGATGTGACGATACGAAAACTGCTCCGCAACGAGGTCTATATCGGCCACATGGCACAGAACAAGCGAGGACACGTTTCCTACAAAAACCACAAGCAGGTGGATAAGCCCAAAGAGGAATGGATTAAGGTGGAGAACACCCACCCGCCGATTATCGACATGGACACATGGGAGCTGGCGCAGGAGATTGACAGAATGAACACCCACCCACGCTACAACTCGCTGAATGAAATCAGTCTGTTCGGCGGCCTGCTCTACTGTATGGATTGCGGTTTTGCCATGCGCCACCAGACAGAGCGGCACAAACGGAAAAACGGTTCTGTTGCGTTTTACGAATCCTACCTGTGCGGCAACTATTCCAGAAGCGGACACGCCGCCTGCTCCACTCATCGGATTTATCTGAAGCCATTGGTGGAAGTGGTGCTGGACGATATTCGGACAAAAGCGGAGATTGCGGACTGTAGCGAAACGGAAATGGTGCGGCGCATGACAGAGTGCAGGCAGAGCCAGAACGAACAGGAAACAGCCGCCACAAGGAAAACGGTCAAAGCAATTCGGAAGCGTCTGGGCGAACTGGAAAAGCTGGTACAAAGTACCTATGAGGACAAAGTAAAAGGGCTGATACCCGAAGCGGTCTGCATTGAACGGTTGAACAAGTACCAGACGGAACGGACGGAGAAAACCGCCCAGCTTAGGGAACTGGAACAGCAGATAGAGGACAGCCAGACGGTGCAGAATGATGTGCAGGAATGGGTGAACCTTATCCGGCAGTATCGCAATCTGGAAAGCCTTGACCGGGAAACGCTTCTCCGTCTGATTGATAAAATCGAGATAGGCGAACAGCGGATTGTGGACGGGCTGAAAGAACGAGAGATACGGATTTACTACAAGTTTGTAGGCTATATTGGATAACATGGACTTCCATTCTTAATGAGAATATCTCATTTCAGTTTTTCAGCAATCATACAATTCTCTTTTTTTCCAAAATAACCCAAATTGCTGCCCTTTCCATGTGCCGTAAACCACTCACCAGCTATTGCAACAGCAGGATTGTTTTCTATATGTTTGATTTTATTTGAAAGTGCATATGTAATAATATAAAATACACCGTTCTCATAGTAGGCATTTACATATCGCACATAAGGCACCTCCTTTTCAATGGTTGCCAACGCAATAACAGTGTCTTTTCCAAAACGTTCCATCATTATTTTTTTAGCTTCTCGGCTCATTTTTTTCATTAATTCGTTCTCCTTTGCAACTTTTCATTTAACTGTTTAGCAGCTTCGTTAAATCTTCAAAAGAAACATCCATTTTTACAGACACTTCATCTATGGTCATACCAGAAGCAAGGAAACGCTTTATAACCATTTTCATATTTTCTCCAACTTCTATGATATGTCCGTCCAAATCATAAAATCGAATGACACGTTGCCCCCAACTGTGTTCAATTACCTCACCCAAACACTCAATATTCGGATATTCTTTTAGTTTATGTAAGAAACTGTCAAAGTCCTGTTCCACAAAACATAATTCCACATTGTTAGATTTTTTTAATATGCTTTCTTTGGGTAAATGAACAAGCCAGTCAAAGTCCTGCTGTAAAGCTAAACCGCAGGTAAAAGCTATATTTCTTCCATAATCCTGAAATACTTCCAAACCGAATAAATCCTCATAAAACTTTCTTGCAGCGTTGATGTCTGCTACCGATATAACCGTACAATTGTATTTCATGTAAGTTTTCCTTTCTTAGAGATTATTTTTTCTTCCGGAGCTTTAGTTCAATATTCTTTCGCTTTGCTGCGTTTTGAAACACCCCCGCAGCATAAGAACTTTTTTCTTTAAGTGTCAATCTTTACATCTCTTGACAAGGGCATACAGCCCATAGTCAAGTGCGACGAATAGTTAAAAGTCAGATTTTCCACTCAATGGCGACACATTCACCTGTGGCGCGGATTTGAGAAATAAGGCTGTCGGCCACCTGCCGCCTGTCATCGAAGTCAATCTCTTCCCAGCGGTTGAGATACACCGATAACCGCTCGATCTGCTCCGGCGATATACTTTCCGCAGACAGGGCCGCAATTTCCTTTGACAGCGTTTGCCGCTGTGCGTCCAATTCCTCAATCTTGGTGTTGGCGTAGGAGATTAAAACCGCGCTGGCCCCGGTCAGGGTGTTCAGTAGCTTTTCAATTTCATCCTCCACACGGGCCAGCTCCACATTTAAGGCGGTGAGCTTGGGATTTACCTTTTCCCGCTTGCCCGTTAGGGTTTGGAATTGCGCCAGCTTCTTCACCATTTCGCCGTAAATAAACCGCTCAAATTCCCTCGTGCGGAGCGTTCCACAGCCCGGACAGCTCTTGTTGTCCGCCCGCTTGGAGCATCGCAGGTATTGAACGCCTGACGGGTTCCCCACGCTCATTAGGGCGTACCCACAGCGGCCACACTTCACTTTCCCGGCCAGCCAGGTATTTTTCGCCTTACGCCCATTTTGGAACGTGGTATTCGCCATCAGCTTTTTCCGGCAACGGAGCCACACATCCGCCGATACCAGCCCCTCGCTGGGGGCCACCACAAGGATCTGGTCTTTCAGGTGCTTGTTTTTTCGTTCCTGCACGTCCCGGCCCTGGTAGAGATAACAGCCGTTTGTCCCCGCGAAGTCCGCCGCCTCGTTGACCACCACCGTCCCCTGGCTTTTGAAAAACTCGTACATATCCAGGTCGGCCTGGGCGTAAATGGGGTTGCGGAGCATTTGGGAGATAAAGCCGCGGGTCAACTCCTTGTCATAAATCAGGATGCCCTCGTCCGCGAAGTGCCGGGCGATGTCCCCGAAAGAGGTGGAGGGCTGGGCGTACATTTCAAACATCAGCCGGGCGATGTCCGCCGTTTCCGGGTCGGGCTTCATCATTTTCGTGCGGATGCCCTGAATGGTGGTGGGTTCAAGCTGAAAGCCGAACGGGGCCGCGCCGCTCATGTGAAAACCGCGCTGGCAACGGGAATAGTAAGCGTCCGTCACCCGCTTCTGAATGGTTTCCCGTTCCAGCTGTGCGAACACGATACAGATGTTCAGCATGGCCCGGCCCATTGGCGTGGAGGTATCAAACTTTTCTGTGGAGGACACAAACTCCACGTTGTACGCCTGAAAGGTTTCCATCATGGTGGCGAAGTCCAGAATGGAGCGGCTGATCCTGTCCAGCTTGTAGACCACCACCCGCTTAATCAGGCCCCGCTTGATGTCGGCTATCAGCTCCTGGAATTTGGGGCGGTCGGTGTTCTTGCCGGAATAGCCCTTGTCGGTGTACTGGCGGAAGTTACCCCCTCTCAACTCATATTTGCAAAACTCAATTTGACTTTCAATGCTGATACTGTCCTTGCGGTCTACCGACTGCCGTCCGTAAATTGCATCTTCCCGAATGTTCATTTGGTACTCCTTTCCGTTTCAGAAGCTACCAAACCTTACACTCATATTATACCTCTGGTAGCCCTATTCCACAAGGATGCCTCGCATTACACCACCTGCGCCCGGCCCGGCGCGTACTTGATAAAGACCTCGAAAAGACAGCTCTCAATTTCCCGCTTGCGCTTGTCCTGCGCTTTGGGGGACAGGATGGGGGTCAGGTTTTCCAGCGTGATCGTCCTGCCCTGAAAAGAAGCCGTCTTGACCTCTTTGTGATAAGAAATTCTCGTTTCTGCCATCGGTGCCTCCTTTACAAATCAGTGAACAAGTGCATACAGTTTCCCGCTGTCCTGTGGGGAAACGTCAAAAGACGGCAGAAAAACCGCCGCCCTTTGACCTCCCCCCACCTCTGGCCAGGATGACCAGAAGCAGAGGGGGACTGTATTCCATTTCAATCTGCAAAGGCCAGGGGCCGCCCTGCCGGGCTAATTTGGGCTGTCGCAAGACAGAACGCCCCGGCTGGGGCGGCCCCCTTGATTGCATTGATACTGCGCCGTATTTGCCACGCATCCCCGGCGCGGGGAGTATTCCAGACCGCCGATGGCTCCGGCTGCATAGCCCCGCAATACCGATTGCCGCATACCGCAGGGACTCCCCCTCAAGTCTGTGGGAGGGCGTGAACAAGTTTCATTATCCCCCGCGCTGTCCTCGCGCCCGGCTTGCCACAGCCGGGTCAAAGGCTTGCGTTGATCGCTCGGCCAGCTTGTCCACTCACCTCCTATAAGCTGTCCATCCTGGCGGCGCGCCTTTTGCCGCTATCACGCGGGTTTTGTATCTGGAACACTGTATATTCAGTTGTCAGCGGGGAGGAAAACCCTCCTCTCACCTATCAGGCGGAAAAGAGGGGGAAAGTCCTCTCCTCTAAATGGAATTTTCTAAAATATTTTTCAGGTTCAGCAGGCCCCGGTCAATGGAGCCGCTGATCCGGCTGATGCCCACGCCCTCGGCCCGCGCAAGGTCGGCCCTGCTGATGCCGAGTATGTAGTGGGCGTAGATGCGCCGGGCCTGGACGGGCGGGAGCTGGCCGATGGCCGCATAGAGGGCGGCCCGGTTTTCCCTACTCTCCAGCACCTGCTCCGGGGTCAGCGGCGGAAAGGTCACGTCCGCCTCAAAGCCGGGGGTGCTGTCCAGGGAACACTCGTCATGTTCCCGCTTGCGGCGCTTGTAGCTGTCGCACAGGCGGCCACCGATGGAGAGGGTCACGGCGATCTCGTCAGAAACCTCCAGCATGACACGCTCGGTCAGGTGGGGGTAATAGTTATTCAGAATGATGGTTTTCATATTGCCTCCATTTCGATGTTGGGCGGTTGACGGGTCGGCAGATCGAAATGGAGGGGACGGCGGGGAGCGGCAACCGGGGGAGCCGCTCCGCAAAGCCTCTGGCCACGATGGCCAGAAGTGGGATATAAAAATGTCCGCATGGCGCAATGCCACGCGGACAGATACGGCATTATTCTTGTTTAGGTACTGGCTGGTTTCAGGCGTGAAGCTATGTAGGGGAGCTGACAGGAAAAGACTGTTTTCGCAACTTACTGCGGGGCAGTCCCTCAATGGGGACGGGCTTTTTTTGACAAGTTAGAGGGAGACAAAATATAAAAGGACATAACAATACCTCCTGGGTACCGCCGTGTCCTTAAAAATGGATGACTTTAACACACCCTCCGTTTTCCCTTTTTCAAAAGAAAGCGGCGGCTTGAAATCTGTTATTTCAAAACCGCCGCAAGGCTACCTGTATTTTGTTCAGGCGCACAGATACCAGCCGCCGAAACAACGGTTTTTTTATATGCCGTTGGGCGACCCATTTCATTCCATATTTTTGCGTAGTAAATCAGTTAGAAAAAGTCGAAATTGCGCATTATTTTCCACATCGGCAAAAAAGAACTCTTTATCAACGCTCTCTACTGCTATTACAGCTTTTCTTAAATAATTTCTTCCTTGTTCAGTATTTGAAATAGAATTTGCACGGGTATCCGTTTTGTGCGGTGTGCGGAAAATCAAGCCCTTTTTCTCAAGCAATCTGACAGTAGAAGAAACTGTCATAACATCAATCATAGAGAAATCAGAAATTTTCTTTTGTGTAATACAAATTTCTTGCTCAGACAATTCTTCAATTACAGCAAGAATTACAAATTGCGTATGGGTTAAGTCATAAGGTTGCAACGCTTGTTTGATTTTTCTCTGCCAAAGCATAGATGATTGCCAAAAAAGCAGCCCAATACTTTCCTTGTGATTTTTACATCCTGCAAACTTCATAATACCCTATTATGTGGAAAGGAGCTTTTGCAGGCAATTCGGTATTCCTGCTGTGATACCTTCCCCCATACCTTTCATCTGGTTTTCTTCGCCGCCCTCAATGGTAACGGTATGAGTAATAGTAACACCATTTGCATCCTCTTTCAAGAGATGTCCAAATGTAACTGTGATAGGGCCAAGTTCAGATTTTGTGGTGAAACTTCTTTTATCTTCGCACTCGGTCAGCACAATAGGCAAATTAGGCCCATGCTCCATTTCCATGACACCGTGGGTGCCAGCGCAAAAAGGGCCGGAAAGCCGAACAGACTTTACGCTTTCATCCCATAGACTCCACTTGGTTACATCGGAATAGAGTTCCCAGATTTTTTGAATGTCGGCTTTACCTGTAATAGATTTTTTGTAAATGTACATAATACCGCCTCCTTTTATAAGTAAACTTATTATAAGTGAAATTATATAAAATGTCAAGTGCCAAATGAGACGCTATTTCACGAGTACGCGTTAGCGGCAAGCAAGGCAAGTGTATAGACACTTGCAATTTTCGCTCCGCGAAAATGCTTGTTGGGGTTCCCCCAAACCCGATGGACTTCTGGCCATGCTGACCAGAAGCTCCCCTGTCTGCGGCCCTGTTGCTACCGCTCCTGGGCCTTATTTTCCCGCCCGTCCGTCAGGCCGAGCAGATGATCCACACCACCCTTGACGGCCACCAGCTCACGCATCTGCCGCTGGGCCTCCCGATACTCGGTATAGAGGGCTTTTTTCTTTTCGGCCAGCTCCTGGCGCTCCTTTTTCAGCGTGTCCATCTTGGGGAGCTTGGCCCCGCCCAAAATGTCATTAATAGTAGCCTTGGCCGCCCGGTAGTCGGCCAGCTCCGCCTCGTGCTGGGCCAGATACTTTTTTGAATGCTTGGCCGCCTTGTACCCATCGAATACGGGCCGGGTCTTGGCGTAGCTCACCACGGCGGCCATCAGCTCGGAAGTTTGGGAGAGCCGGGCCTCGGTGGATTGTATTTCCCCGGCCAGAGCATGAAAGCAATCCACCGCCGCCGTGGTCTGCTCCGTCAGCGCGTCATAGTCAGTCAGCCCATGCTCCTGGAGGAATTGGAGGGCGGCGGCCATCTGTTTCAGGTTGTAGACCTTGACCCACCGCTCATAGGCCGGGCCTTTGCCCTGGCGCATTTTCTCTTGAATGTCAATCAGCAGATTGACGCGCTGGGGCGCGGGCCGGGACCGCGCCTGTTTCGGCTTGCGCGTAGGAGCCTTGCCGTCAATCACGGCCTGAATGTCCTCCCGTCCATAGCCCGCCCCCAGGGTGGATGCTCGGAGCCGGGCCGCCCGGTCGTGGCCGGGGGCGCGGAACGAGATTACCCCGCCCCGCCCATGCACCACCTGTATGCCCACCGCCTCCATGCGCCGGAGGAAATCAGCGAAGTCGGCGGGGCGTTCGGACAGGGCCGCATCTATGGCCCAGCGTATTTGTTCCTTTTGCGAGGGGGGCTGGGCCGTCCCCTGCCACTGCCCATAATGCAGAAAGCGGCCCCTGCTGTGGAGCTTGGGCCGCTCTACCACGGACAGCGCGTGTTCCAGGCACACCCGATCAGACAGCCGCCGCAGGGCAAAGCTGGAGCCAATGAAGTTGCGGAATTTCCTGGAGCGGTCATAGGCCGTGGAATTGTAGTAAATGTGATTGTGAATGTGGCCTTTGTCGGTATGGGTGCAGACAAAAAACTGATATTTGCCCTTTGTCCAGCGCATCGCCGTTTCATAGCCGATCCTGTTGGCCTCCTCCGGGGTAACTTCCCCCTGGGGAAAGGCTTGGCGGAGCTGGTAGCACAGCGCCCCCTGCTCCGCCATCCGGCCCGTTTCCGCCTGATACTGGCCCTTTACTAGCATAAATTCAGCGTGGGCTGTTTCTGGGTCGCAGAGGTAGGAGGACACCGCCCCCAGCTTCTCCGGGTTCAGGCCGTAGTCAAAGCGGTCTTTCAGGCTTTGAATGGCCGTCCGCTTGGCGGCCTGTTTGTGGGGTTTGATGTAGGTCGTAGCCGTAAGGAATACCTCCATATTATTAATTGAGGAAATAGTTTGACAGATAGGCGGTTTAGTTGTAGAATTAGGAAAAATATAATAATTCTAAAGGGGGACTATCTATGCCTGTAGGTGAATGGTTCAATTCTTTCTGCTCCAATATTTTGATGAGCGACTCCACTTTAGATACCATAAGCAATCGTTACCACCAAATAACAAAAAGAATTAATATTGACTACTATCAGTCCTATTCCGATACGGCACACAGCTTGTATGTAGGATCGTTTGGCCGAGGGACAGAGATAAGTACAAGCGATATTGATATGTTAGTCCAATTACCCTACAACACATACGCAAAATTTAAGGCTTATTCAAATAATGGGCAATCATCCTTATTGCAGGAAGTGAAGAATGTAATATCAAAGACATACAGCACTTCTGCCTTAAAGGGAGATGGTCAAATAATTAGCATTTCTTTTAGTGATGGTATTGATTTTGAAGTTTTACCTGCATTTATTAATAAAGACGGCAGTTATACATTTGCAAACTCTAATTCTGGCGGAAGCTGGAAAGTCACTGATCCAAAAGCAGAAATCAATGCCATGAATGCTATGAACGAGAGTTGCAATCGTAATTTGAAGAGATTATGCCGGATGGCACGAGCATGGCGCGATAAAAATAATGTCCCAATTAGTGGAATATTGATTGATATTCTGGCCTATAATTTTATTTCAAGTTGGCAATATCGGGAAAAATCTTACTTATATTATGACTATATGAGTAGAGATTTCTTTAAGTATTTAAGCGAACGAGATAGATCGCAAACGTCTTGGAAAGCTATGGGTAGTGGTCGCTTTATTTCGCGTAGTGGTTCGTTTGAGGGAAAAGCTCTAACAGCGTATAACTTGGCATTAGAGGCAATAGCCAAGGAGAAAGACTATCCCCATACTGCAAAAACCAAATGGAGAGAGATTTATGGCTCAAAATTCCCTGTATAAGCAGGCGTTACAGATTCAAATTCGGGAAGCATTTGGTAGAGTTGTCTATTCATATACGACACACCTCAAAATGATGAACCGTCTCACATCCCGAAACAATAAGATGAAGTATGTTCAAATAATCCTTTCTGCTATATCAACAGGAGGTTTTATAGGCGCAATTATCACAAACGAAGCCATACTTACTTGTGTAGGTGGATTGTTTTCAACTGTTTTGTTAGCAATCAACTTATTTTTCAAAGATTTTAACTTGCTTTCTGAAATAAAGCAGCATCGTGATGCATCAGATGAGTTATGGATGGTGCGTGAGGACTATATTTCTCTTCTTACCGACTTTGAGGTTTTAAGTGAAGATGAGATAGTGGCAAAGCGTGACTTACTTCAAAATCGAACCTTTGAGATATACAAAACAGCACCTAAAACCGATGCCAAAAGTTATTCAGAGGCTCAGAGAGCTTTGAAAACGGAGGAAGAACAATTTTTCACTCCAGAAGAAATTGATAAAATGCTACCTGCACATTTGCGAATTACAAGAGTAAATATAGAGCCTACTGATGATTAACATGGCAGAATTTATAACTTTTAGCTTCTGGCCACATTGACCAGAAGCGAGAGTAACAGGGAGCGGCGCAGGGCCGCTCCCTTTCGTCACAGGCGCACCACCTCGGAGAGCTTCTGGAGCAGGTCAGACAGCGGCCCCCACAGTTGGGCATAGTCCCGTTGCAGAGACTTGATCTCTTCCTGGTACACGCCGTAGCTGTTGGCATGGGTCGCCACCTGATTGAGATTGTTTGCACACCGCCGCTGGAGGGACACCAGCTCCTGGACGGGGGAAAGGTCAACATGGAGGATGTAGCCGTTAAGGGCCATTTTGCGGATATAGGCGCTCATATTGCGGATGCCCGCCTCTTCCATGCGGCCCCGGATCGCCTCCAGCTCGTCAGGCCGCACCCAAACAAAGAGCGGCACATCCCGGACGCGCTTCTTTCCGGCCATGCTACCTGCCGCCCCGGTCGGGGGCCTCCCGCCTGGGCGGGGCCGGACGCTCCCCGGCCTGTTCCGCCGCCTCGCGCATCTGCTGGGCGATAGGCCGCTTGACTTCCCGCACCTGAAAGCGGCGCTGGTAGTCGGCGGCGCGGTCAGCGTAGTCCTTTTCCGCAGCGGCCCCGTCATCGTAATAGTGGCCCCAGTAGTAGTCCCGGCGGCCCTGCTCCTCGGTGAATTGCCACGTCACAAAGCCCTCCCTGGGATGCTCCCCCAGGGCAATCCCTCGCCCATTGTCAAACAAAATGGACTGCCGGATGACATAGCCTTGATTTTCGTCCATAGTAGCCTCCTCTCAAACTGTAAAATGTGGAATGTATCAGCCGGAAACAGGGGCAGGACGTGAAATGATACGCCCCACCCCTGAACAGCCCCGGCAAAGCCTTGATACAGGCGGGTTTCAGGGGGCCTAATTTTCCACTCACCAGCCCCGCCGTTTCCGCATATAATCCCGCTTCTGTTCCCGGAGCGCGGCGCGGGCGCAAGCCTCGGAGCAGTAGCGCCGCCGCCCGTCCAGGAGGGTGGGCCGCCCGCAGACAGGACAGGGCCGGGTTTCCGGGGCTGGCCCCTGGCTGGACAGGGCGGCCTCCAGCGCCGGGTCAAGGGGGAGGACGGCCTCCCGGAAGTAGCGGCAGTAGGCTCCCGTCCAGCACTTCCCCAGCATATAACATTCACAGTTCAGGGGCAAGCATCCGTACTCCCGGTCATAGTTGGCGCACCACTTTACCACCAGGGCGCGGATGGCCGCCTTTTCCTCGCGGGTCAGTTCCCGGCTCATTCCTCCGGCTCCTCGTCCCAGGGGGCCTCGCCGTCATAGTCCTCCGGGCCGTCATAGGGATCGCCGCCGTAGTCCTCCTCCGGCTCCGCCGCCTTCTGGAGCTTGGGGCGGTAAATCTTGAAGTACCACCCGGCCCCGCCGCCGATGACCACCACGGCCAGGGCCAGCAGGAGCGGCCCGGCCCCGCCCTTTTTCTCCGGCACAGGCTCCGGCTCCGGGGTGGTGGTGGGTTCCGGCTCAGGCTCCGGCGGAGGTTCCGGGGCGGCGGGTTCGCCGGAGGACTCCGCCAGGGCCATCAGGTCGGCCACAGTCACAGCGTTCAGGAAGTAGACATTTTCCGTTTCCCGCTGGCGGTCAATTACCAGATAGAATACCGCCTCCTCCGCCGTGGTAATGGTGAAAAATTCCTTGCCGTCCTGGTCGGTGGCATTGTCCACCACCGTACCTGTCCCGTCCGGGGTGAACGGGTTCGGCTCCGTGGGGAGCGGCCCGGCGGGTTCCAGCCCCTCCCTCGTCGTCGCAAGCTCCATATCTCTCGCTTCCGCCTCCGGCGAAAGCTCACTCATTTCGCCGCTCCTCCTCTCCCCACAAAGTCCATCGACTTTGTGGGGACCCCAACAGTACTCGCCCACACCATCCTCGGACTCGTCACCTCCCCCTGCATAGGCTGGAACGGTGAGTACCCCCACCATCAGAACGGCGCACAGCAGGGACGCCAGCAGACGGGGCTTTCTCATTCCGCCACCCCCGTTTCCGCCGGGGCGGGCTTCTGGCCAGCCTGACCAGAAGTTCCGCGGAGCTTCTGGAGCAGGAGGGGCAGCTCGTCCAGGGGGATGCTCATGCCCCGCACGATGTCAACGATTTCCTCGTTCTCCGCCTCCTTGTGCTTCTGCTCCAGCTCTTTCAGCCGGGCCTGCTGGTCGCTGATCTTGGCCTTGACCTTTTCCATCTCGGCCCAAATTTTCGCGCTTTTCGTTGTCGCCATAGATACCTCCAATCATGGTAAACGCCCGTAGGCGTAGAAATGGGACTGCCAGTAACTGCTGTTCAGGTTGGCATATCCGATGGGATCGCCACAGTGGAGCATCCAGCCATCCTCCACATACAGGCCACAGTGGGTCACGCCGTTGGGGTCGGGGGCGGCGTAGGTGTTCTTGAAAAACACCAAATCGCCGGGCCTTGGGGAGCTGGTTCTGGTGCAGTAGTTGTAAAGCCCCTGCGCCCCCAGCCGCCCGATGTCCCAGCCGCACTGGTTCAGCACATAGGACAGGTAGCCGGAGCAGTCAAAGGACGTGCTGGGACTGTGGCCGCCCCAGACATAGGGATAACCGATGTACTTTTCCGCCTCGGTGAGCAGGGCGGCAAAGGTGGGATCGGAGAGGTACGCCTCCGGCACGTCATAGAGGGTGGGGCCGTTCGTGACATATTTTCCGATATAACTGGAGCCGGGGAACAGGTCTGGACGGTTCCCCAGGGTCGCCATGAACAGGGCGTACCGGGAGAGCTGGCCCTCGCCCATAATGTAAATAGGCAGATGGGAGAGGTTGAAGTTTTCCAGGGTCACGGTGCAGATATAGTAATTGTAGGGGACTCGCACCGTGTAGGAGCCGCCGTCCGGGGCCGTCCGGGTTTCCGTCCGATAGCGCACCTCCCGCACAACATTTTCCGTCAGGATATACTGGCGGTCAAAAAGGGTCTGGAGCGTCCCCTCCACCTGGGCCAGCGTCCATTCCCCCTCATGGAGCGCGGAGAGAATAGAGATCAGCACATAGGGGTCATGCTCGATGTCATCCAAATTGAAGTGGTATTCATCGTAGCTGTGGGTGCTGGTGTAGGTGTCCAGATAGTTTTGAAGCTCCACCTCCAACGCACAGTAGGCGGCCTCGGCCCCCAGCATATCCCCATCCTGGGCGGGGTAGGTGCTGGCGGCCACCGCCCCCACCGTCCCATTCCCCACCGATACCAGGGAGGACATACACGACTGCATCACCACCAGGAGCAGGACACAGGCAATCAGGAGCAGCGCCCCCACAGGATGCCGCCGCACCACGCCCACCGCCCGCTCCGCCAGCTTCTCCGAAGCGGCGGCGGTCTTTTCGGCGGCCCTGGCCCCCTGCTTGGCGGCCTCCCGCGCCTGTTTCCGATACTGCCGTTTCAGCTTTTCCCTGTGCCACAGCCGGGCGGCGGCGCTTTTGAACGCCTCCGGCTGTTCCTGGGCCAGCTTGCGGGTCTGATAATCCGCCTGGGCCTTGATAAATTGGGACTCGGCGCGGGCGGCGGCCCTGGCCGGGCGGGTTCGGATGCGCTTTTGAGTAAAGCGCACCATCTTCCTGCCCACCACCTCGCCCACCAGCTCGGAGCGGTGAGCGCCCTCGGTTCCCACATTCTCATGCTCCACCTCGTAGAGCTTGCCATGCACAAAGCCGTGAACGCCCCATCCGGCGGCCCCCGCCGCCTTACGGATCGGGCCTTTTTGTTTGGGCGGCTTCTGCTTTGCCAGCCCCGTTTCCGGGTTCGGTATGCGTTTGGGCCTCCGGGCGTGGTTTATTCGGTTTTCGCTTCATTCTTCATATCCTCCGGTCGGGTGGTTAAGAGGTCATAGATTTCCCCCTTCGGGAACCGATCCACAAACGGGATGGTCACATTCCCGTAAAACAGCAGGCCCTCGCCGGAATTAGAGTGGGTAATGTAGGAAAGCTGGTGCTCGGAAATACCAAGCTGTCTTGCCAAAATCGCCCGGTCACTTTGAGCCTGCGAAAGCAAAATCATAAAGTCGGTGTTATCCAGAATGTTCTCGATCTCCCGGCTGGCCAGAAAATCGTAGGGTAGGGTAAAGGCGCCTTGCCGCCGCTGGCGGTAGGTTTCCTACACCCTCC